>ENA-OQIG01000765-OQIG01000765.1-human-gut-metagenome-genome-assembly--contig:-NODE-765-length-16901-cov-5.131096_pt1 | contig 16901 bp, 13 predicted proteins | sample MGYA00242576_ERZ504741 | MGnify/ENA primary metagenome ERZ504741 (study PRJEB26092, sample SAMD00036436) | human gut metagenome | host: Homo sapiens | study: EMG produced TPA metagenomics assembly of... | reverse complement strand
ATAAAATTGGGGGAGGGTGTGAATCCGGTATGAGTCACACCTCCCTCTCTTAGAACTATCTATTTCCCGACAGCCCCTTCCATAATCCTTTTCAAACTGTTATTTAATCTTCACGCCTTTCACCTTAGAATAACCACTGTAAACCTTTTTCCCATTTACCACACGGTAGGCACGTACCTTGTAATAATAGGTTTTCTTAGAAGTAAGCTTCTTATTGGTATAAGAAACTGTGCTTCCTTTTTTAATTGTTGAGACTGCTTTATATTTTCCGTTTTTGGATGTTGCACGATATACAACATAGCCCTGGGCATTGCTTATCTTTTTCCATTTCAGCTTTGCCTGTTTCTTTCCGGCTGTTACGGTTACAGCAGGTGTTTTGAGCTTTACAGTCTGTCCCGGTGTCGGCTGCGGCGTTGTTGTCTGTGTTTTTACTGAGATATTCTTGTCGTAGCTGCTCCTCACAGCATTGCCCCATTTGCCTGAAACAGCCTGTACACTGTAATAATAGAGAGTATCCCCTACTGTCCTGGCATCTGTGTAAGTAAGCTCTTTTGTCTCCGCAATCTGTGTAAACCGGCTCTCTCCCATCTTGCGTCTGAGGATCAGATAGGAATCTGCAGCATCATATTTATCCCAGGTAATCATTACTGTATTTCCGGAAGCCTTGCATGCTTTCACAGTCGGCATTCCTGCTGCAAAAAGATCCTTTGCAGTACCTTTTACCACTACATGGCACACAGCTGTTACATTCTGATCTGTTTTTACGCGGATATCTGTCTCACCTACAGAAAGCGGTGTGACAACTCCTTTCTGATCCACCTTTGCAACATGTACATTGTCAGAAGTCCATACCAGCTCTCCACCACTTCCCTGAGGGCTGAAGGTCCATGTCAGTGCATGAGCCCCACTGTCAATTGCCAGGGTCAGAGTCTTATCACTGAGAGTAATCCCCTCCGCAGGGGCAGTTACCGTTACCTGACAGGTACCCTTGGTACCATTATCAGAAGTCAGGGTAATCTCTGCTGAGCCTGTGCCAACAGGAGTTACCTTTCCGTTTCCGTCTACAGCTGCCACTGCAGTATTTGAAGATGCCCAGTTCAGGAAGAAGGTTTCGCGCCATTTGGAGAATGGTATAATCCAGTGTTCTGGAACCACTTTTTGTTGAAAGCGCCAGGCTTGACGGGGAAATGCTGATACCTGTAATGTCAACCGGTCTGGAAGATACGGAAATATTACAGGTTGCATAAACACTTCCGGAAACCCTGGCAGTGATAACTGCCGAACCCTCCCCTGCTGCTGTTACCACTCCGTCATTTACCCTTGCAACAGAACTGTTGGAGGAATTCCAGGTTACTGTTCCCACTGAATCAGAAGGAAGGAGTGTATAAGTCAGGGTATAGCTGTCCCCTTTGGAAAGAGAAAGCTCAGAAGCATTCAAAGTAATATGCTTTGGTGATGCCGGAAGCCCGGCCTCAACGGCCTTCAGCAGCTGGGTTGCTTCATAAACCCTGTTTGCAGAAGCATCCAGAGTAGTCAGTGCGCTGTCTGCCTCAGCATAGGCTCCGGAGAAACCGCTGGCCTGTGACCATCTGGAACGCTCCGCATTGGCTTTTCCCATCATACGGATCAGCTCGCTTTTATCTGCGGCTTCAAAAATCTGTTTATTATTGTTATACGGATCACAGCCGGTGATATCCGTACCGCCACACAGGGCAAACATGACACGAAGTACGCTTCCGTCTGAAGGATGGCTTGCCCCCATGCCTACCCCCATAAATACATTATCAAGAGTATAGGTCCAGCCGGAAGCTGAACAATAGGAAAACTCTGTCAGATCCGGAGAATATTTATTTCCTGTCAGCTTATAGGGTTCTCCTGTCCATGTAGATGTTTCCGCCAGAACTCTCTTGATACATTCCGGTGTATTCAGGCTGCCACTGTCACAGTTTGCAATTCCCCTGAGATAAAACCATAGCTTGAATTTGTGTCATAAAGGGGTGTGATCCCATTTTCGCTTAATCCACGCAGCAAAACATCTGCACAGGTTTCCCCTTTGGAAAATTCTACCTGTGTAGGTTCCAGGATCATACCCTGTCCGATAGTATTCTTTTCCACAGTCAGGGTCAGGGTATCTGCCAGGACATCCGTCTGTCCAAGTGCAAAGATTCCGGCCGCCATCCCGACAGCCAGAGTCAGGCCTTTCACAGCCTTTAACAGCTTATTCTTTGTCATTTTCATTTTCCTCCTTATTTTCGGGCCGCTGCAGCTAGCCCGTATTTTCTTTTTCACTTCTTTTCCAGTTTCTCCAGCCAGAGTCTGCTCAAGATCCACAGGAAAATCACTGTAGAAGTTGCCTGTACCAGATCCACCGGTGCACCCGAGATATAAAATGCGATCAGACTCTTCTTAGTGATCCGCCCGTAAGCCATCAGGATAGATGCCGGGTTCATAATTCCTCCAAAGATCAGAAACACACTCAGAAATCCGTAGATACACAGGTCGATCTTTCTGGCTTTGAGAATCCCTTTCTGAAAAAGAATTCCAGCCAGATATCCGATCATTCCATAGGAGAACATCTGCCACGGAGTCCAGGTCCCTGCCCGAAAAACATATTTGAGATCATCATGATCAGACAGGCGCAAAGGAATCCTGCCTCACCGCCTAAGGATACTCCGGTAAGGATTACGATAGCGGCGATAGGCTTAAAGCTTCCGATCATAAAGAAAGCGCTTCTGCCTGCCACTCCAAGGGCTGCCATTACAGCAATGACCATAATCTCTCTTGCCTGTGGATGCCGCCCCTCAAATACCATAAAAAATGGGATCATGGAATATGCAAGCACTAACAAACTGATGATAACATCATGTCTGCCATGAAACTTATGTACCAGGATAAAAAGCACCAGTGGTACAAATGCCAGAAACATGATCAGTCCGATCCAGGTACGCTTCTCGATCTTTCCTTTGTGTATGGGCTGGATAATGATGCCATCCTCTTTCAGCTCATATTCTTCCAGATCGTCTTCGGAAGTGTCTGCCAGAGAACTTTGTTCCACCACGGACTTTCCGGATTTTAAAAGCTGTTCATTCCGGGTTTCTCCCCAGAATCGATCCATAAACTGGTCTAAAGCCTTTCCTTCAAGCACGCAGCCACCTCCTTTCCGGTAACTGCATCAGGAAAGTAATGTCTCGCCATACGGTTTGCAGCAGTAGTGTAGAAACTGTTTCCTGCAAAAATTCTGCCGCCGGTTTGCTGGTCACCACATTTCCCTGGAAAAACAGACCAACCTGTCTGCATACTCTGCTACAAATTCCACATCATGGGAGATCATAAAGATCGTGATGCCATGCTCCTGAAGTTTCTTAAGGATTTCCCCCAGTTCCTGTTTATACTCTGCATCCAGCCCCTTGGTTGGTTCATCCATCAAAAGAAGCCGTGGCTGCAAAAGAAGTACTTTTGCCAGTGCCAGACGCTGCTGTTCTCCTCCGCTTAGATCATAAGGATGACGATCCAGCAGCCCTTCCAGTCTGGTCAGGCTTACGATCCCTTCGATGGCTTCTGCCTTCTTCATAGAAGCTGTATATTCCGGAGATTTCTTCTCTTTTGCCCCGCCGATGATGGAATACAGATCTTCCCGGACTGTCTTTCGGATAAACATACTCTGGGGATTCTGCGGCAGAACACCCAGATAGCCTCTGTAAAGCTGAATATCTGTATATCTGCGGATATCAATACCATTTAGCAGGATCTTTCCACGGTATGGTGCCCGGACACGGCTGATCAGAGATAAGGTTGTGCTTTTCCCTGTTCCGTTCCCACCGACCAGCGCATAAAATTCACCCTGTTCCACTTCCAGATTCAGATCCTGCACCACATCCCTTCCCTCTTTTTCATATCGGAACCATACATCCTTTACCTGAATTGCCGGCGGCACAGAAGTTTCTGACCTGTGCGGCAGTTTATTTCTTAAACCATTGGATGTTTTTTGTAGTTTTGTGTTACTTTTTTCCGGCCTGCCGCTCTGTGCCTTCTGCATCACCTGAGTGATCCAGTTTCTGCCATCTCTGACTGTCAGAGGGCAGGGCAAATCACTTTCTACCTCAGCATAGATCTGCATGGGAACCGGCATGGACAAAAACATTCCATGATGCTTCTCTTTCAGAAATTCTCCGATTTCCCCGGGAGTTCCCTGTGTGAACAGGCCCCCCTGATCCAGCACGTATACTTTGTCTGCCCAGGGAATCACATCCTGCAGACGATGCTCTGTGAGGATTACAGTTGTACCAATATCCCTGTTGATCTTCCGCACAGTTTCCAGAAAGTCAGAGGCAGCAATCGGATCCAGCTGAGACGTAGGTTCATCCAGAATCAGAAGTTTTGGATGCATGGCCATAATCGCTGCCAGATTCAATAACTGTTTCTGCCCTCCGGAAAGTTCGGACACATTTTTATAAAACCACTGATGGATGCCGAAATAACTTGCCATCTCTGCCACCCTGAGGCGGATAGACGGTGTATCGTATCCCAGACTCTCCAGTCCAAAAGCCAGTTCATGCCAGACTTTATCTGTTACAATCTGGTTCTCCGGATTCTGTAATACATATCCGATCTCCTGACTCTGCTGTCTGTGATCAATCTCAGTCAGATTCTGACCATAATAGCAGATCCGTCCAGATTTGCTGCCATAAGGGGCCAGATCTGATTTTAGCTGCCGCAGCAGTGTGCTCTTGCCGCAGCCGCTCTTACCACATAGTACATTAAAGGTTCCTTCCTCTACATCCAGCGTTACATTTTCCAGAGAATCCCTGTCCCCATTTGCATAACGGAAGGAAAAATTCTTCACTTCTATTATCTTCATTTGTACTCTCCTTCCATTTCATTTGCAAGTTCTTCATAAATCTGTCTGTAGGTTACCGTCATCTCACTGTGTACATGACTGCGGCTCTTTTTCATAGCGTATTCCTCGCTGAGATCCAGCATCAGCGGCAGAAAACAGAAAATCCCAAAACTGATAAACGTAATGACCGCAAGTACCGGACTGCAGGACTGCCTCGGGACACGTCCGAAAATAGTAAACCCTGCCAGAAGGATTCTTGGATTATATTGGGAAAAAGCAGCGCCATGACAACATCCGTATCCGGAAACCACAAAAAGCACTGCCAGCATCCCGCCCAAAATCTTATCTCTCCGATTGAAACGATAAATAGAAAAAGCAGTCCGGCCTCGCAGCCATATCCCCTGCTTTTCATAGAATCTGCTGTCTCAATGGCATTTTCCAACGCCCATGTCACAAGAATTGATACCATATTTAAGGCATACCTGACTTTCTTAAACCATTTCCCATTGCTTACATCCATTCCCACACACTTCTGTCCATTGCGGATCACTTTCAGCTGTGCGATAAAATGCGGTACAAACCGAAGTGCCATGGACAGCATCAGGACATTGCCGGGATGATCCTGCCGAAAAGGTATATAAATTTGTCACTGGTCATGATCTGGTTATAACAGGAGAACCACAGGATCATGATAAAGAGCACACATCCCAGAACAATTCCATATACCAATGCTTCCAGTGTAACCCAGTTTCCATTGCTCTCGATATAAAGCAGCGGTGTCACTCCATAATGGTTAAACATCGGATTCAGCAGTGCGACGATCAAAAGACTTGGAATTGTCAGGAGAAAGTTGATCTTCAGGACCTTTCCCACTCCGTTCAGCCACATGGAATATGCAGTAGCAGCCACAAAAGACACTGCCAGATAAACCGGATGCTGGATAAACATGGTAAACCCCAGCACCACGGCAAAATAAAAGAAATTCAAAATGGGATGGCATCTGGAGAAGGCATCAGTCATAATACTGATCCCCCACATCCCTGCCAAGATTACAGGTATAACGCCATTCTACAGTATCCCCGTCTTCCAGCGTATACTTGGAACATCCGTAATTTGGATACCAGCCATTGACACAGTACATCCAGCCGGAGTCCTTGCCACAGTCAAATTCATACAGGTTGTTGATACCTGATACATAATAACTGTTGTACATAGGAGTCCATTCGGATTCCATCTGGATTCCTGCCTCATTACACACACGTTTCAGTACATCAAATACAGTTTCGCCTTCATAGAATTCCACTTCAGAAGGATACAGGATCCATCCGTCTGCAGGGACAAACTCTGCTTTGGACTCCTTCAGGTCATTCCAGTTATTCAGGATCGTAGAACATTCGATAGAGAAGGTACAGGTCATTGCTGTATCTTCATCCGAACTGTCTCCGCTGCCTGATGTGTCCCCGGAACTGTTGTCTGCAGAAGAACCATCCTGCCCGGAGGTCGGGTTTCTATCTGTATCTGCCTGGTCTGAGGAACTACCGGTAGATTTATTGTCTTTTGACTGTGTATCTTCTCCTTTTGCATTATCTTTGGTATTATCTTTGGTTTCATCATCCGCCTGGTCGTCTGCAGCTTCTCCTGTGGTGGAGCCTCCGATCAGATAAAAATCTCCGCCCGTTTTTGTTACATTAAAAGTAAGGGTTGTCCGTTTTACTTTCTTTTTGCCACTTTCCCTGGTAGAGATCTTCGCAGTATCCAGTTGATAAATCTTTCCATTCTCTTCCAGACAATAGAGAACTTTATCTGCGTTCCATTCTTCTTTCAGATTAAGGGTCAGTTTTGCCGGAGCAGCCAGGTTCATCTTCTCCAGTGTAACCTTCAGTGCATACGGTGCATTATTGGCAGCTTTCTTTATTTCTTCTGTCCCGTCCTCTGTACACTGTACCAGAAGCTTCTGTTCTACAGGATTCTGAATCTGGCTTCCATTGTAGGTCCATTTATATCCAATACCACTGTCTGTTTTTCCCACAAAATAAAACTTCTCATCTTTTCCCGCAATGGTCTCCATCTGCGCCTGGGTGATAATCCCATCCTCCGGAAGCTGCGTCTTTGTTTTTAATAGTTCTACATCTGTATCCTGTTCCTCATCGGAACTGTTCATGATATCTGCTCCCTTTTGGGAAAGCTGTGTCATATTGTCATTTCCGCTGCCGCAGCCTGTGAGGGAACTTACTCCCAGAAACAATGCAAGCCACAGAGCAAGTCCCTTTTTCTTTCTGCTCATTTCTTCTTCCTCCGCTTACGTATAAGAGCTTTCACTCCTGCTTTAATGCCGCTTCCTGCCAGACCTCCTGCCAGAGCACCAGCTGCTGCAAATCCAAAGATCATACCATATTCTTTCTTATCAGAAGTCAGAACACCGGATCCGGTATCCTCTGCTGACTCTATGCTGCCATCTGCATGGTCATCCGCCAGAGAGGTTTCCTCTGATTCCACATAAGGCTCTGCCTCAAAATCCCATCCTACGGAATTTTTACCATTCTTTGACTTGCTGTTCTTTGATTTACTGTTTTTGGAACTGCTTTTAGAGTTCTTATCCGAAGAGTTACCAGAAGCACTCTTTCCTGAATCTCCTGCATTGCCTGAACTTCCTTTGCCTGATGACTTGCCGCCCAGAGATTTACCGGAACCACCGGGCTTTTTCGTATTTATATCACCGCTGCTTCCCGATGGGTCTGCTGCAGGAGCAGAGGTTGGAGTTGGAATAGGAGTCGGCTCCTTTAAACCAGTGCCGGTTCCGTCACCCTTTCCCCCTTTACTGATACTTACATCTGACATATCATAAAGACCTGTTTTTCCGTCTTTCAGACGCTGATAAGCCACCAGTGCATAATACCCCTGTTCTGTAGCCATACCATCCAATGTACCTGCAGCAGCACCGCCATTATTTCCGGCGCCTGCTTTTACATGCATGAATCCACTTCCTGCAATATGATAAGTAATGAGATTCTCTATTGTCCAGTGTCCGCCCTTTATAAAACGGGAATCTGTTTTCGGATCAATGCCCAGACTGCACAAAGCAGTAATGACCTGTGCACAGGATTCCTCTGTTTCGACTCCCATGGTAGAATAACCACCACTGTCGTTCTGCATTTCAGACAGCCGGGCAAGTCCACGGTCAATGGCAGCAGTCACATTTTCATATCCTGCTTTATGGTAGTATGGTGCCAAAGCCTGCAAGGTCATTCCTGTAACATCCGAATCCGCATTACTTCCCATCAAAGCCCATCCACCCCCGGACAGCTCACTCTGCAGCAGGAAATTTACCAGTGCAGCTTCTGAGTTCTGTTCTTTGGCAGACGGATTATCAGGAAAAGAATATTCCGGATGACAGTTCACTGCCAGAAGTGCCAGATAGGACCATTTAATCCCTGCTCCTTTACCAGACTAAGATCAGAAATATATTTAAAAAGATTGTAACCGCCTACATTACGGGCATCCTTCCCTTCTGCAGTCAGTACAAGAACCCTCTTGGAATACTCCGTATATTTGGAAGTATTGGTCAGAATTCCTTTCTTTTCCTCAATATAATTTGCTGTATGATTATAATAAGTAGAGAAATATTTCTCCTTCAGACTCAGTCCACCCCTTGCCAGCCCCAGCACATACCATTCACTTCCTACCGAAGGATTGGTATCTGTGGCACGCATATAGGCACTGGTCTCAGCCATGACCTGACTGACAGATTTCTTCAGGGTATTCGCCCCCTGCATAACAGTTACCTTACAGGTCGCTGTCATCTCCGGATGCTCTGCTACTGTCGCTGTGATCGTAGCTTTGCCATTCTTTACTGCTGTGACAACTCCTTTTTTGCTTACCTTTGCAATAGAAGTATTACTGCTCTTCCAGGTAACATTGTAATTTTCCGTAACGGATTCCGGTATTGGAACTACTTTAAGGGTATGTTTCTGGCCACGGTTGATCTTTATGGAGCTGCTGTTAAGAGAGATTCCCTGCAGACCTGCCGGAAAATCTGCCACGATCAGGTGCGTTAAAGTTCTGGCACTGTCCAGATAGAAGTTCCGTCTTCCTGCATCTGTGGGGTCAGTTCCATAAAAGAATCTTCCGCAGATCTGAGGATTCTCGGTTTTGTCAGGCTCTCATACCCTTCCGGTACAGGAAAGGCCAGCGAGATCATTGTCATGGGTTGATATGCTTCTCCTGTACGGATATCTGTATAGGAAATCTCTATGTCATAAAGAAGCTGCGGCAGAGTACCCGGATAAGTTTCTGACAGCTGCTGCATTGTCTGCTGTCCATCAGAACTCTCCTGTACATGAAGCTGCACATACCAGGGATTCCCTGTTACTGTTACTCCATTGACAGAAGAAATCTGAGCTGCAATACGGTTCCGGACAGTTTCCAGTGCCTCTCTGATCCCGGAATTCACCGCTGCCTGCTCATCCTCTGTCAGACTGTCGTAAGTGTCACTGGCAAGACAGAAATCTGCGATCATCTCTGAATCCAGATCTATTTCCTCTGCTTCTGCAGCTTTCTGAATATAAGAACACATGGTCTGTATATCCAGCATGGTTCCGTTGTCTTTCTTATTTTCATTTTCCGATGTTTCTTCTTCATATGCGCCAGTTTCTGTTTCTGATCCGGACGGTTCTGTTTCAGACTGAAACTCATCCGCAGCAGTCCCCTCCCTGTCAGAATCATCACTGTGTACTGCGGCAGAACTTTCTTCGGCCTGTTCTGTATGTATCTGTTCTGCCGGTGGCTCCTGTGCTCCCGGTACAGGACATGTAGTAACTGCCATTCCTGCACTGAGAAGCAGTGCCATCCATTGTTTATTCATTTACTTGCTTCCTCCGCTTTTTCTGATTCTACAATCAAACGGATAAAATCCTCCGCTTAGCAATTATTCGGTTAAATCACAAAATGACAGATGATTCTCTCCTGCAAAATGACAGGAGAGAAATAACATCTGCCTTATTTTTATTTATCTTTTTTTTCCGAATTTAACAGCAATTATCATGGCTATTACAATGTTTATCACAAAATTCCATCCAAAAGTATGTAGCCATATCCCTGACAGGTCTTTGATCCTGATATATTATTATGGAATACAAATTCTTCTGAAATGAATATACCCGCTAAACTTGCGAAAAACATTGCCAAAACAGCCAGTAGAAATATTTTTATTATTCTTTTCATGCATTCAGAAACTATTTCTTTTGATTATCTTTGCTTTTTTTGGAAGAATGCAGTGTGCCAATAATGACACATTGCGTTCTGACATTTTATTATTTAATGACTACTTTTTTTACTTTAGAGAAAGAACCGTATACTGCTTTGCCGTTTACTTTTCTGTAAGCGCGTACTTTGTAATAACGGGTCTTGCCTGTGGCAAGTTTCTCTTCTGTCATGCCAGTTCCTTTTGTGGCTTTTATACGGATATATTTACCATTTTTTGAAGCACTGGCATATACCTGGTATCCATCAGCACCCTTTACCTTGCTCCATTCCAGAACTGCAGTTTTGGATGTAGATCCTACAGACAGAGCCGGGACAGAAAGAATTGCTTTCCCCTTTACTGCTGTTGAAGAACTTCCATAAACCTTCTTATCATTTACATTTCTGTAAGCACGTACTTTGTAATAATAGGTTGTTCCTGTAGCTGCTTTCTTATCAAGGAAGGTAACTGCACTGTTCTTTGCGGTTGATCCAATTGCTGTATACTTGCCATCCTTTGAAGCAGAGCGGTATACTCTGTAACCGTTTGCTCCGGAAACCTTATTCCATGTGACACGGATGGTGGTATAGTTCTCGGAATCAGTTGCTGCGATCTTTACTTTTCCAAGCTTCGCTTTTCCAATCACACCATCTTTGTCATAACTGCTTACAGTCTTTCCGCCCCATGTATAAGAATAAGCTCTTACTGTGTAATAGTAAACTCTTCCTGTAACTGCTTTCTGATCCTTATAGGAAATATCTGTTACCTGATCTGCAATCTTCTTCCAGCTTCCTGTTTCTGTTCTGCGGTATACTATATATCCATCTGCATTATCAACACTGCTCCAGCTTACCTGGATTGTCTTGTAATTGAGGGATTTTGTCTGCAGGTTAGCAGGCATATCTGCTTTGAAGGCGTCCTGTTTGCCTGCAAGTTCAATATGATAATCTGCAACAATGGTCTTGATCAACTCTAATTGCTTTGCATTCCACATATAGGACTTGCCTTCTGCACTCATGCTGTCGATGAGTTTCTGAAGTGCTGCAAGTTCTGCTTCTACACCTGCAATGTTCTCTTTGGTAACAGCCGTCGGAAGGTTACTGATCCAGTCATCTGCCTGCTGTGCATCAGAAATATCTTTGCCAGCTTTGTCAGCCTGTGCTGTCAGTGCGGCGATCACTTCTGCAAAAGTCATTTCCTGATTTCCGACTTTGACCTTCAGACCTGCCATTGCATTTTCCTGTCCCTGGTAATCTTTCGCATAACGGTCAAGGAATGCTTTTACCTGTGGATAAGAATCTCTGTCTACAGGGTGGTCTTTTACAGTTGCGTAAATTAAAGCTGCTTCATCTGCGAAAAGCTGCTGGTATTCATTCTGACCTTTTTCATAAGTCAGAGCCATGGCGATCAGCTTCTCCATGTTCTCTACCAGTGCGGTGTTTTCACTTCTGAATTTCGTTTCTTCTGTTTCTGTTAACTGATCATAAGCGTTCTTAGCTGCTGCAATCTGTTTCAGCTCTGTTTCGGTAAGTGCACGTTTCGCAGTATCACCTGCTGCAGGAATTTCCTCTTCTGTGGAGAAATCTGCATCCGGTACTTCTGCTTCATCTGCAATTACAGAGTCAGGGGTCTCTTCATTCGAAACATCTGCAATGTCTTCTGATGACTGAATATCCATCTGCGCTGCAGGCTGCTCACTGATATCAGAAGTAAATGCATCTGCGCTTCCGTCTGAGAAATCAGAACCTTCCGCCGGAACTTCCTGTGCCGGGAGCTCTTCTGACTGTACAGCTTCCTGTGCTGCAGGTACTGTAGTCGGCTGAGGTGCTTCATAAGCGCGGACAGTCTCTGCATCCGGGAGTGCCTTGAGCATTGCTTTCAGTGCATCAGATTTCAGCTGATAGAGATAACCTTCTGCTTTTTCCAGAGAACTTAAGTTTGTAACCTGAGCTTTCTGCTGATCATCAAGAGTATTGTATAATACTCTTGCATTTGCCACATAATCTTTCCAGCTATTCCAGATCTTCTCTGTCGGTACGTTGTTATTCTTTTCTGTCAGTTTCAGAGGTCCGTCAGACAAAGCACCTGTAGAGGATGTGGTGATATTCAGTTCATCAATAAAGGAGATCACATATCCTACTTTTGCATCTGTACTCTGGCGTCTGATAAACAATTCTGCTTTTTCAAGCTCTGCATAGTTTGTCACACGCTTCTTCTGATCTGCTGTCAGGGCATCATAAGCCGTTCTGGCTTCCACTACAAGAGCCTGTTTCTTCTGATAATTATCGGAAGTCACTTCACCGATTGCCTTGATCTTATCTACAACTGCGGCTGCAGCCTTCAAATCCGGAATCAGGTTTCGTAAATACTGTAAGGTACTGTAGTTAGTTACCAAAGCTTTCTGGGCTTCAGTCAGTGCATTATACTCTGCCTGTATGTTGTCCAGAAGCTGCAGAACATAGGGATCAAGGGTTAATGCATCTGAAGAAGGAAGTGCATTAATTGCCGCAACCACCTTCTCAGCAGCTGCTTTATCCTTTTCTTTCTGTGTCTGCCCCTTCTCCAGTTCTTTTATCCTGGCTTCTGCTTCTGTCAGCTTAGAATAATTGGAGATTACAGATTTTGCTTCATCATCAAGTGCATCGTAAAGATTTCTTGCCTTTACTACAGCATCCTTATCCTCCAATGTCAGCTTATCTGCTGCCGGCAGAGCATCAATAGCTGCGATTACTTTTGTAATAGAATCACCTTTACCGTTCTCTGCTGCAAGAAGCTTTCTCAGTGTGTCTTTGTTAAAGATTGCTTTGTGTTTTTCGTCTAATGCATTGTAAGCGTTTCTTGCTGCTTCAATTTCTTCTTTTGTACTGTTATCGTTAAGGGCAAGAATCTTGTCGTTGACGGACTTGGTTGGTACTTTTACGTCTGAGAAATCCCAAAAGTTACTTTGTCCTTTACGCTGACGGACAAACGCATTTAATCCGCGGGCAATCTGTGGAACGTCATAGTTAGTAAATCCATGAATACTTCCATCTACTTCTCCATTCACATCAACCAAATCAAAGAATGCATCCAGGAGATTGTTTCCATTTTTTGTAAATCCTGTACTGCGGTCTAATACATTTACATTATAGATGGATGCGAAAATCAATGCCTGTGCATCATTCCATGCATTATTTCCATAGGACATACATCCTGTTTCAAACCCTGCGGTACAGAAAGAACCTGTTGCACGCTGCGCAATTTCCGGAAGTTTGTGTAATGCCTGATCAATAGCTTTCTTTACATCTCCAAAACCATCTTTACCATACCAGTAAACCAACGGCTGCCAGTTCATCGTGTTATCTGCATTTGAAAATGAACCATTATCTGCATTCAGAAGACTTTCAGCTCTTTTATGTACCCATTCTGCCATTGCATCATCAGTAAAAGTAGATGAGGTATAGCCACCTGATTTAATGGCATGAATCGCATACTCCGTATTAAGATAATTATCACCATTTCTGTTTCCTACTGCATCCAGAAGATTTACAGAAGAAATATCTCTTGGATCATATCCGATTGCTTCAATAGCAAGAATCAGTTTTGAAAGATCTGTTGCCTGCCATTTGGATAAATCTGATCCGGAATCTTTTAATTCCTGCAGATAAACTTTAGTATTTGTAAACCATCTGTCAAAATAGGTACTATCGTCATATGGAACATAACCACATCTGGCTGCAGTAAAGATTGCCCAGATATCTGTGTTTTCATAAGAAGGTGAATCTTTAGGTCCAAATGCATTTTTATCCTTACAGTAATCCAGAATAATTTTGATGGCTTTTTCCGCTTGGGTCAGATATGTTCCCCAGTTAGCCGAATCATCTGCTGCGCTTGCTTCTTCATTATCTTTGACTTCACAAGTACCGTTTATTACTTTTATCTTGAAAGTATATCCGTCTTCTTCCGCCTGTGCTTCCTGGCCTTTATCAAACTGCAGAACCGGTTCTTTAATCCATTTCACTGTTAAAGGACGCTGACCTAAAAAGCTGGTGTCTACAGTAGCTGATTCAATATCTGTTTCAGGATTACATACTGCTTTGATACCATATTTATCAATCAATTCCTTTGTTTCTTCTGTCTGATTGACAATTTTTGCACCATTTATAGTAACTTTGTTATTATCACCATCGTCGTAGATATTAGTTTTTGTACCATTGATTATTTCAACACGATATGGAAAATGATAATTTGTGGAATAATCTTTGAACCGGTTATAATCACGAGCATAATTGGTTTTCCATACTTTGGGTTCTGCATCTGCCTGAACCTCTAAAGTTATTTCAACTGTTCTTGGATCATAGTATGGATAACCGTCATTTATATCCGGTGAAATGGACCACGTTTTTTCAAAATCGAAACCTTTATAGCTTTCTTTATTCTTCATTTCAGCAGTTGATTTGCCTAATTCTGAATAATTGGGTAATTCACTGCTTTCAAATATTTCCTCTGTGTTTTTCGTAACGACACGAATATCTTTTAGAAGGTCTTTATCATAATAACAATTGGAAATTGTGGAATCACCATTTTTATAACGGAATGAATATACTACATATATTCCAGACACAACATTTGCTTCCAAATCTATTTTTTCAGACATAGACTTCGCTACATCAGATATTTTAGAACTGTAACTTCCATGACTTATACAATTCACATATTTTATATTTGAAGTAGAATCTCTATTTCCGAACTGACATAATGTCCAAAGTGTTGTTTGGTCAATGATTTTTTCAGCTATTTCATCAGAAGACATCGGACTTTCTAAATTGTAATTAATAGAAATTTCGCAATCTTCTAATTTTCCATCACCGCCGCCAATACTTACCGACGTTCCCCATTTTTTTGTAGATTTGTCACATACTAATGTTATATTTCCTGTAACGCTAAGACCTTTTATGCTTCCATCGTTGCCATCAAATATTGTGGATACATAGTCATTATCGCCCACATATAGTTTTGCATCATTTATTTGAACTTTAGTATTTTCTAATACTCCTCCGTAACCTATATTAAATGCAAAAACAGAAATATTATTTTCTTTACTAAGTTCTCTGTCAGTTGCAGAATAACTAATTGTATGTCCCTGTCCATCAAACGTTCCTTTGAACATACCTACTCCCTGCACTTGATTTGTTATTTCAATATTGTTAGTTAAAATAATAGTACTTGTTTTGTAGGGCTTTTTATTATTGTTTTCTACAAAAAAATAATAATCATCTGCTGTATTAATGCAATAACGTCCTTTATCATCTTGGTTCAAAGTTGTTACGGCTGCTTTTACAGTATGACAACTTAGGACTATCATCATGAATGTTATGCATAACAACATAGATTCTACAATTTTTTTTATCTTTACTTTTTTCATATTATTATTCCTATGATGTTAGGATTAAAAATATTAGAGTTTATAAATCGTACTAAGTGTTCAAAAATTGTGTAGCAAATTATTGTATAAAATAAATTTTTTTAATTAATTTGATATGATTAAAATACACAATTCAAAAACAATTAATAAAATTTAGTAAGAAGATACATTTTTTCCTAACATCCTCCTATATTAATATAAGGAGAAGACTACATTTTTGTAATCTTCTCCTTTTGATATTTAATCGTTTAACCCTATTTTATTTAATTCCAACCTGGTACAGGAACCCATTCATTGTCTGTGTTTTCAACATAACTACTATATCCTAAATCTAAGCCCATCATCATGGAAAAATCTAATTCGAGAGAGTGATTTTTACCATCAGAGAGTACAGTATCTACACCGTTGTTATATGTACTTTTATCAATTACACACATCCATCCGGAATAATTATTATAGTCTTTTTCAGATAAGTAATTTGCAAAATGAACTGTATTATTCCATGTTGAATTGGCCTTTACTTCCATATATTTTTTTTCAGTTTCATTTAATTTTGACGTTTTAAAATAAGCACCTCTATTTGCTGCTAATGTACTTGTACTTGCTGTTCCATTATCCTCGAAGAATTTTCCGACTGCGCTGTTATTATGTCCATCTAATTTAATTGCAGAAATATAATTGCCATATTTGCTTTCATACCATTCCAGTAATCCTTTTCTATAATAGGTTCTTTTAGTTCCTTCTTCATCAATAACTCTGGTATCTTCGACAGGTTTTCCTTCACCTGGTGCAGCTAATTCTTTTAATACATCCATAGCAGTTACATTTCCCGTGTCAGCAATCTCTATTGAATCTGAAAGCATTGTATCTACACTTTTAGAGTTTTCTCCCTGCAATCCTGTTGCCTGAATTTTTACAGTAATAGTTCCTGCCATAGCCGGTACTGCTGTGCTTCCTACCATTGTTGTTGCCATTAAGAATGCAATCACGCTTTTTCTTACTTTCATGTTCATTTTGTTTCCTCCTTAAATTAAATGTATTATTTTTTTGCAGGTTATCCTGCAAAATATATCATTTCGCAGCCTTTTCAGACCACGTTTGATACCTGTTTTACATAAAAAAGGGTACAAAAAATAAACCTCCGTTATGCCTACAGATGTTTGTTTTTTCTTTTACTAAAGTCCGTCTCCTGACTTAAAGTTCCAACCTACTTGCTGCCCTTCTCGGAAAGGATCTTTCCAATGGTTCCGCAGTGTTCGTCCTTATTACAGTGGGGATAAACCGTACCGGTATCTCACCGGATTTCCGAAAACTAAAGGGATAAAAAGCGAACTTCCGATATTCAGTTATCAAAGTGCAAAAAAATCCCCACCATACTGGCAGGAATATAAGTGTACAGATTGAACTTCACTCTATATTCC
>ENA-OQIG01000764-OQIG01000764.1-human-gut-metagenome-genome-assembly--contig:-NODE-764-length-16907-cov-3.382718_pt1 | contig 16907 bp, 25 predicted proteins | sample MGYA00242576_ERZ504741 | MGnify/ENA primary metagenome ERZ504741 (study PRJEB26092, sample SAMD00036436) | human gut metagenome | host: Homo sapiens | study: EMG produced TPA metagenomics assembly of... | reverse complement strand
GACAAAAGTAAAAACGATCAAACTCCGCTGGAACACCCCGGTCAATAAGAAATCGCGGATCCTTGGCGGTTCCTGGGAGAGAACATACGGGGATGTGGACTGGAAAGGTGTCAGCGGCAGCCGTTTTATGCCGTGGTATTTTCTGGCAGCGGTCGGAGAAACTGTGACAGGATATGGGGTAAAGGTAAGACCTTCCGCGATGTGTTTCTGGCAGGCAGATACCCGTGGAATTACACTGGTGATGGATGTGCGCTGTGGCGGTAGCGGTGTGCAGCTTTCCGGTAGAAAACTTCGGGCTGCTCAGATCGTAGCGATGCAAACTGAGGGAATGGGGACTTTCGGAGAGTGCCAGAGAGTTTTGCAAAGTCATGTGCACCGATCCGATCTTACCGGACTATCCGGTTTATGGAAGTAATAACTGGTATTATGCTTATGGAGACAGTTCAGAAGAAGAGATCCTGCAGGATACCGACTATATCGTGGAACTGACCAAAGGCGTGGACAATCCGCCGTACATGGTGATCGATGACTGCTGGCAAGAACATCACCGCCTGAATGAGTACAATGGTGGTCCATGGAAAAAGGGAAATAAAAAATTCCCTGATATGAAGTGCACTGGCAAAAAAAACTGGAAGAAACTGTGTGGAAGCCGGGTTTTCCGTATTACGGGAAAACGTTTTTTTAGTTCTGACTATGTCATTGCAGGAGTATGAGTATTATATTACACAGATAAAGAAGATGTTTGAAACCGATATGCAGATGGATGCAGACAGCAGTAAACCTGCAACGCCTGTGATCCTCAGTGGGATCGTCCATGGGCAAAAGCTTGGTGCCAGCGGGCTGATGCTGGAATATGCAGAGTATCTGGAATCATTGTCTATGCAAAATGGCATGATAGAGGTGATACAGGATGATCAGCAGACCATGGATGGCTTTTTATATAATAAAAAAGTAGAGCAGTATCTGCACACGGCTATTGCCCAGGATCTTTTTGAAGTATATTATCAGCCGGTTTATTCTACAGAGAAAAATGATTTTGTTACACTGGAAGCATTAAGCCGTCTGCATCATCCGGAGTTAGGCTGGATCGCACCGGATGTCTTTATACAGATCGCAGAAAAAAATCATATGATCGAACAGATCACAGATCTGCAGTTTAAACGCATCTGCATGTTTATAAATGAACACCGGGGTCTGATGAAGAAGCTCTTTAATATAAAAGTAAATTTGTCTTCCCTGGATCTGATGCGCAGTGACTGCAGCAGCCATTTTATCCGTATGATGGATGATATGGATATCCAACATGACTGGATACAGTTTGAGATCACAGAAACGGTTGCTACAGAATACAACGCAGGATTAGGAATGGTAGTAGATGGGTTTATGGCTGCCGGGGTCAGACTGTGTCTGGACGATTTTGGTTCCGGATATGCAAACCTGAATACAGTCATGAGACTGCCATTTTCTGCTATCAAGATAGACAGAACACTTCTTTTTGATATTTGTAATGATAAAAAACGTGCCATGTTCTATCAGAGCATTATTGAAACCTTCCACCGGATGGGTTACAGCATAGTTTCAGAAGGAGTAGAAACAGAAGAGGAAATGAGTCTGTTAAGCAGCTGGGGTGTGGATATGATCCAGGGATATTATTTTTCCAGACCTCTTCCGGTGGAGGAACTGCTTAAACTGCTGAGCATGTGATGCTGTTCCTTTTCTGCATACATACGCTGGTCTGCAAGGATACGGATCTCATTAGCAGTAGATGCATCCCTGGGATAGGCGGCGTATCCGCAGCTGGAACCAACATACAGGGTTTTTCCGTCAATATCAAAAGGAGCGCAGAGCCGGTTTTGTATCTGTTCCTTGATCCTGCAGCAGAGACTTTCATCAAATTCAGTACACACTACCAGGCTGAATTCATCACCGCCGATGCGGAAAGCATAGTCATTGCTGCGGATACAGGACTGAAGGCGTTTGGCAGCTTCTTTTAAAAGCTTATCACCCATGTCATGACCATAGGTGTCATTAACAGGTTTAAAATGGTCCAGATCCAGATAGAAAAGTATGAAAGGGAGCTTTTGAAGCTCCTTTTTATGCAGTATGGAGTTAAAATAACGCTCGTTAAATAAACCAGTAAGGCCGTCTGTATTGGCAAGGTTCTCTAAGGCATGCTTCTGTCCAATATCCTGGGTGATAAGCATAACCTTCTCCAGTTCATGTTCAGGACTCCATTCAACGGGGACAACATGCATGATCAGGTATGCATCGGCGGAACGGTTGTAGTATTCAATTTTAAAGATATCATCCTTTTTTTTCAGGACGCAGCGCAGATAATCTGGTGTAAGGAGATGGTTCATCTTTTTATTTTCCGTATCAGTCATCACCAGATACTGGCGAGAAATATCCTCAACCAGATCATCATAGTATCCGGTTTCCGGATAGATGGGGTGCTTCAGCAGGTTTTCATGATATTCATAGCGGTTGTTTTTCAGATCGCCTACAGCAAAACGGTCAACGATCCTTCCAAGTCCTGAAAACATCTGTTCAGTAAGCTCTTTGCGCTTTAGCAGGATCATTTGCTCATGTTCTTTCATGCGCAGCCTGGAATCCATCAGGGCAAAAACAGTACCGTAAGAAGCAGGGCGATACATCCGTTCAGGATCAGGAGCAGGACAATGGTGATGGACTGTATACGGCGCATACTGGCATCTACAACATCATCATGGATAATACCCACAATGGTCCAGTCATGGATCCCGGTGGGTTCGTATACCAGATAATAGTTTTTGTTGTTGTAACGGCACTGGAGACTTCCGGTAGAAACATTCTTAATATTCTTTTTCAGGTCAGTTATCTCAGTTTCTGTCATATTCGTATACTTGTTTAAAAAATCAAAGAGATTAGATATTTTCTGGAGAAATTCTGTTTTGGGTTCAAGGGAAAGGAGGACATTGCCATCGGATGTAAGGATGTAGCAGTCACTTTGTCCCTGATAAATATTACCTGCGATCAGTTTTTCCACTACATCATTATTATAGCTGACAGCAAGTCCGGAATAGGTTATGCCATTTATGGTATATGGAACATCCATGGGAAGCGCAAATACGATCCGGCGGTTGGAATCGCTTGCAATATAGCTGGAAATAACAGGCTGGCCAGTTTCATACATATCCAGAAAGATCCCCTGTATATTTGGGGCATTTCCGTCCCGCCCTGCAGCAGTTATAAAATCACAGTTCTCATTAAACATATAAAAATCCTGATATTGCCAGGCATCTTTGCGTCTGGCAAAGTCATACCAGAGAGTTTTCATATTTTCAGCATCATCCAGGTATTGTAAATTATTGCTCCAGTCAGAAAGTGCATTCCAGTTGTGCTGGACAAACATAGTAAAGGTTTTGTCTACCTGCTCATAAGTAGACAGCAGGTGACGGGAATTTTCTTCATAGATACTTTTTTGGACAAAATTGTTGTAAACAATGCTCACGAAAAGAAAAAGGAATGCCAAAACAGCTCCGGCCAGTATAAACAGTTTGGGTGTTTTATTCACAAATACGAGAACCTCCTTTAGTGTTGAATGTTCTCTCGGAATCTTTCTGTGCCTGATTTTGTGAGAAGATTTTTTGTCAGTTGTGCCCAAATTTCAGAGGCGTTGGCGTTGTGTTCGCCTCTGAAATTCGGGTGCGACTGGCGGAAAATCGGCCACAAAAGCAGGTGCAGGAAAAACTCCGAGAGGACATTTGCTGCTTTTCTTGTTGGTTTTCAGGTTTCCTACTCATGTTTTTGGCGGGTCTCAAGTTCAAAATTCCTCCTGCAAGCATGCTTGCATCAGATTTATAACCTTTTGCCTTTAGTATCATAAGTATATCATATTCTGGTGTTTTTTTCGATTGTGAAAAGAAGAGTGACAGTGGTTTTATGCAGAAAAAAGCAGAGCTGCTTTTGTACAGCTCTGCTAAAGATTGCTTTTTTACTTTGCTTTGGCAATCGCCTGTTCCATTTCAGAAGCAGAGATAACGCCAATGGTCTTATTGGCAACCACGCCTCTTCTGAAATAGAGAAGAGTTGGTACGCTCATTACCTTAAAACGGGTTGCAAGATCCATGTCTTCGTCAATGTCAACTTTATAGAAATGAACTTCCGGGTGGAGTTCTGCCATTTTTTCTACAGTTGGAGCCAGCATTTTACAGGGACCGCACCATGTAGCGAAGAAATCCACTACTACCAAATCATCACCAGCGTTTACTGCCTGGTCAAATGTTTCAGATGTTAAATGTGTAAGTGCCATATGAAAAACCTCCTTGTATCTGATTTTGATCATTTAATCTTATAGCACTTATATCATACCACAAAATGAGGGAAAATTATGTAATAAAATTCTCAATTAAATATTAAATATGTTACCTATAACCTGCAGCACCACTTCCGTCACTCCCGACAAAAGCATTACATGGATGGGATTCATTTTAAAGCGGGCCAATAGGATCAGGGAGCCGGTAAAAATGCCTACGGCCTGAATGCTGATATTTGGTAAAAGTTGTCTTGCGGTCAGGGAGCAATCGATTCTCCCCAGAAAGCATTGACCAGGATGCTGGCACCGGCAGCTGCGATCATGGCGATAACTGCTGGACGCAGGGATTTAAGGACGCCCTGGAGCAGGCTTAAATTCCGGTATTTCAGATAGATCTTTGCCAGTAAGGTAACTAAAATGCAGGATGGCAGAACACAGCCGGCAGTAGCCGCCAAAGCCCCCGGTATTCCTGCAATGCGGTCCCTACGAAGGTAGCGGAATTGATGGCAATAGGTCCCGGTGTCATCTGGGAAATGGTGATCAGGTCCGTAAATTCAGACTGGGAAAGCCATGAATGGAGCTGGACCACCTGATTCTGGATCAGAGGCATGGCAGCATAGCCGCCTCCGAAGCTGAAGGCACCGATCTGAAGAAAACTGAGAAAAAGCTGTAAATAGATCATAAGGTGCCTCCTTTCTGTGCATTATCCTGGGAAGTATTACGGTCGTTTTTTTGGGCCTTTTTCTCCCGGTACAGTGTCAGGACGACACCCAGGGCAATACAGATCAGGATCAGTACAATGGCACTGACTTTATAAAAGTAATTGGCAATGAAAGCAGCAACCATGATGATAATGGACAGATACTGCTTTTCCCTTACAATACCAGATGCCATACCCCAGCTTACTTCCATGATCACAGCGCCTACCCCGGACTGCATGCCCTTTAACATCCAGCCTACAAACAGATTGGACCGGAAAGCAGCATAACAGAATGAGATAGCAGTAAGGATCACAAAAGGCGGGATCACAGTGGCGATCACAGAGCATAAAACACCGGTCAGACCGGCCAGCTTATAGCCTACAACAATGGCTCCGTTGACAGCAATGGCTCCGGGACATGACTGGGCGATAGCCACCAGATCCAGCATTTCTTCCTCATCGATCCAGTGATACTGGTCTACAAATTTTGTTTTCATCAAAGTAACGATCACGTATCCGCCGCCAAAGGTAAAGGCACTGAGATACAATGTTGAGAGAAAGAGCTTTTTAAGGATCTCATCTTTACTGGCTCCTTTTATATTTAATTCCATATTTTCCTCCTGTGTAACAGACTACTATACGTCCAGATCGTGGACGTACAACAACATTCTTTCTTACTATAAGCCATGAAAATCCAGATGTAAATGTAAAAATGTATGATGAATGAGAAAATGATAAGGTGATCATAAATGATCATAAAAATTTTCTTGACAGCTTGTTAAGACTATGTTAATTTAAAAAGTGTGACCACTCAATATATTGAGTTAAGCCCAGACGGACAGGCGGGTCAGAAGCCGAAAGTGGGAAACCACATTATTGATTGGGTTAGGAGCCCAAATTTTATAAGTCGATACGCAGTATGCGTAATTTTATCAGTGCAAAAAGGCACGTCACTTGTGAAACGGTCAATAAGAGCTTCTGGCAAAACAGAGCAGAGAACTGGGGAGTAGGGTCACTTTTTTTCTGTCTGTTAAAAGGACAGAGACATTTAAAGACAAAACACATACAGCAGGTGATGGAATATGCCGTCACCTGTTTTTTTTATGTTTTTTTATGGATAAAAGGGACGGCGAGTATGAGGAGGCGGAAAAATGGACCTGGAAGCACAAAAGCGTGCGCCTATTTATGAGGCGTTAGAGCGTTTTAGAAAGAAAAGGGTAGTGCCCTTTGACGTACCGGGACACAAAAGAGGACGGGGAAACCCAGAGCTGGCAGCTCTTTTAGGGGAAAAATGTGTTGGATTAGATGTAAACTCCATGAAACCTTTGGATAACCTGTGCCATCCGGTATCTGTGATCCGGGAGGCAGAGGAACTTGCAGCAGAGCCTTTGGCGCCAGCCATGCATTTCTTATGGTAGGGGGAACCACTTCTGCTGTTCAGGGATGATCCTTTCAGTCTGTAAAGCAGGAGATAAGATCATTCTGCCAAGAAATGTACATAAAAGTGCCATCAATGCCCTGGTACTTTGCGGGGCAGTTCCGGTTTATGTAAATCCGGAAGTAAACGGAGATCTGGGCATCTCTCTTGGAATGGATATCCGGAAGGTGGAAAAAGCCATTGAGGAAAATCCGGATGCAGTGGCAGTCCTGGTAAATAATCCACTTACTACGGGATCTGTTCTGACCTGCGTGGGATCGTAAAACTGGCCCACGAAAAAGGCATGAAGGTGCTGGCAGATGAAGCCCATGGAACTCATTTGTACTTTGGAAAAGGCCTTCCGGTAAATGCAATGGCAGCAGGTGCAGATATGGCAGCTGTTTCCATGCACAAATCTGGAGGAAGCCTGACACAAAGCTCCATGCTTCTGTTAAATAAGGGCATGAACCAGGATTATGTGCGTCAGATCATTAACCTGACGCAGACTACCAGCGCATCCTATCTTCTCCTTTCCAGTCTGGATATTTCCAGAAGAAACCTGGCATTGCGGGGGAGGAATCCTTTGGGAAAGTGATCCAGATGGCAGAATATGCCGGAAATGAGATCAATTCCATTGGCGGCTATTATGCATATGGAAAAGATCTGGTCAATGGTACCAGTGTCTATGATTTTGATGTGACCAAGCTTTCTGTGTATACACTGGGGATCGGACTGGCTGGCATCGAGGTTTATGACCTGTTAAGGGATGAGTATGATATCCAGATCGAATTTGGAGATATCTGCAACATTCTGGCATACATTTCCATTGGTGACCGCATTCAGGATATTGAGCGCCTTGTGGGAGCTTTGGCAGATATTGAGCGCCTTTACAGGAAAGATAAGACGGGCATGCTCACCGGGGAATACATTTCACCAAAAGTAGAATGTTCCCCACAGAAAGCTTTTTATGCCCAGAAAGTTTCACTCCCTATTGAACAGACGGCAGGAAAGATCAGCGGTGAATTTGTTATGTGTTATCCGCCGGGTATCCCGATCCTGGCGCCAGGGGAAGTGATCACCCAGGAGATCGTGGAGTACATTCTTTATGCAAAGGAAAAAGGATGTTCCATGCAGGGAACAGAAGACCCGAAGATCGAACGCTGATGGTTTTAGTATAAATTGCTCCCGCTGTGGGAGAACATCAGGAGGAAGAAAATGGAACTTTGGTATTCGGAGTTTCATACGGAAAATGTAAAGCTTTCTGTCCGTGTGGACCGTCAGCTGTTTTCCGGTGAAAGTGAGTATCAGCGGATCGATGTATTTGAGTCTGCTGAGTTTGGAAAATTTGTAGCCTTGGACGGGGAGATCGTCTTCTCCGAAAAAGATGAATTTATCTATGATGAATGGTGACCCATGTGCCTATGGCTGTCCACCCTAATGTGAAAAATGTGCTGATCATTGGCGGCGGGGACGGCGGTGTGGCAAAGGAGTTGATCCAGTATCCGGGAATTGAGTCCATTGACGTAGTAGAAACGGACAAAATGTTTGTAGATGTGTGCAGGGAGATCTTTCCGGAGGTAGCCTGCGGATTAGACGAAGAGCGGGTCCATGTATATTATGACGACGGACTGCGTTTCCTTCGTGGAAAGAAAGGCTGTTATGACCTGATCATCAATGACTCTACAGACCCATTTGGACATACAGAAGGTCTGTTTACAAAGGAGTTTTACGGCAGCTGCTACAATGCGCTGCGGGAAGACGGGATCGTGGTATATCAGCATGGAAGCCCCTTTTATGATGAAGATGAAGCTGCCTGCCGTAGCATGCACAGGAAAGTATACCGTTCTTTCCCTGTAAGCCGTGTGTATCAGGCCATATTCCAACCTGTCCGTCCGGCTACTGGCTGTTCGGCTTTGCGTCAAAGAAGTATCATCCGTTAAATGATCTTCAGGCGGAAAAGTGGAATGAATTTCATATACCTACATGGTACTATACAACCAATCTCCATACCGCGCGTTCATGCTGCCAAAATATGTGGAGGACCTGTTAGAAGAGGAGGAAAATAACAAATGAGCAGATTAATGGTGATCGGATGTGGAGGCGTAGCTTCCGTAGCAGTACATAAGTGCTGCCAGAACAGCGGTGTATTTACAGAACTTATGATCGCAAGCCGCACAAAATCAAAGTGTGATGCCTTAAAGGCACAGTTAGAAGGAAAAACAGATACGGTGATCACAACCGCCCAGGTGGATGCAGATAAGGTAGAAGAACTTGAGGCACTGATCCGCTCCTATAAGCCGGATGCAGTATTAAACGTGGCTCTTCCTTATCAGGACCTTACTATTATGGAAGCATGCCTTCGTACAGGTGTAGACTACATTGATACAGCCAATTATGAGGCTGAAAATACAGATGATCCACAGTGGAGAGCAATTTACGAAAAACGCTGCAAGGAAAAAGGATTTACTGCATACTTTGATTATTCCTGGCAGTGGGATCTGAATGACCGTTTTAAAGAGGCTGGTCTTACCGCCCTGTTAGGAAGCGGTTTTGATCCGGGTGTTACCAGCGTATTTTCTGCTTATGCATTAAAGCATTATTTTGACGAGATCCATACCATTGATATTTTAGACTGCAACGGCGGAGATCATGGCTATCCATTTGCTACCAACTTTAACCCGGAGATCAATTTACGCGAAGTATCTGCAAACGGCTCCTACTGGAGAATGGTCACTGGTAGAAACAGAGCCAATGGAGATCAAGAGAGAATATGATTTCCCTGAAGTAGGAAAGAAAGATATGTATCTTCTTCATCACGAAGAGATCGAGTCTCTTGCAAAAAATATCCCGGGAGTTAAGCGGATCCGCTTCTTTATGACCTTTGGACAGAGCTACTTAACCCATATGAAATGCCTGGAAAATGTAGGAATGCTTTCCACTTCCCCGATCCAGTTCCAGGGACAGGAGATCGTACCGATCCAGTTTTTAAAGGCACTGCTTCCTGATCCTGCTTCCTTAGGTCCAAGAACTGTAGGAAAGACTAATATCGGCTGTATCTTTAATGGTGTAAAAGACGGAAAAGAAAAGACCATTTACATTTACAATGTATGCGACCACCAGGAGTGCTACAAAGAGGTTGGTTCCCAGGCAATTTCCTATACAACCGGTGTTCCGGCTATGATCGGCGCTATGATGGTAGTTACCGGTGCATGGAAAAAAGACGGCGTGTTTAACGTAGAGGAATTTGATCCGGATCCATTTATGGACGCCTTAAATAAGTGGGGACTTCCATGGCAGGTATGCGAAGATCCTCAGATCGTAGAATAGGGAGAACTTGAAAATGAGAATGGATCAGCTTCCCACTCCCTGTTATGTGATCGATGAGAAGAAATTGAAAGAAAATCTGGAGATCTTGGGGGATGTCCGGGAAAAAGCAGGCTGTAAGATCCTGCTGGCCCAGAAAGCCTTTTCCTGCTTTTATGAATATCCTCTGATCGGGCAGTATTTAGACGGCACCACAGCCAGCGGCCTGTATGAGGCCAGACTTGGAAAAGAAGAAATGGGGAAAGAAAACCATGTGTTTGCCCCGGCTTATAAGGATGCAGATATAAAAGAACTGGGAGAGATCTGTGACCACATTATCTTTAATTCCTTTGCCCAGCTTCGCCGCCATAAAGACGCAGTCTCAGGAAAAAGCCTGGGACTGCGCATCAACCCGGAGTGTTCCACTCAGGGGGAGCATGCCATTTATGATCCCTGTGCTCCTGGTTCAAGACTTGGCGTTACAAAAGAGGTATTTGACTGTGAGATTGCAGCAGAGCCGGAGCTTTTTTGAGGCTCTGGACGGCCTGCATTTTCATACGCTTTGCGAGCAGAATGCAGATGATCTGGCAAAAACACTGGAAGCGGTGGAAGAAAAGTTCGGCCCATGGCTTTCTAAGATAAAATGGCTGAATATGGGCGGCGGTCATCATATTACAAGAGATGATTATGACAGAGAGCTGCTTATAAAATGCATTCGTCATATAAGAGACACTTATGGAGTGGAAGTGTATTTGGAGCCGGGAGAAGCTATTGCCTTAAATGCCGGTTATCTGGTGACAGAGGTAATGGATATTGTGGAAAATGGACTGTCTGTGCTGATCTTAGACGCTTCTGCTGCCTGCCATATGCCGGATGTGCTGGAAATGCCATACCGGCCGCCATTAAAGGACAGCGGAGTTTCAGGAGAAAAGGAGTTTACCTACCGTCTTTCCTCCTGTACCTGTCTGGCGGGAGATGTGATCGGGGATTATTCCTTTGATAAACAGATTCAGGTGGGAGATAAGCTGTATTTTCAGGATATGGCTATTTATTCCATGGTGAAAAATAATACATTTAACGGTATTCCCCTTCCTGGGATCGCTGTGATGAAAGAGGACGGGGACTGCGAGATGATCCGCACTTTTGGATATGAAGACTTTAAGGGGAGACTGGCATAATGGTGATGGTGGAAAAGACGGATATGACCGGTGAAATGGATAAGATAAATAAAACGGTGCAGGCGGAACGGCTAAAAACATTGCCGGCATCAGATGGATTTCACATGCCGGGAGAGTTTGAACCTCACAAAGGCACCATTATGATCTGGCCGGAGCGCCCCGGTTCCTGGACTTATGGAGCCAGAGATGCCAGAAAAGCTTTTGCACAGATCGCAGAGGCTATAGCAGAAGGAGAAGAGGTTTACATGTTAGCAGGACCTTCTGCCATGGAGTCTGCAAAGGCAGCTTTTTCCGGAAAGTCAGAAAAGATCCATATTTTACCTATAGAAACGGACGATGCCTGGGCCAGGGATGTAGGGCCGACCTTTGTCAAAAATGCCAGAAAGGAAGTTCGTGGCATAAACTGGCGTTTTAATGCCTGGGGCGGTGAGGTAGACGGCCTTTATGCAAGCTGGGAAAAGGATGATGCTGCGGCAGAGGCGGTCTGCGATGCTCTTGGTTATCCTGTATATGATGCAGGAGATTTTGTCCTGGAAGGCGGTTCCATTCACAGTGACGGAGAAGGAACGCTGTTAGTAACAGAGGCATGTCTTTTAAGTCCTGGAAGAAACCCACGCCTTACAAAAGAAGAGATTGAAAAGAAGCTTTGTGAATATCTGGGTGCAAAAAAGGTGATCTGGCTGAAAAACGGCATCTGGCAGGACGAGACCAATGAGCATGTGGACAATGTGTGCGCCTTTGTAAAGCCGGGAGAGGTAGTTTTAGCCTGGACCGATGATAAAGAAGATCCACAGTATGCCCTTTCCATGGAAGATTACCAGATTTTGGAAAATGAGACAGATGCAAAGGGCAGAAAGTTTGTGATCCATAAACTGCCAATTCCTGAAAAGCCGGTATGCATCCAGGAAGAAGACTTAAAAGGTCTTGCTTTTGAGCCGGGAGAAGATATCAGAGAAGCAGGAGACGGCTGGCAGCCAGTTATGTAAATTTCTATATTGCAAATGAAGCAGTTTTAGTTCCTCAGTTTCAGGATAAGCATGATAAGCTGGCCTGCGATATTTTAGGAAAGCTGTTCCCGGAGCGGAAGATCTGCCGATTGATGCACAGGCCATCATCATAGGTGGCGGAAATATCCATTGTATTACCCAGCAGATCCCTTCAGGCTGTGGAAAGTAAAATTCGGCAACCAGCAGTAACCGCAAAAGTTGCCAACGAAAATAAAAATGGATGAAACATTATAAAATGTTGGAAAAACAACGGATCAAATGGATTTGGGAATATCGGGTCCAGTGAAAGAAGGAGAAACGAAAATTGAGAAACGTAAGATGTGCCGCAGTCCAGATGCGCTGCAGCAGAAATGTAGCAGAAAACATAGAAAAAGCAGAGGCTCTGGTACGTCAGGCAGCAGCGGAAGGAGCTCAGGTGATCCTTCTTCCAGAGCTGTTTGAACGTCAGTATTTCTGCCAGGAGCGCAGATATGATTATTACCAGTTTGCAACGCCTGTAATGGAAAATCCGGCAGTGAGATATTTCCAGAGAGTCTGTGCAAGCCTTGGAGTAGTGATCCCGGTAAGCTTTTATGAAAGAGATGTAAACCGGCTGTTTAATTCTGTTGCTATGATCGATGCAGACGGTTCTATTCTGGGCGTTTACAGAAAGACCCATATCCCGGATGACCATTTCTATCAGGAAAAATTTTATTTCACACCGGGAGATACCGGTTTTAAGGTATTTGACACAGCCTATGGAAAAGTGGGCGTTGGGATCTGCTGGGACCAGTGGTTTCCGGAGACTGCCAGAGCTATGGCAGTAGAAGGCGCAGAGATCCTTCTGTATCCAACAGCTATTGGAAGTGAACCTATTCTTTCCACTGACAGTATGCCTCACTGGAGAAGATGTATGCAGGGACACAGCGCAGCCAACCTGGTACCCGTAGTTGCAGCCAATCGGATAGGTGAGGAACGGGTAGAGCCATGTGCAGAAAATGCAGGACAGAGTTCTTCCCTTGTTTTCTACGGTTCATCTTTTATCACCGACGGCTGTGGAGAGATCCAGATATCCATGGGAAGACAGGAAGAAGGCTTTATAGCAGCAACCTTTGACCTGGACCAGCTGATGGAAGACCGCCTTTCCTGGGGACTTTTCAGGGACAGACGGCCTGAAATGTATGGGAAACTGCTGTAAAAAGAATAACGGTTACAGAGAAAAATGATCATATAAAAACTATAAAAAATAATAGCGGCTTATAAATTGACTAATATCTTCCAGAACAGTAGCAGATCCGATAAGATAAGTACTGTCAATAAGCAATGCAGACATGCAAAAGCAACGAATGGAGGTATATTCAATGTTAAATGAGTCAGTGATCAAAGTATTAAAAAATGGTATGTGGGATCTTGCTACCTGTGCAAATGGAGAGCCAAATGTAGTTCCAGTTGCATTTAAGGATGTAACAGAGGATGGCAAGCTGGTTGTAGGCGATGTTTTCCTTGAAACAACTTTAAACAACATTAAGGCAAATGACGGAAAAATCGCTATTTCTGTATATGACGCACAGAGCCTGGAAGGATATCAGATCAAGGGAACTGCTGAGTACGTAACAGAGGGCGATGTTGTAGATACCTTTAAGGCTATGGTAGAGAGCATGTTTAAGGGTGCTGCAACTGCAAAGGGAGCGCTTATCATCACACCTGCCAAAGTGATCGTTACCACACCTGGTGCTGACAACAAGAAAGAAATCTAAAGCACTGTAAACATATTATAAAGCTTTAACAAACGTATATCTTCCCGGGAGACTTTAAGGCCCTGCAGCAGAGCTTCGTCTTCCGGGAGTTTTGTTTTTGAAAACAGCATTTTAGTAGCGATGGGCATCATGGGACGGCTGGAAAAACCATTGAACAGTCCCCATTTTGTATCTGTATCCAGATAGGAAGCAAGGATCTGTGCGCTGGCTTTTTCTACCGGGCTGTCCTGGTTGGTCAGCTGGATATTGGTCAGGGCGTCAAAATGCTCAATATAGCCCCAGTATGTATTTTCACACAGCTTGTAATTTTCAAAATCTTTAAAATTCATATACATCATGATCTTATAACTTGATGTATCGGTTTCTGAAAGCACATCAAAGACGCAGCGGATCAGCTGCTTATTTCTTCCGTCATATACATAGGCATAAAACTGGGAGCAGCCTGCGAAAAAGGCGGGATTGTTTTTGCTGTCCGGCAGGTTGGCATGGCGTGGCGGACAGTAGAGCAGCTGCTCTACGTGGATCTGCAAAGCAGAGGCAATTTCATATAATGTTTCAATATCTACCGGGATCTCCCCGTTTTCATACTTGGAAACAGTAGATTTGCTTTTGCAGATAACAGCCGCAAGGGCTTCCAGTGTCATTTTGCGTTTTTTGCGGAAAGTGCGGATCTGTTTTCCGATTTCTGTACTGATCTGGACATAGATTAAGCCACTCCTTTTATAGATTAAAGTAAGGATCCAACTGTATTTTTAATGACTTTATGATAGCAAAAAGTTTCGTATAAATCAACAAAACCGCGATTTTTTTCTGCAGTTTTTCAGGCGGGGCCAAAAGCAGGTGTTGAAAAGAAAAAAATCCAGTTTCAGGAAACAAGTTTTAGATTTTTCCATTAAGAGGAAACAAATGCCTTTTTTGCTTCAGCGTATTTTTTTAGTACAATGCAGATATGAGATGCATCCAGGAAATCAGTTAAATGACAGGTTTGCGCAGCCTGACAAACAAAAGCAGGAGGAAATGAATGGAATCCAGTAAGATAAAAGAACTGGCACAGGACCAGCAGGACTACGTAGTGGCTATGAGGCGGGAATTTCACCGTTCACCGGAGCTTTCAGGAAAAGAATTCCACACAAGAGAACGGTTGATAGAAGAAATCGAAAAAATGGGTGTTCCCTATGAAAAGCTTCCAGGAACAGGCCTTATTGCGATCATTGAAGCGGAAAGCCTGGGAAGAATAAAATACTGCGTGCAGATATAGATGCTCTGCCATTACAGGAAGAAACTGAAAATTTAAAGCAGCCTAAGGTCTGCGTTTCTGAAATTCCAGGCAGATGTCATGCCTGCGGCCATGATGCCCATATGGCAATGCTCCTTGGAACAATGAGAATACTGGTGCAGAACAAAGAAGAACTTCCAGGAACTGTATATTGTTGTTTTGAAGAAGGAGAGGAAACAAACTGCGGAATTGATACCATGATAGAGGCACTGGAAAAATATCCTATTGATGAGTGCTTTGCATTTCACGTATATAACGAACTGGATGCAGGCAAGGTCAACATTGTTCCGGGACCAAGAATGGCAGGAACAGTAGGAATTGGTTTCCACCTAAAAGGAAAGAGCGGACATGGCTCCAGACCGGATCAGGCGATCAACCCGATCATTCCGGCAGCCATATTATCACACAGCTGAATTCTGCTTTTATGAACCAGTTAAATGTAGAAGAAACAGTTACACTTGGTCTTGGAATGGTAAAAGCTGGAGAAGCTACCAACATTATCCCGGATGATGCTTATGTAGGAGGAACTGCCCGTTTCTTCAATAAAGAAGAAGGAGAAAAGGCATTAGAGATCATTGAGCGGATCGCAAGAAATACAGCAGATTCCTACAGATGCGGCATTGAATTTGAAAAGAGAAATAATATCAGCCATATCCTGTTGTAAATGATGAGAAAACAGCTCTTAAGATCCAGAAAGCAGTAGGTGAGATCTGTGGAGAAGAAGTATTAGGAGACTGTGATAAGTGGTTTGCTTCTGAGTGCTACAGTGCATATCAGAACAAATATCCAGGCGTGCTGGGATTTTAGGGATCCGCAATGAAGCTTATGGCAGCGGTGCAGCACACCATAATGGAAAATTCGATATAGATGAATCAGGATTCTGGCTGGGAGTGTGTGCAGAAGCAGCCTTTGCATTTGAAAAATAAAAACAGGGAATGGTTTGAAAAATACGTAAGAGTAATAAAGGGGAAAAACTAAAATGGGAAAAAAAGAAAAGGAAAAACGTTTAAAATGACCGTCAATCTTTTGTGGATTATGTTTGGGATTCATAGTATTGGCCTGTCTGGCAACCTATCTGATCCGGCCGGAGAGTTTGCAGTAAATGAAGCAGGACAGATCACAGGTACTGATTTCCACTTCCTGGGACATCAGACACCGGTCAGTCCGTGGGGCGCACTGATGCGTGTGAAGTCAGGCATGGTAGGAGCAGCAACCATAGCGTTTGTTGTTATGATATCAGGAGCTAATATCAACGTTGTACTGGAAACAGGCGTTATGGACGATCTGATGAATTGGGGTGTTTATAAGTTAAAGGATAAAGGAACAGGTATCCTGGTATCCATGATGATGATCCTTATGGCTTATTTAGGTGGATTTGGTGGAACAGATGCCTGATCGCTGTAGTATCGGTTGGTGTTATGTTCTCTAAAAAGCTGAAGCTGGATCCAATCTGTGCCTTTGCAGTAACCACCTTTGCAGCATTAGTGGGCTTTGGTACAGGTCCTGCGCAGCAGGCAACTACACAGATGCTTATGGCGTCACTCCTTATTCTGGTTTCTTTACCAGGCTGGTCATCATGAATTTCTTTTTACTTGTTGCGATCATTATGACTATGCAGTATATCAAAAAGATCCGCAAAAATCCTGCTGCATCTATAATGTATCAGGATGGCTGGAGACCGGATGCTATTGTGAACGGTTCAGAGGAAGAACTGTTAAAGCATGTGGAAATGAACTGGAGAAAAGTAGCAGTTATTGTTCTTTTTGTACTTCAGTATCTGATCATTGCCATTTATCCTCTTATGGGCGGAGACAGTAACCTGACCTTTGACTTTATGCTTGCAGTTATGATCATTACTATGATCGTAGTAGGCATTATCGGCGGTATGTCTGCTGAAAAGCTGGCTGATGCTTTTGCAAAAGGCCTTGGCTCTATGGCTTTTGTAGCTTTTGTTATCGGACTTGCAAAGGTGATCTCTCTGGTGCTGGCAGATGGA
>ENA-OQIG01000763-OQIG01000763.1-human-gut-metagenome-genome-assembly--contig:-NODE-763-length-16950-cov-4.392677_pt1 | contig 16950 bp, 24 predicted proteins | sample MGYA00242576_ERZ504741 | MGnify/ENA primary metagenome ERZ504741 (study PRJEB26092, sample SAMD00036436) | human gut metagenome | host: Homo sapiens | study: EMG produced TPA metagenomics assembly of... | reverse complement strand
ATGACTTGGGCATGATATATTTTGAAAAATCTGTTTCAACTTACTTCAGCCAGGATGGGGATCTCCTTAGCGGCTCCGCTGCTGCTGTGTCTTTTTTTATGCAGCTGGCTTAACAGCCGTTTTATGATAGGCGGGTGGATCTACATCCCTGGTTTTATCATGGGACTTGGGGGTTCCTTTATGACGGCATATAAATTATATCTTGCCATTATGAAAACACAGAAGAAGAAAAAAAACAGAGAACATGAGAAAGCCTTTAACAGGCATGTATGATCTGAAGACACATATGTGTGCAGCAGGGAGGTAGAAATATGAAGATCCAACCGGCAGTAAAGAAGGAAACAGGACATATCGCATGCTGGAGTGGTGCAGGTACGATCCTTATGATCGTTGCTTTTGCAGTCTGCCATAAACTTTTTCCAGATGCAGTACCATTTGATTACAAGGTAGTTCTTGGCGGTGTCATTGGTGCAGCTGTTTCTGTAGGAAACTTTTTTATTATGGGACTTACGGTGCAGAAGATCGCATCCGGGGAACAGAGTGATGAACAGGCCTACAAAAGTATGAAAATAAGTTACAGATATCGTTCCATGGCCCAGTTGTTATGGATCGTTCTGGCAATGGTATTACCATTTGTTAATGCTGCGGCGGGCATTATACCGCTGTTTTTCCCCAGTCTGAGCATTAAGCTTATTAACATTCTGGGAATAATAAAAGCAAAGCCAAATTTATAAGAAAGGAGATGAAAATGCGGATATGAATTTTAATATTTCAGGTGCTGCGGTTTATTTCAGGATTCCTACAGGGATACCCATCCTTGGCGATTTCCTGATATCCGAAACACTGGTAGTCAGCTGGATCGTAATGATACTTATTACGGGACTGTGTATCTGGCTCACCAGGGACCTGAAGGTAGAGAATATATCCAAACGGCAGGCAGTGGCCGAGATGCTGGTAGAACAGGCACAGAAGTTCGTAAGAAATAATACCGGCGGAACAAAGTTTGATAATCTGATCCCATTTGTGGCAGCTTTGTTTACGACCAGTGTAGTTTCCAATCTTATCAGCCTTACCGGTCTTAGAAGCCCGACGGCTGATCTTTCCACAGAAGCAGCCTGGGCAGTGGTAGTGTTCATTATGATCACTTCCAATAAGATCAAGGCAGGCGGCATCCTGGGATACTTAAAGGGATTTACCACCCCGATCCCAGTCATGACACCTTTCAATGTTCTGTCTGAGCTGGCAACACCGGTAAGTATGGCGTGCCGTCACTTTGGAAATATTCTTTCTGGCGTTGTTATCAACGGGCTGATCTATGCAGCTTTGGCGGTAGCAACATCAGCGCTTCTTGGCTGGCTGCCAGGTGCGCTTGGACAGGTCTTAGGAAGCATCCCATTCCTTGATGTGGGTGTTCCGGCTATTCTGTCTGTCTACTTTGACTGGTTCTCCGGTTTCATGCAGGCATTCATTTTCAGTATGCTGACGATCATGTATATTGCAAATGCGGCAGAAGGTTAAAAAAACACGCAGTAGGAAAATCTTATCAAAGATATTATTCACATTATTCTAGGAGGAAATTTATTATGACAGATTTTCAGTTATTAGCAAAAGGTATTGCTTTAGCAGGTTGTGCTATCGGCGCTGGTGCTGCTCTGATCGCAGGTATCGGACCTGGTATTGGTGAAGGTAACGCAGTTGCAAAGGCACTGGAAGCAATCGGACGCCAGCCAGAGTGCAAGGGCGATGTAACCAGTACAATGTTACTTGGTTGTGCGATCGCAGAGACTACTGGTATTTACGGTTTCGTTACCGGTCTGCTGCTGATCTTCGTAGCACCTGGTACTTTCATGAACTACCTGTCCTAATTTTTACAGAAACACTTACTGTTTCAAAGTCTGCATATAATATGTGAAGACTTCTGAAAAACAGAAGGCGGTTTCCACAGACAGGAGGGTAGAAAGATGCGGGAAACACAGGATTTAGTAACGATCATACCGTGGACTTTCATTGCCCAGATCTGCAACCTGTTCATTCAGTGCTGGCTGATCAAGAAGTTCTTGTTCAAGCTGTATGCGCGATCATCGAGAAGAGAAGAGCATTAGCAGACTCTCAGATCCAGGATGCGAAAAAGGCAAAGGAAGAAGCGGATGCCATGAAGGCTGATTATGAGGCTGAAATGGCAAAAGCAAAAGAAACTGCAAATTCCATTCTCCAGAATGCCCAGAAGGACGCTGCAGCACGCAGTGAAGCCATGATCCAGGAAGCTCAGACACAGGCAGCCGGAATTAAGGCAAAAGCTGAGGCTGATATTGCCCAGGAGAAGAAGAAAGCAGTTAATGACATTAAAAATGAGATCGGTGGCATTGCCATGGATATTGCTGGCAAGGTAATTGAACGCGAGATCTCAGAAGAAGACCATAAGAAGCTGATCGACGAGTTTATTGAGAATGTAGGTGAGGCATCATGACCAAGACCGCAAAGATCTACGGGGACAGTCTCTATGACCTTGCCGCAGAGGAAAAGCTGACGGAAGAGATCCTTCCGCAGATGGAACAGGTGGCAGTTCTCTTTAAGGAGAACCCGGATTACCTGACCCTGCTTTCTGAGCCGTCCATCCCGAAAACAGAACGTGTCGGGCTGTTGGACAAGGCTTTTGAAGGACAGCTTTCCCTGTATCTGTTAAACTTCTTAAAGCTGTTATGCGAAAGCGGTATGCTGCGGGAATACCGTGACAGCTGCAGACAGTTTAAGGCGCGCTACAACGAGGACCACAACATTGCGGAAGCAGTGGTCACTACAGCAGTAGCCCTTACAGAAGCACAGGCACAGGCATTAAAAGAAAGACTGGAAAAAATCAGCGGCAAGACCGTCCTTCTTACACAGAAAACGGACAGCACCGTACTTGGCGGTATCCGTGTGGAGTTAGAAGGAAAGCAGCTTGACGGCACCGTACAGGAGCGTCTGTCAAGTCTGAAGAAAAAAGTTACGGAAATCATCGTATAAAGGATGTGAATGGAATGCAATTAAAACCGGAAGAGATATCCAAAGTCATCCGAAGCCAGATCAAATATTACCAGAATGCTATTGAGCAGAGCGAAACAGGAACCGTTCTGATCGTAGGTGATGGTATTGCCAGAGTAAGCGGCCTGACCAACTGTATGTCAGGAGAGCTGCTGGAGTTTGAAGATGGCACCTTCGGAATGGCTCAGAACCTGGAAGAAAACAGCGTTTCCGTCGTTCTGTTCGGTTCTGATCAGGGGATCAGTGAAGGACAGACTGTTAAGCGTACAGGAAAAGTAGTAAGCGTACCTGTAGGCGAGGCAATGATCGGACGTGTTGTAAATGCGATCGGCCAGCCAATCGATGGCGCAGGCCTATTGAGACAACCGAATACAGACCGGTAGAATCACCGCACCCGGCATCTGCGACAGACAGCCGGTTAAAGAACCATTACAGACTGGTATCAAGGCAATCGACTCCATGATCCCAATCGGTAGAGGACAGCGAGAGCTGATCATCGGCGACCGTCAGACTGGTAAGACCACCATCGCTACTGATACCATTTTAAACCAGAAGGGCAAAGACGTTATCTGTATTTATGTTGCTATCGGACAGAAACGTTCTACTGTTGCCAGCCTGGTAGCTGAACTGCAGGCAGGCGGCGCTATGGATTATACCATCGTTGTTGCTGCAACTGCATCTGAGACAAGCCATTACAGTACATTGCACCTTACTCAGGCTGTGCAATGGGCGAGTACTTTATGAACAAGGGAAAACACGTACTGATCATCTATGATGACTTAAGTAAGCATGCGGTTGCATACCGTGCACTTTCCCTTCTGATCCGCCGTCCACCGGGCCGTGAGGCTTATCCTGGTGACGTATTCTACCTGCACTCCCGTTTACTGGAGCGTGCAGCAAAGCTTTCTGATGAAAAGGGAGGCGGTTCCCTTACAGCCCTTCCGATCATCGAGACACAGGCAGGTGACGTATCTGCATACATCCCTACCAACGTTATTTCCATTACCGACGGACAGATCTTCCTGGAGACAGAGCTGTTCCACTCCGGTATCATGCCAGCTGTAAACCCGGGTATCTCCGTATCACGAGTTGGTGGTAACGCACAGATCAAGGCAATGAAGAAGGTTGCCGGAACCCTGAAACTGGTATACTCCCAGTACAGAGAGTTACAGAGCTTCGCACAGTTCGGTTCTGACCTGGATGCAGATACCAAGGCACGTCTGGCACAGGGTGCACGTATCGTGGAAGTCTTAAAGCAGGGAAGAAGTACACCTGTACCTGTAGAGAAGCAGGTTGCTATCCTGTATGCCGTTGTAAAGGGTGTCCTGACTGATGTTGCAGTAGAAGATATCCAGGCATATGAAGAAGGACTTTATACATTCCTTGACAGTGACGCACAGGGCGTAGCTGCTATGGAAGGTATCCGTACCACCGGAAAACTGGAAGGCGAGACAGAAGAGAAGTTAAAAGCTGCTTTAGCTGACTATACCGACCGGTTCTAAAGACCAGATAAGAGTGATATCGGGTCCGTGCTGGCCTTCATTTTGGGGGCGCGGGGGCTGATGATATGAATTATAAGGAGGGAACACATGGCTGCAAATATGAAAGCCGTGAAGCTCCGTATGAAGAGCATACAGAGCACCATGCAGATCACCAAAGCAATGGAACTGGTGGCATCCTCCAAGCTGCGTAAGGCAAAGGAACGGGCAGACGCAAGCCGGCCTTATTTCCACACTCTGGAAAACACACTGAAACAGATCGCTGCAGGCAACACAGACCTTTCTTCCGTGTATACAAAGAAGAGCAAAAGTGAAAAATGGTGCTATGTAGTGATCGCCGGTGACAGAGGACTGGCAGGTGGATACAATTCCAACCTGTTTAAGGAAATGGAGAGCGAAACTGCCGGGAAAGACTACTGCGTACTTCCAATCGGAAAGAAAGCAGTGGAATACTACAAGCGCAGGGGCATACAGCTGGTAACGGAAGACTTCGCAGAGGCAGGAGATATCTCTGTATCTGACTGCTTTGAGATCGCAGCCTTACTGTGCAGGGCATTCAAGGCCGGTGAATTCGGTCATGCAGCCCTTGGCTATACCAACTTTGTCTCCATGCTTTCCCAGAAGCCGGGTGTATCATCCATGCTTCCGTTAGAAGACCTTTCAGGGGAAGAAAAGGATATGAAACAGATCCATTCCCTGATCTTATATGAGCCGGACAGCGAAACGGTGTTTGACGCCATCGTGCCGGAGTATCTGGCTGGTATGGTATATGGTGCCATGTGCGAGTCTGTTGCCAGTGAGCTGGCAGCGCGAAGGACAGCAATGGATGCCGCATCCAAGAATGCAGGAGAGATGATCGAACAGCTCAGCCTGTATTACAACCGTGCCCGTCAGGCCAGCATAACCCAGGAGATCACTGAGATCGTAGCTGGTGCAGAGGAGCCTTAAAGAGGAGATAGATATATGACAGAGAAACACATTGGAAAGGTGGTGCAGGTTACCGGACCGGTACTGGATATCCGGTACAAGGAAGGGGAACTGCCTGCACTGCTGAACGCGATTGAGATCGACATCAACGGTCATAAGCTGATCGCAGAAGTTGCGCAGCAGATCGGTGATGACGTAGTGCGCTGCATCGCCATGAGTTCTACAGATGGACTTGTGCGTGGTACAGACGCAGTAGATACAGGAAGCCCTATTACCGTACCTGTAGGCGATGAGTGCCTGGGACGTGTATTTAATCTGTTAGGCGATCCTGTAGACAATAAACCTGCTCCGGAAGCAAAAGAGCGCTGGGCGATCCACCGCCAGGCTCCGTCTTACGAAGAGCAGACACCTGCAACTGAGATCCTGGAAACAGGTATCAAGGTCGTAGACCTGATCTGCCTTATGCAAAGGGTGGTAAGATCGGTCTGTTCGGAGGTGCAGGTGTAGGTAAGACAGTCCTTATCATGGAGCTGATCCACAACGTAGCAACTGCACACGGCGGTCTGTCCGTATTCACCGGTGTAGGAGAGCGTACCCGTGAAGGAAACGACCTTTACGGAGAAATGCAGGAAAGCGGCGTTATCGATAAAACTGCCTTAGTATATGGTCAGATGAACGAGCCGCCGGGCGCACGTATGAGAGTTGCCCTTTCAGGCCTTACCATGGCAGAGTACTTCCGTGATGTTAAAAATCAGGACGTGCTTCTGTTCATTGATAACATCTTCCGTTTCACCCAGGCTGGTTCTGAGGTTTCCGCGCTCCTTGGCCGTATGCTTCCGCAGTAGGTACCAGCCAACACTGGCAACAGAAATGGGTGCTTTACAGGAGCGTATCACTTCTACCAAGAAGGGATCCATCACATCCGTACAGGCTGTATATGTACCTGCGGATGACTTAACTGACCCGGCTCCTGCAACCACATTCACCCATCTGGATGCAACCACCGTACTTTCTCGTGATATTGCCAGCCAGGTATTTACCCTGCAGTAGATCCTCTGGATTCTACCAGCCGTATCCTGTCCCCTGAGACAGTAGGCGAAGAGCATTATCAGGTAGCACGTTCCGTACAGAGAGTGCTGCAGCGTTATAAGGAACTGCAGGATATCATCGCCATCATGGGTATGGACGAACTTTCTGAAGAAGATAAGCTGACCGTATCCAGAGCACGTAAGGTACAGAGATTTTATCCCAGAGCTTCTCCGTAGCAGAGCAGTTCACAGGTATGAAAGGCCAGTACGTGCCACTGAAAGAGACTATCCGCGGATTTAAGAAGATCTTAGACGGCGAATGCGATGACATCCCGGAGAGCTGCTTCCTGTTTGCGGGCACCATTGATGATGTATACGAAAAAGCAAAACAGCAGCAGTAGAAGAGGAACAGGTATATGACGACCTTCCATTTACAGATCGCGACCATGGACGGAAATGTATTTGACGGCAGGTACAGAGCGTATCCTGCCGTACCATCCACGGAGACCTTGCCATTCTGGCCCGCCATATGAATTACTGCACGGCCATTGGAATGGGAACAGCCCATGTAGTATTAGAGGACGGAACAGAAAGGAAAGCAGCCTGCATCGGCGGAATGCTGACCATGATGAACGGCGAATGCCGTCTGATCCCAACTACCTGGGAGTGGAGCGAAGACATCGACGTAGCCCGTGCTGAAGAAGCAAAAAAGAGGGCAGAAGATAAACTGAGCCAGTCCGGTATGGATGACAAAGAAGTAAAGCTGGCAGAAGCAAAGCTTCACCGTGCGTTAGTCCGTATTGGAACTGTAGGGAAATAAAAGATTTAAAATAAAAGGCTTCAGGCTGATTTTAGGCAGTCGTGAGAATGTTAGTGTTCTCACGACTGTTTTTTCTTTTGGAAATATGCTATACTCTGAAGGTGGGTTTTGCCTGCGTCAGCGCAGGGAACCTGAGTCTATAAGCAAAAAGCACACATAAACGGAGAAATTCACTATGGAAACCAAACGAATTAAAATAAGTGATACCAAAAATATAAATGATGAAGAATTAAAAGAAGCTGCCCAGATCTTACGTGACGGAGGTCTTGTTGCATTTCCAACAGAAACTGTATATGGTTTAGGGGGAAATGCCTTGGATGAGAAAGCGGCAGGAAAGATCTACGCTGCAAAAGGCAGACCTTCCGACAACCCTCTGATCGCTCACGTATCCTGTGCAGCGGAAGTTACACCACTGGTAAAATATATCCCGGAAGCAGGAAAGAAATTAATGGATGCGTTCTGGCCAGGTCCGTTGACTATTATCTTCCCAAAGAGTGATATTGTACCTTATGGAACCACAGGTGGACTGGATACAGTAGCAGTGCGTATGCCAGTTGATCCGGTTGCAAACCGTCTGATCGCACTGGCTGGTGTGCCGGTAGCAGCGCCAAGCGCCAATACTTCCGGCCGTCCAAGCCCTACTACTGCTGATCATGTATGGCAGGATTTAAACGGCAAGATTGAGATGATCATTGACGGTGGTCCTGTTGGGATCGGTGTGGAGTCTACGATTGTAGATGTCTCCGGTGATGTTCCTGCAGTTTTACGTCCAGGTGCTATTACCATGGAAATGTTAAAAGATGTTTTAGGGGAAGTGACCATTGACCCGGCTATCTTAGGACCGATGGCAGCTGGTGTCCGCCCAAAAGCACCAGGCATGAAATATAAACATTATGCTCCAAAGGCAGATCTGACTCTGGTGGAACCTGCAAATGTGGCAGAAGCCAGAAAAACAGGGGAAGCCGTTGCCATGACACAGGAGCAGGTAAACGCTATGGTGGAAACTGTGTGGAAACTGGCAAAAGAAAAAATAGATGCAGGATACAAAGTAGGCATCATCTGTACCGATGAGTCAAGATCCCATTATCCGGAGGGGGAGGTACGCAGCATCGGTGCCAGAAAGAGCCAGGCATCTGTAGCCCATAACCTGTATGCCCTCCTTCGTGAATTTGATGATTTAAAAGTAGACTATATTTATTCCGAAAGCTTCAGTCAGGATCATTTAGGACAGGCCATTATGAACCGTCTGTCCAAAGCAGCCGGATACCAGATCTATAAAGTCTGAGAAGAAAGAAAAACAGGATCTATGGAAATGAAATATACAGAAAAACAGACCTTAGCAGAAAAAACAGCCCAGAACCTTTTGGAAATGATCCAGGAGAAAGGTTACGGAGCGGGAGATAAACTGCCTACAGAGGCGGAACTGGTGGAAACACTGGGGGTCGGGCGAAACACAGTGCGGGAGGCCCTGCGTATCCTTATGTCCCGGAATATCGTTACCATCCGTCAGGCTCAGGAACCTTTATTTCCGACAAAAACGGGGTGGCAGATGATCCGTTAGGCTTCTTTATGATGGATGACAGACGCCAGCTGACCGAAGATCTGCTCCAGGCAAGACTGATCCTGGAACCGGCACTTGCAGCGCTTGCAGCCCAGAATGGTTCAGAAGAAGAAATCAAAGAACTGGAATACATTTTAAAAGAACTGGAAGGACTGATCCGGGATAAAAAGGATTATTCCGAAAAAGACTCCCAGTTCCATGCCCAGATCGCAACCTGTTCCCACAACCGTGTTATGACCAATCTGATCCCGGTGATCACAGAGGGAGTACGTGTTTTTGCGGACTCTGTGGAAGAAACAGAATATGAGCAGACTTTATTGTCCCACAGGCGCATTTTTGAAGCCATCCGTGATGGACGGGGAGAAGATGCAAGACAGGAAATGTATTTTCATTTGATGTATAACCACAACCGGTACAGAAAAGAATAAGAGATGACCATGTATAGAAAAAGCGCGCCAATGGCGCGTTTTTTGTTGTCTGATTATAAATATATTTATAGAAAATATCAATAAATAGCATATATTCACCAAATATATCAATAGGACATTAATGGGAATTAATGGTAAAATAGTTGTACGTTGTATACAGGAGAAATACAGTGCAGAAACAAAAAGCAGGTAAAAGAAAAATATATGTATTTGCAGTAGGGATGATCTTACTGTTCCTGATTGGAAAATATTCTGGCTGGTCCGGGCGGCTGTTAAATGGGGATCTTACCCAGGCATTACAGCATATAACAGTAGAAAATCTGCCTGCTGCCATTTTCATATATCTGGTGGTTACCGCAGTGGGAAGTGTAGCTTTCGCTTTGCCGGGGATCAGTTTTGCAATCCTTGCGGGACTGCTGTTTGGTCCGGTGTTGGGGACGATCTGCTGTACAGTTGCAGCTACTTTGGGAGCAGTTGCAGCTTTTCTCTTAGGCAGATATTTTCTGAAAGATACAGTAGGGGCAGCTGCCAGAAAAAATCCATATCTGCGCCGCTTACTGTTTGATGAAACAGGGAAAAAACAGATCTGGATCCTGATGATCACCCGGCTGGTTCCTTTGTTTCCCTATAATCTGCAAAACTTTGCCTATGGGGTAACAGACATGCCACTTAAAACCTATGCGGTTGGAACTTTTCTTTTTATGCTTCCGGGAACTGCCATGTATACATTTGGAACAGCAGGTCTGGCAGATCCAAGTATAAGAAAAGCCTGTTTCCTTGGGGCCGCTATATTAGCGGTGGCAGTAACAACAGCAGGTGTCCTGTTAAAGAAAAAAGTCCTTGCAGAACAGGAAAAAACGGATCTGAAAAATGGAGATGAGATGTGATGAAAGAGTCGGTCACAGGCTGTACCCACTGCGGCGTATGCACAGAAAACTGTGAGTTTTTAAAGAAATATGACCTAACCATCGGAGATACAGAAAAACTTTCCAAGATGGCATATCACTGTTTCCTCTGTGGAAAATGTTCCAAAGTCTGTCCCCAGGGGATTGATGGACGGGAAATAGTACTCCAAATCCGAAGACACCGGGTAAAAGAAGCAGGCGGCAGGATACCTGAAAAGGGTTATGGGATGCTCCTGTGGGAGAAAGAAGATTATAAATTTCGCAGATACACAGGAACGGGAAAAACAGCATTGTTTTTCGGCTGTAACTTTCCTTCTTTTTATCCGGAGACTACCCGTTATCTGGGGAAACTGCTGGCAGAAAAAGCAGATGCATTTTCTGTATTTGACTGCTGTGGGAAGCCGATAGCCGAGCTGGGACTGGAAGAAAAAGAAACAGTGATCCTGGAACGCTTAAATAAAAAGCTCCTGGAAGCGGGGGTAAGAGAAGTGGTTATGGTCTGTCCAAACTGTTATGCTTTTTTGAAAGACAAACTTTCTGTTCCGGTGATCAGTATTTACGAAAAATTACAGGAACTGGGGCTGGGAAACAGGATCATGGAAGAGCAGAATATTTTCCTTCCATGTCCGGAACGTGAAAAGAGAGAACTTTTAAAACAGATACGGTCATTTCTGACAGCAGAACCGAAGATCCTTCCAGCGCAAATTGCTGCGGCCTTGGAGGCTGCGCAGCATTGAAAGAACCGGAACTTGCAGGTCAAATGGCAAAGTCAGCAGGCAGTATACAGAATACAAGCGTGTATTGTGCCTCCTGTGCCGGAAATCTCACAAGAGCCGGCGGAAAAAATATAAAACATCTGCTGGTACAGATCCTTGGAAGAGAAGAAGTGCCGGATGTAAGGCATTCTCTGTGGAACCGGGTTCGTGCAGGAAGATAGAAGAGGGAGAAAGTATGAAGAAGAATAAAAATAAATGGATCGAAAAGGTGATCCTGATCGTTTGCGTGGTAGCAGCTATAGCTGTATACATGGCAGTACCGTCCGTACACCAGGGCATGAATCGTGTTTTTGCCATGTTTGCAACCGGTGATTTTACCGTGCTTCGCGATTTTGTAGCGTCCTATGGAGCCTATGCAGCGGCATTATCTTTTCTGTTAATGATCCTGCAGTCCATTATCGCGCCATTGCCTGCATTTCTTATTACCTTTGCCAATGCAAACTTATTTGGCTGGTGGAAGGGAGCTATTTTATCCTGGTCCAGTGCTATGGCAGGCGCAGCAATCTGTTTCTACATTGCAAGGATCTTAGGTCGTGATGTGGCTGAAAAGCTGACCAGCCGTTCCGGTCTGGCACAGATCGATACATTTTTTGAAAAATACGGAAAAAATACGATTCTGATCTGCCGTCTGCTGCCTTTTGTATCTTTTGATATTGTAAGCTACGCAGCAGGACTTACATCTATGTCCTTTTCCTCCTTCTTTATTGCAACGGGAATTGGACAGCTGCCTGCAACCATTGTTTATTCTTATGTAGGCGGCATGTTGACCGGCGGAGCAAAGTTATTTGTTACAGGGCTTCTCATTATCTTTGCCCTGTCAGCGCTGATCTTTATGATGCGCAGTATTTATATGGAACATATGAAAAAGAAAAGAGGATAAGAACATGACAAAAGAAGAAGTCTGTCAGTTGTTTATGGCCGGTATTGACTGTTCTCAGGTAGTGACCGGCGCATGTGCAGAAAAAATGGGAATGACCAAAGAACAGGCAAGGAAAATGTCAGCCTGTTTCGGAGGTGGAATGATGTGCGGGGAGACCTGCGGCGCTGTGACCGGCGCGTTAATGGTCCTTGGAATGGTATTTGGGCACAGTGAAGAAAATGACGGCGACCAGAAGGGCGTCATGGCAGGAAAAGTGGCTGAATTTAAGAAGCGTTTTCTGGAAAAATATCCTTCCGATATGTGCCGTGAGATCCTGGGACATGATATTTCAAAACCGGGAGAAATGGATAAGGTGCTGGAAAAAGGCCTTATGTTTGATCTCTGTCCGCAGATTGTTCTGGATGTGCTGCCTATTTTAGAGGAGCTGGTTTAAATGAGACAGGCGCTGATCCTTTTTACAAGGATCCCGGTACCGGGAAAGACAAAAACCCGGTTGATGCCCTATTTTTCACCAAAGCAGTGTGCGCAGCTGCATACCTGTTTTCTGAAAGATATCAGTGAACAGTGCAGAAAAGTAAAGGCCGACTGTTTTGTATGCTATGCAGCCGAAGACGGGGATGTGAAGGAACTTAAGGATATCCTTGGGAAGCAGAAAGAATATTTTCCACAGACAGGTAAGTCCCTGGGGCAGAGGATGTATCACAGCCTGGAATATGTTCTGGGGCTGGGATATGACGTTTGCCTTCTTATGGGGACAGATATTCCAGAAGTCAGCAGCCCGGATCTGGAAAAGGCTTTTCAGGTATTGAAAGAAAAAGACGCTGTTTTTGGAAGAACGGCAGATGGCGGCTATTATCTGGTTGGTATGAAGCGGCCCATACCTGAGGCCTTTGGCTTAAAGCAATATGGTCACAGCCATGTGTTTGAAGATACTTTAAAAGAACTTTCAGATGCAGGAATAAATGTTGGATTTACAACGAAACATCAGGATATGGATACGCCGGAGGACCTTCAATGTTACAGATGGCGGATGCGTCAGGACAGGAGACTTCAGAACAGCCATACAGGCCGGTATCTGGCAGCAAATGTAAAAATATCTGTGATCATTCCGGTCTATAACGAGGCAAAGACCATAGAAGCTATGAAAAAGCAGCTGTATCCCTACCGCTCCCGCTGTGAGATCCTTTTTGTAGACGGAGGAAGCACAGACGGGACGCCGGAAATGATCGGACCGGATTTTAAACTGCTCCGTTCTGAAAAAGGGCGGGCCAATCAGATGAATCTGGGAGCAGAGGAAAGCCATGGAGATATCCTGTTTTTCCTTCACTGTGACAGTGAACTGCCCCCAAGACCATTAGAAGAGATCCGCCGGGTGATGAAAGACCACAGCGCGGGCTGTTTTGGGATCGCCTTTCATTCCGGGAATTTCTTTATGTTTACCTGCCGGGTCATTTCCAATCACAGGATCAAGGATCGGAAGGTGATGTTTGGGGATCAGGGGATCTTTATTGACAGGAAGCTGTTTTTACAGGCAGGAAAATTTCCGGTGATCCCGGTTATGGAAGATTACCAGTTTTCATTGACATTAAAAGAAATGGGAGTCCGGCTGGGAATGGCGAAAAAGCGGATCTATACATCGGATCGCCGCTTCCCAAAAGGTACGATACCCAAATTAAAATTAATGTGGAAAATGAACCGGTTAAGAAAAATGTACCGGGATCATGTTCCAATAGAAAAGATCGACCGGTTATACCGGGATGTAAGGTAGGTGAGCCGCAGGTCATGGAACGGACGAAAGGATTAAAAGAATACATTCAAACAAAAGAGTACCGGGAAAGCCTGGGGCTGTCTGGACAAGTGACAGAAACCTATACCATGCTTGCCCAGGGAGAATACAACCGCAATTATACCTTTACTCATCCCATAACGGGACAGAAGCTGGTGCTGCGGATCAATTTTGGCAGCCAGATGCATTTAAAAGACCAGATCCTATATGAATACAGGGCATTGAAGCTGTTGGAAAACTCCGGGCGTACGCCAAAAGCTATTTATGCAGACGGAAGCTGCAAAAATCTTCCCTATGGTGTTATGGTCATGGAATTTCTGCCAGGACATAGTCTGGATTATAAAACAGAACTGTTTTCTGCCGCAGGCTGTCTGGCAGATATACACAGTGTAAAAATGCCGGAAACCCATTCGCTGATCCAGCCAAAAGAACCTTTAAAAGCCATACTGGAAGAGTGTGAAGCCATGGTAAAGACCTATATGGAGTCAGAATTGGGGGATGAGCAGAAAAAACGCAGGATACGCAGCCTGTTAGACCAGGGCTGGAAGGCAGTGGAAAATTTAGAAACGGATATTCCCTATCACTGCTGTATCAACACAGAGTTAAATTCTACCAATTTTCTTGTTAATGACAGGAATGTTGATGGCAGAAGGATCAATGAGAATAGTGTTGGTGAAAAAACGGGTGACTGCATAAAAGACAATGAAAAAAAAGCATATCTGGTAGACTGGGAAAAGCCATTGTATGGAGATCCCGCCCAGGATCTGGGACATTTTCTGGCGCCTACGACTACCTTCTGGAAAACAGATGTGATCCTGGATCAGGATCGGATAGATGCCTTTTTAGATACATATATAGAAAAAGTAAACGGCCGTTTGATACTACAGGCTTAAAGGAGCGGACCTATATTTATATTCCGGTCACCTGCCTGCGGGGCATCACCTGGTGCGCTATGGCATGGGTACAGTATCAGCAGCCGGATAAAGAGATATTCAACCAGTCCACCTTTGATAAGCTGGAAGCATATCTTTCTGATGAGTTTTTAAGCCGGATCGAGAACATCTGGAACCGGTTTTAAACTATAAATAAATATATTTTTTTTATTCACAAGGAGGAACTTTATTATGAAGAAACAGTGGAGAGTTTTATTTTTAGCAGCAGCGGCAGCAGTCGTTATGTCAACAGGATGCGGTAATTCTGCATCTACACAGACCACAGCAGCAACAACTGCAGCTGAGACTACAGCAGCTGAAACCACAGCAGCAGAGGCAAAGGCAGAAGAGTCTGAGCTGCAGCAGAGGTAACTTCGGCGGAAACCGTACAGAAGAAGACATTGACTGGCAGTATGTAGATGGCAAAGACGCAGTTGCAGCAGTAGGCAGCGATGACGTTCAGTTCTTAGATGTACGTGATGATGACACCTATGCACAGGGACATTTAAAGGGATCCCTGCAGTGCGGATTAAAAGATTTTGAGAGCGCAGATGCACAGAAGGCAATGTACGAACTGGCACAGACCATGGATTCTTCCAAGCCTGTATACATTCTCTGCTACAGCGGTAACAAGTGTGCAAAGACCGCGATCGCTGTTATGAAGGACGCTGGTTTTGATACCAACGAACTGTTCATCATCAAAGACGGTGCAAAGGGCAAAGATGTAGCAGCAGCTCTGGTTACAGAATAATATCTGTGATCTGCCAAATTTATCTTTAAGAGTAAAATTCAGCGAAAATATCAGCAAGAAGCAGCCTTACTCAAAAATGGGTAATGGCTGCTTTTTTGCTGCAATATATACTGAGAACGTATCAGAGATCCATTTGTTGACTATAGATTGAATTTATCCTATAAATTTACAAAGAAAATCAGAAATACATTGACTTATATTGTCATATATGATAAATATAAAATATATTCATGGGATGAATTTAAAGCAAAATAAAATGCTGAACACAGGAGGCAGGAAAATGAAGGAGATGTATGATGTTCTGATCATCGGTGGTGGCGTAGTGGGAAGTGCCATGGCCAGAGAAATGTCCCGGTACCGTTTAAAGATCGGTGTGCTGGAGAAAAATCTGGACGTATGCAATGAGACCAGCGGTCGAAATTCCGGTGTTGTCCACGGTGGTTTCGCCTATGACAGAGGAAGCTTAAAGGCAAAACTTTGTGTAGAAGGAAATAAGATGATGGGAGATCTGGCAAAAGAGCTGGATTTCCATTTTATCCGCTGCGGTAAGGTGCTGGTAGGAAATACCGAGGAAGATATGGAGACCTTAAAGCGTACCATGGAGCAGGGAAAAGACAACGGAGCTACTAACCTGGAGCTGATCGATGAAAAACGCCTTCATGAGCTGGTTCCTGCAGTAGTAGGAAAATTTGCCATGTTTTCCCATAACAGCGGTATCGTAGATCCCTTTGGCTATACCATTGCCTGGCAGAAAATGCCCATGCAAACGGTGTGGAGTATCATTTTGGCTGTGAAGTGACTGCAATCCGGAGAGAAGATGATGATACTTATGAAATAACCACAACCAAGGGAAACTTTAAGACCCGCTGGGTAGTAAACTGCGCAGGCCTTGGCTGCGGCAAGATCTCTGATATGCTGGGGATCACCGGCTACCGCATCATCGGTTCCAAGGGAGATTATATTATCCTGGATAAGCGCACCGGACCGCTTCTTCCTATGCCTGTTTATCCGGTTCCAAGCAACACCTATATGGGAATTCATGTGACAAATACCACAGACGGAAATGTGATCATCGGCCCTAACGCAGATATGGTAACAGATTTTACTTATTACGGTGTGCCTCAGAAAAATATGGATTATCTGGCAGAAAGTGCTTCTGACCTGTGGCCATGTATCCATAAGGCAGATTATATCCGCAATTATTCTGGTATCCTTCCAAAATGGGTAGATGAAAAGGGTGTGATCCAGGATTTTAAGATCGAGATCAAAGACGAGATCGCGCCTCATGCATTAAACCTGGTAGGTATCGAGTCACCGGGACTGACAGCAGCAGTGCCCATTGCCAGATACGCCATTGAACTGATGAAGGAAAGAGAAACATTAGAGGAAAATCCGGATTTCAACCCGGTGAGAAAAGGAATCCGCCATTTCGCCCAGTGCACCAAAGAAGAGCAGGCAGAGCTGATCAAAGAGAACCCGGATTACGGCGAAGTGATCTGCCGCTGCGAAAAGGTGACAAAAGCAGAGATCCTTCAGGCAATTCACAATCCATTAGGCGTAGATACTATGACAGGTGTGAAATACAGACCCGATCCATGATGGGACGGTGTCAGGGGGCTACTGCCAGATGCGTATT
>ENA-OQIG01000762-OQIG01000762.1-human-gut-metagenome-genome-assembly--contig:-NODE-762-length-16967-cov-1.557898_pt1 | contig 16967 bp, 28 predicted proteins | sample MGYA00242576_ERZ504741 | MGnify/ENA primary metagenome ERZ504741 (study PRJEB26092, sample SAMD00036436) | human gut metagenome | host: Homo sapiens | study: EMG produced TPA metagenomics assembly of... | reverse complement strand
CCCACATCGACTAGGCAGCCGCCCGGGGTGACAAACTCCGCTACTGCGGAAAGTCTTTTTGATAACTGCATTTTCCTGTCGTCCTTTTCTTCCTCGCAGATTAGTCCAGGTAATCTTTCAGCTTTCTGGAACGGCTCGGATGGCGCAGTTTACGGAGCGCTTTCGCTCGATCTGACGGATACGCTCTCTTGTAACGTTAAACTCTTTACCAACCTCTTCGAGGGTTCTCGCACGGCCATCGTCAAGTCCGAAACGGAGACGCAGAACCTTCTGCTCACGGTCGGTCAGTGTGCTTAAGACATCCTCCAGCTGCTCTTTCAGCATCGTGAATGCTGCCGCGTCTGCCGGTACCGGCACATTGTCGTCCTGGATGAAATCGCCGAGGTGGCTGTCCTCTTCCTCACCGATTGGTGTCTCGAGGGAAACCGGTTCCTGGGAGATTTTCAGGATTTCACGCACACGCTCTACAGACATGTGCATCTCCTCTGCGATCTCTTCCGGAGTAGGTTCGCGGCCTAACTCCTGCAGTAACTGACGGGAAACGCGGATCAGCTTGTTGATGGTCTCTACCATATGAACCGGAATACGGATCGTTCTCGCCTGGTCTGCAATCGCTCTTGTGATCGCCTGGCGGATCCACCATGTTGCATAGGTGGAGAATTTGTATCCCTTGCGGTAATCGAATTTTTCAACCGCTTTGATGAGGCCTAAGTTACCTTCCTGAATCAGATCCAGGAACAGCATGCCGCGGCCGACATAACGTTTTGCAATGGAAACAACGAGACGAAGGTTGGCCTCTGCCAGACGTTTTTTCGCATCCTCATCGCCCTCTTCCATTCTCTGTGCCAGCTTAATCTCTTCCTCTGCAGAAAGAAGCGGCACTTTACCGATCTCTTTTAAGTACATGCGGACCGGGTCCTCAATGCTGACGCCTTCCGGAACGGAAAGGTCGATGTTCTCCATATCGATCTCTTCTTCTTCGGAAAGGTCGATGTCATCGTCGTCCAGAAGGAGAAGATCACGGTCTGCCGCATTTGGATCCTCGGTCATGTCTGAGAGACGCAGTACATCGATGCCGCTTGCCTCCAGGTATTCAAATACCTTCTCCATCTGCTCCGCGTCCAGCGGCATATCGCGGAAAAGTCGTTGATTTCCTGATATTCCAGGACGCTCTTTTTCTTTTTGCCGTATGCTACCAGCTCTTTTAATTTTTCCATAAATTTTGCTTTATCGAACTCCATTGACTGTCCATCCTTCCATAGCTTGTATATATTCTGTCCCTGCCCTGCGAAATTAAACACGCAGAACAGAAGATTCCAGGGTTTTTCTTTGGTATCCAGGCCTCCTTAAAAAGCGAAATCGGAAGTTCCCCTGCTTTCCACCGCTCCAGCTCTTTTTGTCCGCCATCAGCTTCTGCAGCGCCGCCATATCGGTCACATTCATATGCGCCGACTGATACGCAATGCTGTTTTCTTTCATATTGCAGATCACATCATGCAGCGCGCGCCGTTTTTCCTCCTCTGTCTCCAGCGGGATTCTGGCATTAAAAAGGCCTGCAACTTCTTTCTGCTCCTCGGAATCAACAAACTGATTCAAAAGCTTTGCCGGATTCACCCCGCCTCGTGATACTGCAGCACAATCATCTCTGCAATCTGGCGGTAAAGAGGTGTGGTAAAATCCTCCGGCGTAATATATTTTCCAGCTTTCCAATGAGTGCCGGATAAGAGGTCATCCATGTCAGCATCAGCTTCTGTGCTTTTTCGACACCGCCCTCTTTCTCTTTTTTGTTTGCGGCTGTATTCCGCGGCTTGACACGCTCCGTCCTTCCGGCTCCTGATAGTGCCATCTGACCGACCTGCTTTCGCAGTACTTCGACGGCAATCCCGTATTTTCCCGCCACTGCCTCAAGATAACTGTTCCGCTCGATCTCATCCTCGATTGCAACGAGACGGCGCACCGCCTCATGCAGGAAATCGGATTTGCCCTGCGGGTCGGCAAGGTCGAAATCGCGTTCCTTCATGCGGATCTCATACAAAACGCTGTTCTCCGCCTCTTCCAGACGTTTTTCGAACGCTTCGCAGCCCTCGTGCTGAATAAACTCATCCGGGTCCTTATACGGTCTCAAATTGACGACACGCGTTGTAAGACCAACCCCTTTGAGCATCGGAATCGCACGAAGCGCCGCTTTGACGCCTGCCTCATCGCTGTCATAGATCACAAGAACCTCGTCGGTATACCGCTTCATCAGCCCGCCTGCAGCGATGTGAGCGCTGTTCCAAGAGAAGCTACCGCGTTATTGAATCCTGCCTGGTGCATGGAAATTACGTCCATATAGCCCTCGCAGATAATCAGATTTTTTCTCCGTGAAGAGCGCGCCAGATGCAGCCCGTAGAGATTGCGGCTCTTATCGAAAATCTTTGTCTCCGGCGAGTTCAGGTATTTCGGCTTTCCATCCCCCATCACACGGCCTCCGAAGCCGATGACACGGCTGTTGGCATCCATGATCGGGTAAATGACACGGTTCCAGAACTTGTCCTGCATGCCATGCACCTCGTCCGCCAGAAAAAGGCCCGACTGACGCAGGATTTCATCGTCATACCCTTTTTCTTTTAAGAAACGGTACAGCAGGCTTCCATACTTATCTGAATAGCCAAGGCCGAATTTTCGAATCGTATCATCGAAAGGCCGCGCCCCTTCAGGTAATCGTAGCCTTGCTTTCCGCGCTCGGTGTGGAGCTGATAATAATAGAATTTCGCCGCCTGCTTGTTGATCTCCAGCAGCGTATTCTTTAAATCGGCCTGCTCCTTTGCTTCTTTCGAATACTCCATCTGCGGAAGCTCCACCCCGGCCCGGTCCGCCAGAAATTTCAAAGCTTCCACAAACGTAAAGTTTTCATATTCCATCAAAAACGTAAAGACATTTCCTCCGGCTCCGCATCCGAAGCAGTAATACATCTGCTTTCCGGGGCTGACAGAAAAAGAAGGAGACTTCTCATTGTGGAACGGGCAGAGCCCAAAGTAAGAGCTTCCTCTTCTTGTCAGCTTTACGTAGCCGGATATCACATCTACGATGTCATTTTTCATACGAATCTCTTCCACTAAATCATCGGAATATCGCATTTTCTATCCTCCCGGTATCTAATAAACTGCCCAGGCTTTCGGCACGACAGTTCCTCGTACTGATGCATGGAATACTGATCGGTCATACCGGCAATATAATCGCACACCACCTGCGTTTTGTCCTGGCCGCACCCGATGAGTCCCCGGTACTCGCGGGACATCTGCTCCGGATGCTCCTGGTAATAGGTGTAGAGGGAAACCAGCATCTTCTTTGCCTTCTCTTCCTCTTTTTTCGCGTCCGGATTGCGGTAGACGTTTGCAAACATCAGTTTCCGCAGCAGGCGCATGCCCTCGGCAATTTCCGCCGACTGACGCACATACTCCGTTCCGCGGCTCTGCTCCACAATGTCGTGAATCAGCGTATTGAGCCGCTCGCGGCATGTATCGCCAAGGACAACACGGATCGTAATCGGGATGTCATCCTCGCTTAAAATGCCGGCCGGATGGCATCGTCCATATCGTGGTGGATGTAGGCGATCTTGTCACAGAGACGTACGACCTGCCCCTCCAGGTGGAAGGCTTTCCCGCCGTACGGTGATTCAGGATCCCATCCCGCACCTCCCAGGTCAGGTTCAGGCCTTTTCCTTCTTTTTCCAGGACTTCCACAACACGGACACTCTGTTCTGCGTGACGGAACCCACCGGAATGCACCATATTGAGCGCGTCTTCCCCGGAATGACCAAACGGTGTGTGCCCGAGATCGTGGCCGAGCGCAATGGCTTCGGTCAGATCTTCATTCAGATTCAGTGCCCGCGCAATCGTACGGGCGATCTGGGACACCTCGAGCGTGTGCGTCAGGCGGGTACGGTAATGGTCGCCCTGCGCAGCGAGAAACACCTGCGTTTTGTCTTTCATTCTGCGAAAAGCTTTTGAGTGGAGAATCCGGTCCCGGTCTCTCTGGTAAACGGTACGGATGTCACACTCCGGTTCATATCGGTCCCTTCCTCTGGAATTCCGGCTGTGCGCCGCATAGGGGCCAAGCTCCTGAAATTCCCGTTCTTCAAATGATTCCCTCAAGTTCAAGCGAAGACCACCTCTTTCCCGGTAATATGCCTGCAACAGTTTCCTCACAGTGAAACCCGTCCGTTTCACTGTTGACTGGACAATAGGATCTGTTTCCACTGTCCCCCTATTTCCTATATTCGGCCCGTTTCCGATTTCCCTTTTTTATTTTTCAAATTTTTCAAATTTTTTCAAAAAAAGTGTGACGTCTCACAATTCTGGTGCTATAATACATCTTGTCGTCAGCGAGATGACAAAAACTTAAAGAGCATGCGGAAGTGCTGGAATTGGCAGACAGGCCAGACTAAGGATCTGGTGGTCATTGCGATCGTGTGGGTTCAAGTCCCATCTTCCGCAGAATGAAAACCCTTGTGCATGCAAGGGTTTTTTCCTGCTCAAAAAAATCAGAGGAAATTCCTTTCCGGATCCCTCTGATTTCTTATTTTTCTTTTTTTCAGAATTTTCTCTGCAATTTCTGTTTTTACAGGTTCGGTCTTACAATCTTCGGTGTATAGCCAGCCTCTTCCAGTGCTTTGACAATACGGTTCTTGTGATCGGTGCCGAATGCCTCCATTGTGATGCGGACTCTACTGCAGCACTTCTGTTCGTTGTGAAGAACTGGTTGTGGTCCAGTTTGATGACGTTTCCGTTCTCGTTTGCAATCACCTGGGAAACGCGTACCAGCTCGCCTGGTTTATCCGGCAGAAGAACGGATACAGTAAAGATACGGTCTCTCTGGATCAGTCCGTTCTGGATCACGGAAGACATGGTGATGACGTCCATATTTCCGCCGCTTAAGATCGAAACAATCTTTTTGCCCTTGACATCCAGATGCTTTAATGCAGCCACAGTCAGAAGACCGGAGTTCTCGACGATCATCTTGTGGTTTTCTACCATATCAAGGAATGCTACGATCAGCTCATCATCATCCACGGTAATGATCTCGTCCAGGTTCTGTCTTACATACGGGAAAATCTTGGATCCCGGTGTCTGTACTGCAGTACCGTCTGCAATTGTGCTGACAGGAGATACGGTCGTTACCTCGCCTTTTTCAAAAGAAGCCTTCATACAGCTGCTCCGGACGGCTCAACACCGATGACTTTGATGTTTGGTTTCAGCAGTTTTTGCCAGTGTGGAAACACCGGTAGCCAGTCCGCCTCCTCCGATCGGAACAAGGATATATCTACGAGTGGAAGCTCCTGAATCACTTCCATAGCGATGGTTCCCTGGCCGGTTGCAACGGTCAGATCATCGAACGGGTGAATAAAGGTATAGCCATGCTCTGCTGCAAGCTCGTATGCTTTTGCACATGCCTCATCGTACACATCTCCGTACAGAACAACCTCAGCGCCGTAGCTCTGGGTACGCTCTACTTTGATGAGCGGTGTGGTAGTCGGCATTACGATGACAGCCTTTGCACCGTAGCATTTTGCCGCATACGCAACGCCCTGTGCATGGTTTCCTGCAGATGCGGTGATCAGTCCTTTTGCGCGCTCCTCTTACTTAAGGTGCTGATTTTGTAATAGGCGCCGCGCAGCTTATAGGCGCCGGTCAGCTGCATATTTTCCGGTTTTAAGTAGACTTTATTTCCCGTCTGCTCGCTGAAATATTTGCTGTAAACCAGTTTGGTCTCCTGTTGTTATCTTTTTTTTACGATTTCAGATCGCTTCCTCAAATTTCGGGAGTGTCAGCATTTCTTCTGCCATAGTCTTTTCTCCTTGTTGTCTTTTTTAAGCATTCTCTTCGGATGTATGGAACAGTGCATTTACAAACTGGTCTGCATCAAATTTCTGTAGATCGTGGATGCTCTCGCCCACGCCGATGTATTTGACCGGAATATCAAGCTCGGACTGGATGGCAACGGCGATACCGCCCTTTGCAGTTCCGTCCAGCTTCGTCAGAATGATACCGGTGACATTTGCCACTTCTGCAAACTGTCTTGCCTGCTGCAGCGCATTCTGGCCCGTGGTACCGTCCAGCACCACCAGCGTTTCCAGGTATGCCTCTGGGTACTCTTTTTCCAGAATCCGGTAAATCTTGTGGAGCTCTTCCATCAGGTTCTTCTTGTTGTGAAGTCTTCCTGCCGTATCACAGATCAGCACATCCGCATTTCTGGCTTTTGCCGCTGCGACTGCATCGTATACGATCGACGCCGGATCTGCTCCATTCTGTCCGCCGATGATATCCACGCCGGCGCGGTGCGCCCACTCCGTGAGCTGCTCGCCTGCCGCTGCACGGAACGTATCTGCTGCCGCAAGAACAACCTTTTTGCCCTGTTCTTCAGAAGCCGGCCAGCTTTCCGACGGAGGTCGTTTTTCCGACTCCATTGACACCGATCACCAGCACTACCGATTTCCGGTTTTCAAATTCATAGGCTGTATCGCCTACATCCATCTGTTTTTTGATGCTCTCGATCAGAAGCTGTTTGCACTCTGCCGGATCGGTAATGTGTTCTTCTGCCACCCGCTCTTTTAAGTGGTCAATAATTTTGGTCGTTGTATTGATGCCGATATCTCCCATGACGAGAATCTCCTCGATCTCCTCATAAAAATCGTCATCAATATTGGAATAGCCGCTGAAAATAGAATCAATTCCAGCTACAATGCTGTCTCGGGTCTTCGTCAGACCGTTGACAAGACGTTTGAAAAAGCCTACTTTCTCCTCCGCCATACCGTTCGCCTCCCTTTATCTTTTCTATCTTACTTCTTTCGTATTGTATCTTATTCGTTTCTATTTGTCCAGTTCTCCCTCGATCAAATCGACAGAAACAAGGGTAGAAACACCCTTCTCCTGCATCGTGATGCCGTACAGACGGTCTGCCGCCGTCATCGTACCGCGCTGTGGGTGATGACGATGAACTGGGTATTTTTTGTCAGCTTATGCAGATACTGCGCAAAACGCGTTACGTTGGAATCGTCGAGCGCCGCCTCGATCTCGTCAAGTAAACAGAACGGGGACGGCTTTAAGTTCTGGATTGCAAAAAGCAGCGCAATCGCGGTCAGTGCCTTCTCGCCTCCGGAGAGCTGCATCATATTCTGCAGTTTCTTTCCCGGCGGCTGGGAAATGATGCGGATGCCTGCCTCGAGTACATCCGTGTCCTCCTCGAGCTCCAGCGTTCCCTTTCCGCCGCCGAACAGCTGGCGGAACACGCGGTCAAACTCTTTCCGGATCTCCTCGAATTTTTCCGTGAACTGCTTGCGCATACCGGCATCTAGCTCATCGATGATGCCCTGCAGTGTCTCCGCCGCTTTGACAAGATCGGTGTGCTGTGCATCAAGAAATGCGTGGCGCTCCGAAATCTCTTTGTACTCCTCAATCGCATTCACATTGACAGAGCCAAGTTTCCGGATCGCATCTTTTACTTCCAGCACACGCCGCTTTAATTCACTGCGCTCCGGAATCTCCTCCATCTGGAACTCTCTTGCGTGGCCCGGTGTCACTTCGTACTCTTCCCAGAGATACGAGGTCTGTGCCTCTTTTGTCTCCTCCAGCTTTTCTTTCTGGCTGTTCAGACGGAAGCACTCTTTGTCCATCAGGGAAATCTGGTCGGAGAGCTGATCCCGCTTCTCGAAAAATTCTTTGTGATCTGCGCTTAATGCTTCTTTTTTCTCCTGCAGTTCCACAATCCGGCGGTCTTCCTCTTCTTTTGCCTGCACTGCTGCTGCAATCGTCTTCTGTATCTCCACGATGTCCTGCTGTTTCTTTTTGACATCGTCTTTTTCCTCCGCCGCTTTTTCCAGCATGGTGCGGCTTTCCGCTTCCAGTTTTCCCGTCTCTTCCTCAAGACGGCGGATGTTCTGGGCAAGGAATCCATCCTTCTGGGACAGATTTGCGTAATTTAACCGGATTTCTTCAAGATCCTTCGTATATTCTGCTTCCCGGCGGCGAAGCCTGTAAGCGCCTCCTGCGCCTTCTGGATATTCTCCTGCAGCGTGCTTTCCCGCTCCACCGATTCCTGCATTTCCTGACCGATGACTTTCCGGTTCCGCTCAATCTCGGCGATCTGATTTTCAATCTCGAGACTCTCCTTCTGAAGCGCTTCAAAATCCAGACGGATTTCCGTCTTTTTCTCGCGCGCTTTTTCCAGATTCAGGCGCACCGTATTCTGCTCGATGTACTGCCGCTGCAGTTTTTCATTCAGCTCGGTGCGGAGATCACGGATTTCATTCCGCTTATTTTTCTTCTCTTCAAGTTCCTGCTGGATTTCCCGCAGTTCCTTCGCAAGACCCTGTACGCTCTTTTCGAGTTCCTCAATCTCACGCCGTCTTCCGAGCAGGTTGCTGTTGTTCCGGAACGAACCTCCTGTCATGGAACCGCCCGGCTCAAGAGCTCGCCCTCGAGGGTTACCATGCGGAGCGTCTGACGGTATTTCCGCTGAATCACAATGGCATGGTCGATCGTGTCGACCACCAGCGTTCTTCCAAGCAGCTGTGCCACAAGGCCTCATACACCGGGTCGTACGAAACAAGTGCATTTGCCACACCAAGCACACCGGTTTCTCTTGCCGCATCCTCATTCACCTGCGTTTTTTTCCCGCGCATACTGGTGAGCGGAAGGAACGTCGCACGGCCGAAATGGCCCCGTTTCAGGTATTCAATCAGGTATTTCGCCGTCGCCTCATTGTCGGTGACAATATTCTGAATGCTGCCGCCAAGTGCGGTCTCGATCGCCGTCTCGTACTTTTTCTCCGCCTGCAGAAGATCCGCCACAACGCCGTGGATGCCGGGATTCCGGTCTTTCTGCTCCATGACCTTCCGAATACTGTTTCCATAGCCGTCGTACCGCTCGGTGATGTTCTTTAAGGATTCGAGCCTTGACGCTTCTCTGTGGTAATTGGTCTGTCCGGCTTCCATCTCTTTCGTCTGGTTCGAGAGATCCGCCGTCAGCGCGGTAATCTTCTGATCTGCCTCCTGGTACTGCTGTTTCAGGCTGCTTACCGTCTCTTCGAGCGCTTCAAACGCGTTCTGCAGTTCTTCCATCTGCCCGTTCTGTTCGGACTCGCTCGTCTTTAAATGCAGCACCCTCTGGCTTAATTCTGCCTTTCGGATGCCGATCTGCTCGAGCATCGCATCGTAGCGCTGCATTTTTCCCTTCGTGGAACCCCGCTGGTTCAGAAGCCGATGACTTCGCTCTTATCCTGTTCACTCTGCAGCTCGACTGCCTGGATCTGCTCCTGGCATTCCGAGAGAGCGGCCTCTTTCTCACTCTTTTCCGTTTCTGACGCAAGAAGTGCTTCATGAAGCCCGTCCTTTTCTGCCTGATATGTATTTTTTTCCGCCGTCTTTGTGCGGCTCTCCGCGCGGATCGCCTCCAGACGTTCTCTTAATGTGTCGCTGTTCCTCTCCGATGCATGAATCTGCTCGTTCAACACCTCGATCTGGTTTTCGAGCTGCTGGCGTTTCAGTGCATTCTCCCCCGCCTGATCGCGCGCAGAAAGAATCGTCTGGTCCAGTTTTTCCTGCTCCTGTTCCAGCTTTTCATACTCCTGCTTCGTATGCTCAAAAGCCTCTTTCGTGCTCTTTAACTGCTCTTCTGCAATCCGGTACCGGTCTTCTACTTTCGCGAGATCGTTCCGGATGCGCTCCATCTCGAGCAGAAACATATTGATATCGAGGATCTTTAATTCCTCTTTCTTCTTTAAATAAATCTTTGCCGTCTCAGACTGGCGTTCCAGCGGCTCTAACTGCCTTGTCAGTTCCGAGAGAATGTCGTTGACGCGCACCAGATTCTGCTGCTCTTCCGCCAGCTTCTTTTCGGTCACGGCCTTCCTTCTCTTGAATTTGACAATTCCTGCCGCCTCGTCAAACAGCTCCCGGCGCTCTTCCGGCTTACCACTTAAAATCTTATCAATCTGACCCTGTCCGATGATGGAATAGCCTTCTTTTCCGATACCGGTATCGTAGAACAGCTCGTTGATGTCCTTTAACCGGCACGATGCGCCGTTCATCAGATACTCGCTCTCACCGGAGCGGTAGAGCCGTCTCGTCACCGTGACTTCCTCGAAATCGACATTCAGCTTGTGGTCGGAATTGTCAAGTGTAATTGCAACCGACGCGTAGCCGAGCGGCTTTCTCGTCTCGGTTCCGGAGAAATAACATCCTGCATATTTCCGCCGCGGAGCTGCTTGGCGCTCTGTTCGCCGAGCACCCAGCGCACCGCATCGCCAACATTGCTCTTTCCACTGCCGTTCGGCCCTACAACGCCGGTAATACCGTCGTGGAACTGCAGAATGGTTTTGTTGGCAAACGACTTAAATCCCTGCATTTCAATGGATTTGAGATACATAATTCACCTACGCTTTTTTTCTGGCAAGAATTGCATCGTATGCCGCTGCCTGTTCTGCCGCTTTTTTCGTTCTGCCCTTTCCGGTACCGAGCGCTTTCTTTCCGACGCTGACCTGTGCCCAGAAGCTCTTGTCGTGATCCGGTCCCTCTTCTTTTAAGATGGTGTAAACAATCTCTTCATCCGTCTCACCCTGGATCAGCTCCTGCAGAATCGTTTTGCTGTCGTAGAAAAGCTGTTTGTGTTCGATATCGTTTAAGATATAGTTCAGAACGAACGTTTTTGCCGGTTCAAAGCCGCCGTCCAGGAAAATCGCACCGATCGTTGCTCCATAGCATCCGAAACGATGGAATCGCGGTGACGGCCGCCGGTTGCCTCCTCGCCCTTTCCAAGGAGCAGAAAGCTGCCAAGGTCAATCTCACGGGCACAGAATGCCAGTGCCGGTTCACAGACGAGGCTGGCGCGTTTTTTCGTCATCTCGCCCTCCGGGAGACGCGGGAATGTCTTGTATAAAAAATTCGCTGGATACAACTTCCAGCACGGCATCTCCTAAGAACTCCAGACGCTCGTTGCACTCCAGGCGCTCCATATGGTGCTCATTTGCGTAGGAAGAATGGCGCATCGCCATCTCCAGCAGTCCGAAATTCTGAAATTTATACTGGATCTTCTTTTCCAAATCCACGAGTTTATCAATATTATTCATAACCTGTTTTAAGCCTGTCCTTCCTCATAGTTACCGTTTGCAGGTGTTCTGCGGACGGTAACAAAGGGGCTGTCCTGTAGCAAACAGCCCCTTCGCCATTTTCTATTATTCTGCCAGTTTCTTTTTGATCGCTTCCACCGCATCCTCAACCGATACGATGTGCTCTGCTTCTTCTGCTTCGATCTGGATATCAAATTCTTCTTCAATTCCCATCACAATCTGAAATACATCCAGGGAATCCGCTCCCAGATCATCTGCAAAGGTTGTCTCCATGGTTACTTCATTCGGATCTACGTTTAATACATCCGCAATGATCTCCTGTAATTTTTCAAACTCCATCTTCGCTGCCTCCCTGCTGCTCTTATAGTCTGCCAGATGCTCCTGCACTTTCTGCGGAATCTTCTCCTCGCTGAATGAAATGCACTGGAGAATGGAATTTTTAAATTCGTTGGCTTTTGAGCTTCCGTGCGTTTTTACAACGAGTCCTTTTAAGCCAAGCAGCGGTGCTCCGCCGTACTCACTGGCATCAAAAGACTTCAGTGTCTCTTTCAGCGCCGGTTTCACAAGAAGGGCTCCGATTTACTGCGCAGAGATGTCATCATGCCCTGTTTTACCTTGGAAATCAGGTCGCGCCGACGCCCTCATACAGCTTTAAGATAACGTTTCCGACAAACGCCTCACAGACAACAACGTCTGCGGCTCCGTTTGGAATTTCTCTTGCTTCGATACTGCCGACAAAGTTGATATACGGGTTTTCTTTCAGAAGCGGATACGTCTCTTTGACGAGCGCGTTTCCTTTTTCTTCTTCCACACCGATATTCACGATTCCCACACGCGGATTTTTAATGCCGACAACGTGTTCCATATAGATGGAACCATCATGGCAAACTGCACCAGATGGGACGGTCTTGCATCAACATTCGCACCGCAGTCGATCAGAAGGGATACACCGTCTTTCGTCGGGATCAGCGGAGCCAGCGGCGGGCGCTCTACGCCCTTGATGCGTCCTACGATCGTCTGTCCGCCGACCAGGACTGCTCCGGTGCTTCCGGAGGAGACAAACGCGTCTGCCTCTCCGCAGCGCACTTTTTTCATGCCGACAACGATCGAAGAATCTTTTTTGTGGCGGATCGCATTGACCGGCGGCTCTCCCGTCTCAATGATCTCGGTTGCCGGAACGATCTCAACCCGCTCCTTCGGGTACGTATATTTCTGCAGTTCTTTTTCGATGACATCCACCTGGCCGACCAGCTGGACTTTGACACGTTCATCTGCGTTTACGGCCTCAACGGCACCTTTTACCGGCTCCACAGGCGCATAATCGCCGCCCATCGCGTCCACTGCAACTCTGACTAAGTCACTCATGTTTTTTCCTCTTTTCTCTTTTCTAAAGCGCGTTTGAAAACTCTTTTTCTTTCAAAAAACCGTTTTCAACCACGCTCTAAAAGCACTCATGCAAGTGCTGTATTAACTATACTAAACTCCTTTGCAAAAATCAAGCACAAATGCCCATCCGCGCTTTCTCCTGTATTCCAAAAAAGCGGGTGGATTTATCTTTCCAAAATCCACCCGCTCTGTTTTATCTTATTTTTCTTAAGAAACCTTGACTCCGCTCGAATTCATCTCATGACCGTCTATGGTTGTATTCCGTGCCATGACACCGGTATCCGGATCCAAATAATATTCCTCACCATCCTGCGTGAACCAGCCGGTCTGCATCTCGACCGTTGTCCGCCAGATAATACCATTCTTCTCCGCTCCAGTACCATCCTGTCACCATGTATGAATTTTCATCAAACACGTACCAGTAGCCGTCGATATTCTGCCAGGTATTGGTTGCATAGCTTCCATCATTATTCTGATACTGCCATCCGTTTTCATTCTGAACCCATTTCCCTGCCGGAATTACCGTAACTTCTGTTACCGTACTCGTCGCCATGGAAACGGTATTTCCAACCGTGTTTGTTGCCACAACGTAATAGTAATCTTTGCCCTCCGCCGAAGTATCGACCTGGTATGTCACTTCTGTTGCGCCTTCAATCGGCGTTCCTCCGCCGTTGGAATTTACGTTGTTCTTATACCACTGATATGTTACTGTGCCTTCTCCCGTTATTCCTGCCTCACAAGTCAGCTTTCCAGATGTATTTCCAACGGGAATCTGCAGGCTCTCCACCGGATTTACCGAAAAAACCGGCTTTTCCAGATTGGCATCTACATGAACAGCATCGCTGTCCTCTTTTGAAATATCTACACTGGCCGAAGACGAAACCGTCGTCTCAGTTCCCATCATTTTATCCATCAGACTGTCTGTGGAACATCCTGAGAGGAATACTACACTGCACATGCATGCTGCCAGAAATATGATTCGTCTATTCTTCATATGCTTTGCACTCCTTTTTTATAATTGTTACGAAAATATTGCAATATTGTTTCAATTCTCACCGAGACCATTATAGCACATCACGACACACCACGTCAAATCTTTTATATGACGCTTCCAGACAACCCGCAGAGACAACAAAAAAGCCCCCGGTGACGGGAGCCTTTTGCTGCATTGCACATCGGAACTGATTCCGATTTATGAATATTAGTCCATTGCAACGACTTCTTTTTTGTTGTAAGAACCACAAGCTTTGCAAACTCTGTGCGGCATCATAAGAGCACCACATTTGCTGCATTTTACAAGGTTCGGAGCAGACATTTTCCAGTTTGCTCTTCTCTTATCGCGTCTTGCTTTGGAAGATTTATTCTTAGGACAAATGGACATAGTTACACCTCCTTAAATTTGCTGAATATATCTTTGATTGCAGCCATTCGGGGGTCTAGCCCTGTGGTATCACAATCACAGGTCTGAATATTCAGATTCGCACCACAACGGCTGCAGATTCCTTTACAGTCATCTTTACACAGCACTCGAATCGGCCATTGGACTATGAGCTCATTACGAACCAGTTCTTCCACATCGAGCTCGTCTCCCTCCACAAACGAAGAGTCCTCTTCTTTTTCCTCGCGTTCTTCCTCTGACAGATTCAGATCAATCTGCAGATCGAACTCGAGCTGGAATGGAATCGCTACCGGTGTCAGGCATCTTGCACATGGAATCTCCATTGTAAGGTCTGCACTGCCGGTGATCGTGATCACACGATTGCCTTCATGCGTAAGGCCAAGGATAACAGGATGTTTTTCGATTACCCGATAGTCCTGCCCGCCGATCGAAAAAGTTTCGGATGTAAGCGGAATTTCATACTTTTCGGACTTTCCGTCCTGCGTAAATAACTTGGTCAGACTGATTTTCATATTGTTCTCCTAATCACTCTTTACCAATTATACCCGGGAAGGTAAGAATTGTCAACTGCTTTTTGAATTATTTTTTATTTTCCTTTTACTAACTCTACGGTCTCCTCGCAGATTGCGATTTCCTCGTTGGTCGGGATCACGCATGCTGTAATCTTGGAGCCTTCTTTGGTGATGATCTTCTCAACGCCGCGGCAGTTATTTGCCTCAGAATCGAATTCCAGACCCATGAACTCAAATGCTTTGCAGATGGTCTCACGAAGTGGAATAGCGTTCTCTCCAAGGCCTGCGGTGAAGGTGATCACATCTACGCCGCCCATAGCTGCGATGTAGGAACCGATGTATTTGATAATGCGGTAAGCGTATGCTTCCAGACAGTTGATGGCATCCTGATTACCTGCCTCTGCTGCTGCAGATACATCACGGTAATCGCTGGAGATGCCGGTCATGCCGAGCATACCGGATTTCTTGTTCAGAATGTTCAGAACCTCGGATACGGTCAGGTTCTCTTTGTTGCACAGATACTCAACAAAAGCTGGATCGATATCTCCGGAACGGGTTCCCATGATCACACCTTCGAGCGGGGTAAGGCCCATGGAGGTATCTACACATTTGCCGTTCTTTACAGCGGAAAGGGAAGCACCATTTCCCATATGGCATACGATGATCTTCAGATCGTTGTAGTCTTTGCCAAGGAACTCTGCGTTCTCTTGGATACGAATTTATGAGAAGTTCCGTGGAAGCCGTATTTACGGATTGCGTATTTCTCATAGTACTCTTTCGGAATACCGTACATATATGCTTTCGGAGGCATGGTCTGATGGAATGCGGTATCAAATACTGCTACGTTCGGACGCCCGGCATCAGTTTCATGCAGGCATTGATTCCCATCAGGTTTGCCGGATTGTGCAGAGGACCAAGGTCAGCGCACTCCTCGATAACTTTGATTACTTCGTCATCGATGATAACAGAGTTTGTGATCTTCATTCCGCCGTGCAGAACGCGGTGTCCGATGGCATCTACTTCTTCCAGGCTCTTGATGACGCCGCTCTTCTCGTTTACCAGAGCGTCCAGAACCATCTGGATTGCCTCTACGTGTGTCGGCATTGCTGCTTCTGTTACCTCTTTTTCGCCGTTCTTTGGCTCATAAACGAGGCGTCCGTCGATACCGATTCTCTCACAGAGTCCTTTTGCCAGGACGTCACGGTTATCGTAATTGATCAGCTGGAATTTCAGAGAGGAACTTCCGCAGTTTACTACTAATACGTTCATTTCTAAATTCTCCTATTTTAAAAGTCTTATTAAAACTTCTGGCCGGCCTGTTCTCCGCAGCCGGCCAGAAAACCGCTTGTAATTGGTTTTATTTCGTGCTTACTGTGCCTGGCACTGTACAGCAGTGATTGCTACAACACCAACGATATCCTCTGCGGAGCATCCACGGGACAGATCGTTGACTGGAGCTGCGATACCCTGCGTCATTGGGCCGTATGCTTCTGCTTTTGCCAGTCTCTGTACCAGTTTGTATCCGATGTTTCCGGCATCCAGATCCGGGAAGATCAGAACGTTTGCTTTTCCTGCTACTTTGCTGTCCGGAGCTTTGGATGCACCTACGCTCGGAACGATTGCTGCATCAAGCTGCAGCTCGCCGTCGAGAGCGAGATCCGGGTTTGCTTCTTTTGCAATTCTGGTAGCCTCAACAACTTTGTCTACATCAGCATGTTTTGCACTTCCTTTGGAGGAGTGGGAAAGCATAGCAACTCTTGGCTCGTTTCCGGTCAGCATGCGGTAGGACTCTGCGGAAGACTCTGCGATTGCAGCCAGCTCTTCCGGATTCGGGTTCTGGTTCAGACCACAGTCACCGAATACGAATACACCGTCATCGCCGTACTCGCAGTCCGGAACTACCATCAGGAAGAATGCGGATACGAGTTTTGTGCCTGGTTTGGTCTTTAAGATCTGCAGGCATGGACGTAAGGTGTTTGCGGTAGAATGGCAGGCACCGGAAACAAGTCCGTCTGCATCTCCCATTTTAACCATCATAACGCCATAATATGTATAGTCATTCAGGATGGTCTCTCTTGCTTTCTCCGGAGTCATGCCTTTCTTTGCACGAAGCTCTACCAGCTTATCTACATAAGCCTGTGTTTTCTCGTTTTTCTCTGGATCTACAATAGTAGCTTTGGAGACATCCAGTCCCTCGCTGCCTTTCTTTACTGCCTCTTCGCTTCCGATGATGATCAGATTTGCAAGGTCCTCTTTCAGGATCTGTGCAGCAGCCTCATATGTTCTTCTGTCTTCTGACTCTGGCAGTACAATTGTTTTTTTGTCTGCTTTTGCTCTTGCTTTAATTGTGTCAATAAATCCATGATCTTTTGACTCCTTTCGATAAATTTACTCGATATTCTCATTGTAGTACGCTTTTTGCCCTTTCGCAAGTATAAAATTCAAAACAAACTGGACAAAAAATCCAAAACGGAGGAATTCTTGCATTCCTTTTCTGTTTTTGTTACGATAGGGCTATGTGATCCGCGGTTCCTCTCTGTTTGGAATCGTGCTATTTTTTTTCG
>ENA-OQIG01000761-OQIG01000761.1-human-gut-metagenome-genome-assembly--contig:-NODE-761-length-16985-cov-2.276189_pt1 | contig 16985 bp, 21 predicted proteins | sample MGYA00242576_ERZ504741 | MGnify/ENA primary metagenome ERZ504741 (study PRJEB26092, sample SAMD00036436) | human gut metagenome | host: Homo sapiens | study: EMG produced TPA metagenomics assembly of... | reverse complement strand
CTGCAAAATTAGTCTTTTTAGACAATTTAACTTCCCTTTTTCACAAAAATACATCTAAAAAGGGGTTTTATTTGTTGTTAATAATGTGTAACTTCGCACGGTGAGAATTAAAACGACAATTTTATAACTTTATAATATATTGCCTATGATATTTACAGCAGAAAACACCCTACTTATCGGTTCTATCTTACTTTTCGTCAGCATTGTTGTTGGAAAAACCGGATATCGCTTTGGAGTACCTACCTTATTATTGTTCCTCGTAGTAGGAATGTTGTTTGGAAGTGACGGCCTCGGCCTGCAATTCCACGACGCGAAAGACGCGCAGTTTATCGGTATGGTCGCTCTTAGCATTATCCTTTTCTCGGGAGGTATGGATACGAAATTCAGAGAAATCAAACCTATTTTAGGTCCCGGTATCGTGCTTTCCACTGTCGGAGTACTGCTCACAGCTCTTTTCACCGGGCTCTTTATCTGGTGGATATCAGGTATGAGCTGGTCTAATATTTATTTACCTATCACCACTTCCCTGCTTTTGGCCTCTACCATGTCGTCTACGGACTCGGCTTCGGTGTTCGCCATTCTCCGTTCACAGAAGATGAATTTAAAGCACAACCTCCGTCCCATGCTGGAACTGGAGAGCGGAAGTAATGACCCGATGGCTATATGCTTACCATTGTCCTGATACAGTTTATTCAATCGTCTGGTATGGGAGTCGGAGCTATCGTAGGCTCTTTTGCCATCCAGTTTATCGTCGGTGCGGCTGCCGGATATGTACTCGGAAAGCTCGCAATCCGAATGTTGAATAAGCTCAATATTGACAATCAGGCCTTATATCCTATCTTATTACTTGCATTTGTATTTTTCACTTTCTCCATCACCGACTTACTGAAAGGTAACGGATACCTTGCCGTATATATCGCTGGTATCATGGTGGGAAACAATAAAATCATGCACCGTAAGGATATCTACACCTTTATGGACGGACTGACCTGGTTGTTTCAAATCATCATGTTCCTTTGCCTGGGATTGCTTGTCAATCCGCACGAGATGTTGGAAGTAGCTGCTGTGGCATTGTTGATTGGTGTCTTTATGATTATTATCGGCCGACCGTTAAGCGTATTCCTTTGTTTGCTTCCATTCCGGAAAATTACGATGAAATCACGTATTTTCGTCTCTTGGGTAGGATTGCGCGGTGCAGTTCCTATTATCTTTGCCACCTATCCGGTAGTGGCGGGCGTAGAGGGTTCGAACCTCATCTTCAACATTGTTTTCTTTATTACCATCGTGTCATTGGTGGTACAGGGAACAACGATTTCTTTCGTAGCCCGGATCTTGAATCTTTCCAAACCACTGGAAAAAACAGGAAATGATTTCGGAGTGGAACTCCCGGAAGAAATAGACTCTGATCTTAGTGATATGACTATTACTAAAAGTATGCTGGAAGAAGCAGATACATTGAAAGATATGAATCTCCCGAAAGGCACGCTGGTAATGATTGTGAAGCGCGGAGATGAGTTCCTGATTCCCAACGGAACACTGAAACTGCATGAAGGAGATAAACTGCTGCTCATCTCCGAAAAATCCAAAGAAGAAGAGACTGATTCTGACTAACATCCGAAAAGATTGATTCTATACACTATAACTGATTCGTCTCCACGCATGAAGCCTCTTGTCTCTACAAGACACTCGTTTCTTCTTCATGCGTGGAGACGAAATGTTTTAAATAGGCCAATAGACTAGTTTTAAGGAAGAAACACGAAAACGCCTTAGCAAGCCGTAAAAATTGTTCATCCCCCTCCGTTAATTAACCGTAAAACTTGAATTTAAAATTCGGTTTACATCAGCGAAGTATTAATTTTGCGCAGTTTAAACTAAATGTGCAAAATCGAATGGAACAAGAACATCAGTTCATTGATTATATTGAGCAAAGCATCATCAAAAACTGGGACAAGGATGCCTTAACTGACTATAAAGGAATTACCCTTCAATATAAGGATGTAGCGCGTAAAATCGCTAAATTTCACATTGTCTTGGAAAGTGCCGGCATCCAGCCGGGAGATAAAATTGCCGTTTGCGGACGTAACAGTGCCCATTGGGCGGTTACTTTCCTGGCAACGATTACTTATGGAGCCGTTATTGTTCCCATTTTGCATGAATTCAAGCAGATAATATCCATAATATCGTCAACCATTCCGAAGCCAAATTACTTTTCGTCGGCGACCAGGCTTGGGAGAATCTGAATGAGGATGCCATGCCTTTATTAGAGGGGATTGCTTTACTAACAGATTTCTCACCATTAGTATCACGCAACGAGAAACTCACTTATGCTTTTGAACACCGGAATGCGATTTACGGTCAACAGTATCCAAAAAACTTCCGCCCGGAACATATTTGTTACCGGAAGGATCGTCCGGAAGAACTGGCTATTATCAATTATACTTCCGGCACCACAGGTTACTCTAAAGGAGTGATGCTCCCCTATCGCAGTCTTTGGTCGAATGTGGCTTACTGCTTCGAGATGCTTCCTGTTAAGCCGGGAGATCATATCGTTTCCATGTTGCCTATGGGGCATGTGTTTGGTATGGTCTATGATTTTCTTTACGGATTTTCTGCAGGTGCGCACATCTATTTCCTGACACGTATGCCGTCTCCGAAAATCATTTCTCAATCTTTCTCTGAAATCAAACCAAGAGTGATCTCTTGTGTGCCATTGATTGTGGAAAAGATTATTAAGAAAGATATTCTCCCTAAAGTAGACAGCAAAATCGGTAAGTTATTGCTTAAAGTGCCTATCGTGAATGATAAAATCAAATCGCTGGCACGGCAGGCCGCCATGGAAATCTTCGGTGGAAACTTTGACGAGATTATTATCGGAGGCGCTCCTTTCAATGCTGAAGTTGAGGCCTTCCTCAAAAGATAGGATTCCCCTACACAATCGCTTACGGTATGACCGAATGTGGTCCTATCATTTGCTCCAGTCGTTGGGAAACGCTGAAACTTGCTTCTTGTGGTAAGGCAACCAGCCGGATGGAGGTCCGTATTGACTCGCCGGATCCGGAAACGCATGCCGGAGAAATCGTATGTAGAGGAATGAACATGATGCTGGGCTATTATAAAAATCCGGAAGCTACCGCGCAAATTATCGATGCTAACGGCTGGCTGCATACCGGTGATCTCGGCACGTTGGATGAAGAAGGTTACGTAACAGTTCGCGGACGTAGCAAAAACCTGCTTCTCACCTCTAGCGGACAAAATATTTATCCGGAAGAAATTGAAAGCAAACTGAACAATATGCCGTATGTTGCGGAATCATTGATTGTCTTACAGCACGAGAAACTGGTAGCACTGATTTATCCGGATTTCGATGATGCTTTCGCTCATGGATTGCAGCAGACGGATATTCAAAAAGTGATGGAACAAAACCGTATCGAGTTGAATCAGCAGCTTCCTAACTATTCTCAAATAAGCAAGATAAAGATCCATTTCGAGGAATTTGAAAAAACTGCGAAAAAGTCAATCAAACGCTTTATGTATCAAGAAGCAAAGGGATAATTATCCCGGACAACATAATGAGTATCCTTGCAATAATTCTCATAGTATTAGGCACGGATTATATAAACTAATAATGAGGACTAGCTAATAATAAAAACGTGAACAGCCTCAACACTGTCCACCGTTTTTCTAACCTCTAACTAACTTTATTCTATACCACCTGTTTCTCAATCTTTTTATCTAAAACTAATCCTATTCCATTATTAACAACCTAACCTATAATCAATGAGTGTTTTTAAAGTGATATAAATGAAATAGCCTGTCCGCCTCCGGCTACCATTCGTATAGTCAACGTATTTTCAGCAGTCACCGTTTGCTCCGTTATCTGATAATCCGTAGGATTTGTCTTCCAATCCGCATTTTCTCCATCTGCATAGATTACCGCTTTATACTGTTTGCCCGGTTCCAGGAAATCCAACTTTATTTCCAGTGTACGAGGCTTTTCGTTCGTTGCTGCTCCCAGGAAATAGTTGCCTTTTGCTTTACGAACGATTGCTACGAACTCTCCCGGTTCTCCGGCCAATGCTTTCGACTCGTCACAATCCGGATCAAAATCGCGGAAGAATTGGAAAGCCGGATGTCCTTCATAGTTTTCAATCATATCGGAAGCCATCTGCAAGGGAGAATAAAGGATTACCCAGTTAGCAAGCTGTTTCGCCAATGTAGTATTTACGCGGCTGTTTCCTTTATCCTGGTCATTCCATTTTTGACGACGGGGAGAATCTTTGGTGTTCAGGAATAAGATATCAAAAGTACCCGGTGTATAATCCAGTGGACCGGACAGCATACGGGTGAACGGTAACATGACATGATGAGACGGGGGATTTCCTTCGCTCCATGCATTCCATTCCATACCTCTCACTCCTTCACGTGTCATCATATTAGGCCATGTACGGCGGATGCCGGTATCCTTAATGGGTTCGTGTGCATCCAGCGTCATCTTGTGACGGGCGGCTGTTTCTACCACTTTCTGATAATGATTGACTCCATACTGGCTGTGATGAAGATAGCCATTCGGGAAAGCTCCCGCATAACCTGTTTTCAAGATATGGATGCCGTGGTCTGTGTACCATTGCATTGCATGGTCCATTTGACGTTCATAGTTAGGAATGTTGCCTCCGGTCTCGTGATGGCCGATGATTTCAACTCCTTTTCTTTTGCATAACGAACCACTTCATCTATGTCAAAGTCTGCATACGGTTTCGTAAAGTCAAAGTTTTGCATACCGCCCCAGCTTTCCCAGCCTTCATTCCAGCCTTCAAACAAGACACCTTCTATATGATTGGCAGCAGCAAAATCGATGTATTTCTTTGCATTGACAGTAGTAGCTCCGTGGCGTTCGTCCATCTTCCAGGTTTCCACGCCGAGATGCATTCCCCACCATACACCTACATATTTCATCGGACGAATCCAGTCGGTCGCTTCTATTTTACTAGGTTCATTCAGGTTCAGGATCAGAGCTGAATTAATCAGCCAACGGCCTCCGGAGCAATCTGAATAGTACGCCAGGAAGTAGTGAAATGATTGCCTTTGCGCACTTTGACGCCATCAGGCCAGGGAGCGAGTTCAGCTTTCAGTGTATAGTTGCCTGCCTGTTTCAAAGTCATTTCCGAGAAATCATACAATGCCGCTTCGTGAATACTTCCGTAAACGCCGTCGGCAGTTTTAAATGTAAAAGGAGTATTGGCTGTCTCCACTTCGGAGATGGGACGTTGCGCATAAAGTAATTCATACGTTTCGGCACTGGCAGGAATCGACCACGATGTACCATCCTGACGAAAACGGAAAGTAGTCAGTTCATCCGTAATCAATAAAGAATCTGCTGCGGGCACATTATATTCATAACGGAACCCTACTCCATCATCAAACACACGGAAACGGAGAGTCAACTCCACCCGATCTTTATTGACCAGATTGACTGCCATCTCATTATAGTGATTCCGATTGGTTTTATTTTCCCCCCATGGTTGCGTCCATGTTTCATCTTTACTGTCGAAAGTCGTGTTTTTTATCTGAAATCCTCCGTTCAGGTCGACGCCGTTCTTATCTGTAAATCCCATTGTCGAATTTTCAATCAACAATGAATCATCTACTGAAATGTTATAAAACGGTTTGCCGTTTTCATCTATGGTCAAGGCCATTCTGATATGACCGTCCGGCGATTTCACTTCTGTTTTCGGACTGCTACACCCGTAACATCCCAGCATACACAGAAAAGCTCCAATGAAATAATTTATTTTCATAGCATATCTACTGTTTGTATATAGTACAACTCAAAAAGGAGAAACACTTAAATGTAGGGCGAATTTCTTTCTTCAGATGCCAGGAAAAAGTATCTTTGCGCATAAACAATCTGAATGATGGCAAAGATATTATTAGTTGAAGATGAAATAAACATCGCCTCTTTCATTGAACGGGGGTTAAAAGAGTTCGGACATACGGTAACCGTCTGTCATGACGGAAACGCTGGTTGGAAAATCCTTCAGGACGAAGCTTTCGATCTTTTGATACTGGACATTATCATGCCGAAAATAAACGGTTTGGACTTTGCCGCCTTTATCGGCAGACGTTCGGGTACCAGTCTCCTGTTATCATGCTGACAGCCTTGGGTACAACAGAAGATATCGTCAAAGGACTGGATGCGGGAGCAGATGATTATCTCGTCAAGCCATTCAGTTTCCAAGAACTGGAAGCACGCATCAAGCCTTGTTAAGACGCAATAAAGAAGTAACCTCCAATCTGCTGACTTGTGATAATCTGATATTGGATTGCAATACCCGAAGAGCTAAAAGAGGCAATATAGATATTGATCTCACCGTCAAAGAATATCGTCTGCTCGAATATTTCATGACTCACCAAGGGTTGCGCTCTCACGCATCACCCTGCTCAAAGATGTGTGGGACAAGAACTTTGATACCAATACCAATATCGTAGATGTTTATGTAAACTATCTCCGGGTAAAGATAGACCGTGACTTTGATAAAAAGCTGATTCACACAGTCGTAGGATTAGGATATATCATGAATACTTAAACTCACCAACTATCCCGGCTATGAAAATAGGTTCCAAAATAGCTCTTTTCTATACGTTAATCAGCGTGTTGACCACTGTCATTATCATTGCTGTATTTTATATTTTCAGTACACAGTATATCAATAAACTCTATGCTTCCTACCTGCGTGAGAAAGCCTACCTGACTGCACAGAAGCACTGGGAAAAGGATGAAGTAGACGAACAGAGTTACCAGATTATCCAACGCAAATATGATGAACTTCTGCCCGAAGCTCATGAGATTCTTCTCAACATGGATAGTCTTTCTGAAGTGCGTGATACGTTGAATAAGTATCTCACGCAACACCAGCAAACACTTCTACTGGCAGGGAAAGACAGTATTCCTTTTTCTTTTAAATATAAGGATCAGTTGGGAGCCGCCCTTTATTATCCGGATAATGAAGGGAATTTCATCGTACTTGTCATGTCCCGGAATGCCTACGGAACAGAAATCAAGGAACATCTGTTGTTACTTTCCATTTTCCTCGTTTTAGCCAGTTCCATCCTGATCTTTTTCATCGGGAAAATATATTCCGGTCGTATTTTGGTTCCGCTGCAACACATATTAAAGGAGTTGAAAAGAATACGGGCCAACAGTCTGAATCGTAGGTTAAAGACTACCGGAAATAATGACGAGCTGGAGGACATGATAAAAACACTAAATAGTATGCTCGATCGTCTGGATAGTGCTTTCAAGGCAGAGAAATCCTTTGTAAGCCATGCTTCGCACGAGTTGAACAATCCGATTACTGCTATTCAGGGAGAATGTGAAATCAGTCTGCTCAAAGAAAGAAGTACCGGAGAATACATTGAATCCCTGCAACGAATTTCTTCGGAGAGCAAACGGTTGTCCAGCCTGATCCGCCACCTTCTTTTTCTTTCGTGGCAGGAAGAAGAACTCCTGAAAAATAATGTGGAAGAGATCATTCTATCTGATATATTGAAAGAGTTGACCGGTTCTAATGAAAGAATCCGTCTCCACTTGGAAGCAACAGAACAACAAGCTGTTGTTAAGGCTAATCCTTATCTGTTAAAGATAGCATTAAAGAATATAATTGATAACGCATGTAAATACTCCGATAAGGAAGTAAATGTGGCTCTCTATCGGGAGCAGCAACAAGTCATTCTTGAGGTGGAAGATCAGGGAATCGGTATTCCGCAAGAAGAAATAGAGCATATCTTCCAGTCTTTCTATCGAGGTAGCAACACTCGGGATTATGCCGGACAAGGTATCGGACTTAGTCTGACTTTGAAAATCATTCTGCTTATCATGGAAAGCTGGATATATCTTCAGAAATAGAAAAAGGAACAAAAGTACGGGTGATTTTTTAATCACCCTTCTTTTATCCTTTCTCACTCTACCTACTGAAAACTACAAATTTAATCTATGAACGTTTTTTCCACAGAATAGAAATGAACTAAATACGTCTTTGCAATAACTTTCCGTTTTATCATATAACATTCGTTCATATACCACTTCTACGATGAGAGGAAAGACAAACAAGGCAAAGAAAGTCGCTCCTATCAATCCGCCGATAATAACAATCGCCAACGGACGCTGTGATTCCGAACCAATTCCATGACTCATGGCAGCAGGCAACAAACCGATAGCCGCCATTGCCGCTGTCATAATCACAGGACGAATGCGTGAGCGTACTCCTTCTTTCGTAGCCTCTTCCAAAGGAGAACCCAGTTTCAGATTCGCTTTGATGTCGGAAATCATAATCACGCCGTTCTGAATACAAATACCGAACAAGGCTATGAAACCGATACCTGCAGAAATGGAGAAGTTGAATCGTGTTATCAGAAGGGCTACAATACCCCCCACAGCGGCAAATGGCACATTCAGCAATACCAGTCCGGCATCCCGCGCATTAGAGAACAGAATAAACAGGATGATAAAGATGATAGCAATACTGATGGGAACCACTTGTGCCAAGCGTTTCGTGGCACGTTGCTGGTTCTCGAAATCACCAGTCCATTTCAGCGAATATCCTGCCGGAAGATGTACGGATGCATTCACTTTTTTCTGTGCCTCGGCAACTGCCGTACCCATGTCACGGCCTCTCACCGAGAACTTCACTGCACAGAAGCGTGCATGATTATCACGGAAAATAAGTAATGGTCCCGTAATGGTCGTTATATCTGCCAGTTCCTTGATAGGCACCATTGTGCCATCCATTGCCGGAACCAGTATTTTACCTATCTCCTCTTCATTCTGGCGGAATTGCTCGCTATACCTTACCATGATATTGAATTTCCGTTCGTCCTCATACAACAATGAAGCCGATTTTCCGCCAATAGCCATCTCGATAATCGATTGCACATCTTCCTTAGCAACGCCGTAACGCGCCAACTGACCTTCATTCAACTCTATACGAAGTTCCGGCTGACCGATATTTCGAATCACACCCAAGTCTTCAATTCCTTGAACCGTGCCCAGGATTTTCTCAATCTGCACCGCATATTTCTCCGACTCATACAAGTCTTTACCAAACACCTTCACCGCAATAGATCCTTTCACGCCGGAAGCGGCTTCCTCCACATTATCGGTAATCGGCTGTGAGAAATTGAAGTCAATGCCGGGGTAAATGGATAAATCCTCCTGCATTTTATCGATCAGTTCCATTTTAGTCAGTTTACTCTCCCATTCCTTTTCAGGGTATATATCAACGTGAAACTCGATATTATAAAATCCGGTAGCATCTGTTCCGTCATTCGGTCGTCCGGTCTGTGACAGGACTTGACGTACTTCCGAAAACGTTAATAGCTTCCTTCTCATTTTATTGGCAAGCGTCACCGATTCATCCAGCGAAATGCTTTGTGGCAAGGTGGCACGAATATAGATAGCCCCCTCATTCAACTGTGGAAGAAACTCCGTACCCAAGAAAGAGAAAAGCCATAATCCGACACCTGCTATGACCGTTGCCAGTCCGATAGTCAGTTTCCTGTGCGCATAGAATAAATCAAAAAGAGCCGTACACTTTGTATTGACAAAACGGACAAAACGATTATTCTTCTCACGAACATTCTTCTTCAACAACATAGAAGACATTACCGGCACCAGGGTCAGCGTAAAGATCAAAGCTCCCAATAGTGCAAAACCCAGCGTATAGGCTAAAGGAGAGAACATCTTTCCTTCTACCTTCTGGAAAGAGAAGATAGGAATCAACGCGGTTATGATAATCAATTTGGAGAAGAAAACTGCTTTCGCCTTATCTTTTGCGGTGTTACGGATCAATCCCATTTTGGACATGACATTAAATGCCGGCATTCCTACTTGCCTTGCTTTCTTGTCCAAAGCCACAAACACTCCTTCCACCATCACCACTGCCCCATCAATAATGATACCGAAGTCAATGGCTCCCATAGAAAGCAGATTGGCGGACATTCCCATCGCCCGTAAACAGATAAAAGCGAATAGAAGGGCTAATGGGATAACGACAGCAACAATCACGGTAGTCCGCCAATCTGCCATAAAAATCAATACAATAAACGTAACCAATAAAATTCCTTCGATCAAATTATGTGTCACCGTCTTTACCGCCAGATTCACCAAATCCTCCCGGTCATAGAATGACACGATTTTCACATCTTTCGGGAGTATATTCTGATTCAAGTCTTCTATTTTATCTTTCAGGTTTGCAATCACCTCGCCCGGATTCTCCCCTTTCCGCATGACTACAATGCCTTGTACCACATCATCTTCATCCATTCGTCCTACCTGGCCGAGACGGGGCAAACAGGATTCGTGTACATCGGCAAGATTCTTCACCAAAATCGGAGTACCGTTGATGTTTTTCACTACGATGTTTCTCAATTCTTCCAAGTCGTTAATCAGACCAATTCCACGAACAACATAAGCTTGCGAACTCTTGGTGATGACATCTCCTCCACATTGATGTTACTCTTGGCTATCGCATCATAAAGCTCCAAAGAAGTAATTCCATAGTTAATCAACTGGTGAGGATTCACGCTTACCTCAAACGTTTTCACTTCTCCACCGAAGCTCACAATATCCGCTACGCCGGATACCGAACGGAGATTACGCTCAATCACCCAATCTTGGATTGTTTTCAGCTCCCGCACACTACGTTTATCACTACGGAGTGTATAACGAAATATTTCTCCCGTCGGGCCATATAACGGTTGCACTTCCGGAGTTACCCCGTCAGGAAGATCGGCGTCATTCAATAAATTATATACCTGCTGACGGGCGGTAAAATCATCGACACGATCTTCGAACATCACATTGATTACAGAAAGTCCGAAAAGAGTGGTAGAACGAATATCCGTTTTCTTCTGAACAGGATTCATGCAATCTCAACAGGAATGGTGATAAACTTCTCTACCTCTTCCGCACTACGTCCCGGCCATTGCGTGATAATCGTCACTTTCGTATTCGTCACATCCGGGAAAGCATCTATCGGAGTATGTTTAAAAGAAACAACTCCGGCTATAACGCAATCGCTGTACAGAAGAAAATAAAGAACTTATTCTTCAGCGAGAAAGCCACTATATTATCTATGAATTTGTGCATACTATTTTCTGTTTTTAATCTGCATTCAACGCATTATATACCAACAATACATTATTATTCAGCACCCTGTCCCCCTCGGAAAGCCCGGAGCGGATATAGCACTCCTTGCTCAACTGTTTGTATACATCTACCTCTTTCACCTGCAAACGCTGATCCGGCTCTACTACAACAACATAATTTTTCCCTCCTTCAAACACCAGCGCATGAGAATCGATACGAGGCATAGAAGTTTCGTCTGCTTTGCACTTCACACTTACATTCGTAAACATCCCCGGCTTCAACAGATACTCTTCATTCTTTAATTTGATACGGACATTCATTGTTTTACTTTCGCTATTCAGCAAATGATATACCTTATCGATAGTACCGGCAAACGTCTTATCCGGATAGGCCAATGTAGAAATACGTACAGATGCACCTTCAGAAATCTTACTGATATCGCTTTCATACACATCTGCCATCACCCATACGTCCGACAACCCCGAAATCGTGAACAACTCTTCACTCTGATCCGGACGCAACTGCATATCCCTGCTGATTTGTTTCTCCACAATAAAGCCCGAAACAGGTGATTTCAACTGATAATAAGCATTTCCGGAGAAATTATAAATGGAAAAGACTTCCTTTATCCTTCTTTCTTCGGCTTCGGCACTCGTCAACTCCTGCTTTGCCTGAAGCACATCTTTATCCGAAGCCATGCCTGAATTATACATATCCTGCGTAGCATCCATGTTTCTGCGGGCGAGCAACAATTGTTGTTCCGCTTCTTTCAATTGTTTCTCATAGTCCGCCACTTCTCCACTGCGGATGACTGCCAGTACATCTCCCTTACGAACATAATCCTCCTATTTCTGCTTTCAGTTCCGTCACCGTACCTCCAAACATCGGATATACATGTGCTACCTGATTTTCATTAAAAGTGACCCGTCCGTTCAATGTCAGTTCATCAATCACTTCTTGAACGTGAACCGTATCGACAGATACAATTCTCAACAAGCTATCTGTCAGGCATAAGGCAGCCGGTTCAACATTCGGTTGTTCTCCTTTACCGGAGCATGCTCCCAATACGGTAGTAAGCAATATGCAAGGAAGGAATTTATTCCAGTTCATAGTCTTTGATAATTTATGAATATTAGTAGTTCAATATATTTTGCCCGATAGTTGTATTCAGGTTTTCCATCGCGAGGAAACATCTTTCTTTATTTCATGCAACTGAATACAGGTTTCCTTATAACTGTCATAGTAATCGATAAACTCCAGCAAGCTGATATTTCGCTTGGTAAAATTTTCATTCACTCCTGTTATCAGTTTCTCAAAGTTACGTTCCAAATCCATATTGGTAGATTGGTAAAGCTGAACTGCTTTTTCCAGTGAAGCATAAGCGGTATAAAGTTCCATATCTGCACGATTAGCAGCATTTTCCTGTTCCGCTCCTGCCTGTTGAATACTAAAACGGGCTGCCTTTATATTTCCCTGATTGCGATTGAAAATAGGTACTGACAAGCTCACTCCTACCGCAAAATAGTTATTGATAAAGTTTCCGGCACGGTCATAGTTCCCTTTCACCGAGAACTCCGGAAATGCCATCGATTTCTGCAATTTCAGATTGGCACGGGAAGCGCTTACCGTACTCCTGGCAATCTTCAAGTCGGGACGTTCATTCACCATCGCTTTCAAGTCGGCAAACGATAATTGGGACAAATCCAATTGCTTCAACACCTCTTCGTCCAGTGATAACTTAACCACAGCATCTCCCGGAAGATTTAACAAGACATTCAGTTCTCCTCTAAGATCAGCAACTCGTTTTCCCGTTCGTTCTTCTCTTTCTTCAGCGAAAATAGCATAGATTCCAAACGAGACATTTCCATCAATGAGATATTCCCTTTCTCCTGTTGCAGCTTCATTCCAGCAAGCAGTTCTTGCAGAGAGTTCACTTCTTTCTCGTAGATGGATATGGATTTCGAAAGAAAATAGACTTGCACAAACTTCTCATTCAACTCCTGACGGAGTGTTCTCATCACCTCTTCAAACTGATATTCCGCTATTTCCTTATTGATTTTTTCCAGCTTTATCTGCTTGTTTCGCTGTCCGGCAAGGCGAATGACCTGTTCAACCTCCACAACCGTTTCACCCTCCTTGCCAAAATCAAAATACTTTCCGTTCAAGCGGTTATAGACATTCTGTTCCAGCGAGATGACCGGATTCTCAAATAACCTGGCTTGCAGCACTTGTGCCTGTGCCATATCAATGTTATACCGTTCGGCTATCAGCGATAAGTTACGTTCCAGGAAACGTTGTTCCGCCTCTTTCAGCGTTAATGTTCCTGTGGTAGCCTGTTGCGCACATATTCCTCCTGTCAGCAGAAGAAAAAAAGAAATTAAAAATTCTCTGTTCATTACTATATTTATCTTTATTACCTTATCGTAGTTGTCGCAGCAAAATTACAATTCTGCAACCGGAGAAACGGAAAAAAACGATTATAAGCCTCTCATATCAGATTAGAATTTGATTAGAAAAGAGCCATAAAGGAAGAATTGTAAACACAACAGGAAAAATGGCCAGCCTTCTTTCATTCCAACTCCCCTATCTTTGCAGGAGAGAAAATAAAACGAATCATTAAAAAATAGTAGGATATATGAAAATAATAAATTTAACCAAAGATAGTTTTGTAGAGAAGTAGCAGATTATCAGTCTTATCCTGACAGTTGGAACTTCAAAGGGAATAAACATTGCCTGGTCGATTTTCATGCACCCTGGTGTGTCTATTGCAAAGCATTATCGCCTATATTAGACCAATTGGCAAAAGAATACGAAGGTAAATTAGATATTTATAAAGTGGACGTCGATCAGGAACCGGAACTGGAAAGCGCATTTAAGATTCGTACCATTCCCAATCTGTTACTTTGCCCGTTGAACGGCAAACCGACAATGAAATTAGGCACTATGAATAAAGCCCAATTGAAAGAATTAATAGAAACCAGTTTACTTTCAGAATAGAAAAACATCGAAAGTCCGGAAAGTTCCTTATGACGATAGACTACCGAGCTTTTGATATAATACAGAACATTTGCTGTTATAATAAGAGGCTGAAAAGCCTTAATCTTATAAAATACCCCTTACTAGAACTAAACTGAACTCCTAAAATTTTGTATCCAACTTTTGGGATTCAGTTTAGTTCTTAGTAAAGGGCATTTTTTCTTTTAGGAAGTCTCCGGACGGCCTTTTCCCTTTCAAAGGTTATTTCAATGGTTATTTATGCAACAGAATATCAGTTTCCGGAACGATCTTTCCCATTGACCATACGCAACGTACATTCAGTTCTTTGTCAAGAATCACAATATCAGCATCCTTACCCTTTGCTAACGCCCCTTTACGATCACTCACTCCAATTAAACGGGCAGGAGTTTCAGAAGCCATACGCACGGCATCTTCCAAAGGAATATTCGCTTTCTTTACCATAGTGCGAACCAACACATCCATTGTAGCCAAACTACCGGCCAACGCAGAATGATCCGCCATCTTGCATACGCCATCCTCTATGATATAGCGAGGATCAATCGGTTCATTCCCTTCATAAGCGGCATATGCCAAAGCATCGGTAACAAGGCAGGTATTCTCCACGCCTTTCAACTTATAAACCAGTTTCAGGATAGTGGCAGGCAAGTGAATACCGTCCGCAATCACTTCCACAGTCATTCCATCCGTCAGATACACACTTTCCACTGTACCCTCATATTTATATTCACGACGTTTATGGAAACCCGGCATCGCATTATAGAAATGAGCAGCATGAGAAAATCCGACTGCAAATGCAGCTTTAATTTCATCATATTCGGCTTCGGTATGTGTAACAGCAGTCATAATTCCTTTCGAACGGGTATACTTTGCAAAATCATGTGCACCGGGCAGTTCGGGACTAATATCCCAACGTCTGATACAAGACGTACGCTCCAACAAAGGAATATATTCATTTTCATCCGGAGTTTCAGAAATCCGTACCATAACTGCGTACCCGCCATCCTTCGGATTCAGATATGGCTTCGATATGCAGACCAAGAATCGGAGAATCCTTCTCTTTCATCAAGTGCTCACATACATCGACTGCCTGGTAGATTCTTTCGAATGAAGTAGAGGACAAAGTAGGAAATATACCGGTAGCACCATGTTTCAGATGTGCATTGGTTGCGGTGCGAAAAGCCTCTTCCGTTGCTTCCGTATAATCATGCCCACCACCTCCATGTGCATGCATACTTACGAATCCGGGCACTATCGTCATCCCTCTGGCATCAATAACCGTTGCACCGATAACCGCTAAATCACTATTAGTTACCTCTAATATTTTCCATCACAAATCAATACGGAACCATCTTTCAACCAGCCTTGCGGGGTAAGTATTCTTCCGTTTATTATTTGAGTCAACATAGTCTTTGTTATTTATTAGATTTAAAACAGTTTGTTGGTGCCTTCCACCAGTTCTCCCATTGCCCATACGGCTCTCACATTCAGGTCTCTGTCCAAGGCAATTATATCAGCATCCTTGCCACGCTCCAGCGTTCCTTTACGGTCGAGCACTCCCATAATCCGTGCAGGAGTTTCGGAAGCCATTCTTACGGCATCCTCCAAAGGAATTTCCGCCTTTTGCACCATGGTACGAATCAAGCATCCATCGTTGCAACACTCCCGGCCAAGGCTGAATGGTCTGCCAACTTACAGACTCCATCCTCAATAATCACACGCGGTCAAAGGCAACCTGGCTATCACTGGCGGCACAAGCCAATGCATCCGTTATCAGACAAGTGCGTTCCACTCCTTTTATCTTGTAAACAAGGCGCAAGATTGTTGGAGGCACATGAATACCGTCTGCCACCACTTCCACTGTCATATCATCAATCAGATAAATACTTTCTACCGTACCTTCATACTTGTACTCTTTCCGTTTATGGAATCCCGGCATTGCATTATAAAAATGAGTGGCATGCGTATATCCCGCCTCATAGGCTGTCTGTATATCCTCAAATTCTGCCTGGGTATGTCCTACCGAAGCCAACACCCCTTTCGCTGTGATATATTTACCAAATTGCATGGCTCCGGGAAGTTCCGGTGCGGCATCCCAACGTTTGATACAATGAGTTTCTTCCAGCAACGGAATATATTCTTCGGGATCGGGATCTTTGATATTTTCGGGAATCTGTCCACCTGCCATCGCCATATTGAAATAATGTCCTTCCAGATGAAGTCCGAGCACAGGGCTATTAGCTCCGCCATCATTTTTTCAGTAGTTTTCCGCGGCTGCACGGATCATTGGAATGGTAGAAGAAGAAAGAGTAGGAAAAATACTGGTAGTGCCATGCTGCATATGAGCTTTGATTGCTGTCCGGAAAGCCTCTTCGGTGCCTTCCATAAGTCTCTTCCACCGCCACCGTGAACATGGATTTCTACACCTCCCGGAACAATATACATTCCTTTGGCATCAATCAGTTTGGCTCCGATAATTGCAAGGTCACAATTGGTTACTTCCAGAATTTTATTGTCACGAATAAGAACTGACCCATCCTTCAACCAGCCTTGCGGGGTGAGGATGCGTGCATTAATGATCTGTGTTAACATATCACAAATAGTTAAATTAATTAAAGGTCTGTGTGAATCAATGACGCTCTTTTTTGGGGGGAGTACATTGATTTTTTCGTTTGCAAAATTACGCTTTTCCGTTCAATCTATCGATACAATCGTCCGGTAAACTTCCAATATTATACAAAAAAGGTTGCCAATCTTATCGACTGACAACCTCATCTTATATGGAGCGGAAAACGAGACTCGAACTCGACGACCTACCTTGCAAGGT
>ENA-OQIG01000760-OQIG01000760.1-human-gut-metagenome-genome-assembly--contig:-NODE-760-length-17001-cov-3.500415_pt1 | contig 17001 bp, 24 predicted proteins | sample MGYA00242576_ERZ504741 | MGnify/ENA primary metagenome ERZ504741 (study PRJEB26092, sample SAMD00036436) | human gut metagenome | host: Homo sapiens | study: EMG produced TPA metagenomics assembly of... | reverse complement strand
GGTTTGTCAACGAGCTGCTGAATGTTTTGGGACTGACCGAACGCCGTCATCATCTTCCAGTCAGCTCTCCGGTGGCCAGCAACAGCGTGTCGCTATCGGCAGGCTTTGGTTACACGACCTGCACTGATTTTGGCGGACGAGCCGACCGGCAATCTGGACAGTAAAAATAGTCAGGAAGTCTTGGCTCTCCTGCAAACCATGTCGGCCAAGTACCAGCAAACCATTTTGATGATTACCCACAACAAAAATCATGCAAGTGCGGCAGACCGCATTTTCAATATGTCTGATGGTGTGCTGAAGGAGTTGGGGGCGAGCCGGAAATGAAACACTACCTCGACTTGGTTTCTATCTCCAACAAGGTTCACCGCAGGCAAAGCCGCATGACACGCATTTGCATTGTGCTGGCGGTTTTCCTGGTTGCAGTCATGTTTGGACTGGCCGATATGTATTTGAAAAGCATGACGGATGAAACCCGGCATCAAACTGGAGATTGGCATTGTAAAATCACAGCTATTGACGAAAAAACATCCGAATATATGCTGCCCGCCCTGAAATAGACTTGTCTGGCTGGCAAGGCAACATTCCCGCAGAAATCGGCTGCACAGTGGCAGATCAGCCGTTTCTGTTGCAGGGATGGACGAGACAATATTTTCTGAAATTTATTTAGGTTCTGTCCTTTCAGGTGAGTTCCCTGAGATAGCTGGACAGGTAGCTGTTTCATCTACATTAGCACAAACAGCAGGAATTTCGTTGGGAGATACTCTTGCTTTGAACTCTCCTGATGGGAGTACAATGCAACTGGCGATTACGGGAATTATGGATGATGATGCCGCCAATATGATCTCGGGAAGTGCCAGTGCAATCCTTTTGACACCTGAAGGGCTGTCAAGCATTCAAACTGCGGATCTAAGCGGCAACTGGCAGTATGTCGTTCGGTTCTCGCTGCTCACTAATGTTGGTTCCAGCATTGCTGATATTCAGCAGCAAAACGGCATATCTGATGCACAAATCACCCAAAATGAAGAACTGCTCAGTATGCTCGGGCAGCTACCGGGTTCCAATATGTCGCAGATATACACAATGGCATTTCTGCTTTCTTTGGTGGTAATGGGAACTTGTGTTATGATGATTTCCAGTAGTTTGAATAGTAATGTCAGCCAGCGCATGGAGTTTTTCGGTTTACTGCGCTGTTTGGGAGCCACTCGTCGCCAAGTATTGCGCTTTGTGCGCCGTGAGGCTTTACAGTGGTGCATTACCGCCATACCCATTGGTATCGGGTTAAGTATCGTGGTGGTTTGGGGACTGTGTGCAGTCATGCGGCAGCTCAGCACTGTATGGTTTGGTTATATGCCTATCTTTGGCATTAGCTGGCTAAGCATTGGTGTGAGCATTGTATTGGGACTTATTACCGTTCTATTGGCGGCTCGGACCCCCGCAAAAATGGCAGCAAAGGTTTCCCCATTGGAGCTGTCACAGGCAATACACAGCAGGAATCCTCGTTCCGCCATGCGGCAAACACTCGGCGGTGGCATGTAGAGGTAGCACTTGGTATCCATCATGCCAAGGCCAAACGGCGCAGCTATATTCTGATGACAGGTGCATTTGCAATCTGCATCACCTTGTTTTTAGGGTTCTGTACGCTGGTTCCCTTTATGGAAAACGCATTTATGCCGAAAGAATGGTCGCCCGAGCTTTCCATTGTCAGTGACACAAATACTTGTTCCATTCCGGCGGATCGAAGGGATGCCGTAGTACAAAATTCCGCTGTTAGTCGAGTGTTTGGCAGAATGTTTGCTTATGATGTTCCTGCCCAAATTAGCGGCGCAATCCATAACAGCAATCTAATCTCCTATGAAGAAAATCAGTTCCGCTGGGCGCAAGATCAACTAATTGCAGGTTCTATAGATACTGTAACGAACACGCCGGGACAGGTCTTGTTTGTGGCAAACGCAGGAACAGAAGTGCAGGTGGGAGATACCATTACACTGACAATAAACGGGAAGGATCAAACAGTTACTGTAGGGGGTGTTTTGTCTGACAGCCTATTGGCTCGTGCAGAGAGAACGGAAACACTGATCTGCTCCGAGGAAACTTTTTCGCAGCTGACGGGTGAGACTGGGTATACTATCCTGGATGTCCAGTTCCGCTTTGGTTCTGATGAAGAAGATGTTGCCGATTGAAGCATTGTTCGGTGAAGGAGTCACTTTCACTGATGTCTTAATCCAAGCACAGCAACAACGTGGCCTTTATTATGCTTTTGCAACATTGGTATATGGTTTCCTGTCAATCATTGTAGCCATTACGATTTTCCATATTATGAATACCATCAGCATGGGAGTTTCCGCCCGAACTCGTCAATATGGAGTAATGCGTGCCATTGGCATGAGTAATCAACAGCTTACACGCATGATTTCTGCGGAAGCTGTCTCGTATGCCATAAGTGGTGTCATATTGGGATGTATTTTCGGATTGCTGTTTCATTGGTTCCTGTACTCCAGCCTTATCACTCGCACATTCGGAAATCCCTGGAGTGTTCCGTGGCTGGAATTGTGCTTGATCATAGGCGTGATTCTCGCAACCACGGCGCTGGCTGTACGAGGCCCAGCAAGAAGATTACACGCTATGTCGATTGTGGAAAATATCAGCTCGCAATAAAATTATATGGCATACGGCCAATAGGCTAAATACTCATGTGGATTTGAGAGGTTGTCCCTCCGAGAAGATCGGTGTGGGCAACCTTTTTATTTATCTTACAGATAAGTAAGATGGAAGTCATTTGGAAGTAAGATTGATTCCTTAAAATCGAAACAAATAAAGATTTCCTGCCGGACGACGGCAAAAGAAAAAAAAGCCGTCGTAGAGCAGACAATTTGGCACGCCCATTTGAAACGGCGGCTTTGATTTTCAGAGCCGCCGTTTCTTTGCGTTTACACAATCCTATGACGACTTGCAGGGACACGGTAGCCGATTGGAGGTTATTTTGCCGTGTCTCGTTTGCTTTTTCAAAGCTCACATGATCTACATCAGTTAAAAAAAGCATTGCTCCTCCTCCGGGCAAGTATAACATTGCATCGGCATTATCGTTCCATGTAATTCAGTATAATAATGGCTGTTCTTGGCGCGCCAGTTTTCCCTCACGGAAATCTGGCGTTTTTGTTGCCATTTTTTCGGAGATGACCCGGTTGTCTGCCGGTGTCGGTCTCCGCCTCCATTCGATTCACTCGTCAATCGCCCGTGAATCGAAATGGAGGTACATAATGAAGAAAGTCAATCTTAGGGACCTATATCCCGATGTTTACAAAACTGATTACTTTGTAGAAGTAACCGAAGATGTGCTGGAGACGATCCGAGCTGCTGAGCGTGCAGAAGCTGCCTATGACCGGAGGATGTATCGCTATAAGGCGCATTACTCCCTGGACTGCGACAACGGCATTGAAAATGCGATCCTGATGAAGCCCCAGACACCGGAAATACTTCTGGAAGAAAAGCAGCTGCGGGAGCAGCTCTATGCGGCTGTGATGGCTCTGCCGGAGAAACAGGCCAAGCGGATCTATGCCCGGTATTACCTGGGTATGCGCGTGAGTGAGATCGCCGCAGCGGAGGGTGTAGACTCAAGCCGCGTCCGCGACAGTATTCGGCGCGGTCTGAAGCAACTGGCAAAGTATTTTTAGGATAGAATAAGCAAAGGGCGCGAGGTCTTAGTGCTTCTGGCACAGGACCTTGCGCCCCATCTATTGCAGTAGCTTTAGAGGAGTATTTCGCAGAGTTGTCTTTGGATGCAAAAGAAGCAGGAGACCTTTTTAGATTTCCGGCTTCTTTTGTGCTAGTGATAAATATCCAAAATGCTTTTGACTTAACTCAAGTGGGCTTTTGGGATTGTATCTATAGAGTCAAAAGTCAAGATGATTTTACATCCACAGTTAATCTTACTGTCAATGGTCATAGTCCCTTCATGTGCCGCTACAATTTGTCGAACCAAAACAAGCCCCAGCCCATGTCGAAGATCTAAGCGCTCATCTGTGCTTTCTAAATAATGAGGTTTTTCTTTTAGTTCTTGTAGTTTTTCTTCGGAGAGTCCTATACCATCGTCTTGCACAATAAGCTGAATGGCATTTTCCGTCCGTCTTAAAGATAACAGAATCCTACATCCCAGCGGATTGTGCTTCATACTATTTTGAACAAGATTATTCACGGCTCGTGAAATCAATCTGGCATCACATTCTAACATAGTGTTTCAGCGTCAGTAGCAATTTCAATTCCAATATTATAGCTATCGGAAATTCCCATGTTCAATAGGTCTGCTACATAGGATCGCAGCAATTTGGATAAGCGAACCATCTCTTTGTGAAGTGGCTGCATTTCATATTCCAACTGTGAGACTAAATTCAAATCCTGCACCAGTTCTTTGATTTTTACGCTTTGCTTCCGTACTATTTCAGCCTGTTCTTGGATGGTCTTGCTGGCAGATTCATTTTCCGCAATGCGGCCCGCATACCCCATAATCATGGAGAGCGGTGTGCGGATGTCATGGGAAACACCGCTGATCCAGTTCGCCCGCGCCTCATTTTGTCTGTTTAAAATAGAAGAAGCCTTGTTCACGCTATTGGCAATTTCCGATAGTTCGCCGCTGATATGAAGTGAAACCGGCTTTCCGTCTGCTAAAGTTTCCACAGCAGACACAATCGGTTCGGTATTACGGATGATTTTGCGTTTGGAGAAATAATAGGCACAAAAGAGGCACAGTACATCCAATCCCAACATTCCAAGCACAAAGACGGGGAGCCGTCGAAGTGCTGAAATGGAATAGTAATTGCTGGTGAGTTTTGTATAGCTGTCTTTTGGATAACCCAATACCAACAGTCCATCATCGGTGTTCCAGACAAAAACCGGATAATCTTCAATATATCCTTTTGAAAACAATGCGACATCTTGAATAGTGTAACTTTCTGGCACTTCATCGGGCAAATCAACCGACCAATAACACTGTCCATCAGCGTTGAGATAAATTGCCCAAATATGATTCTGCCGGAGCTTTTGTACCGCATTGTCTAATAATCGCTCCGGTGTAGCGGCGGCAGCAGTCATTTCCAACATAGATTGCGGGGAAGAATTTCCATAATCCTCAGTCACAATCTTTTGAAAAGTTAGACTAAATACTACTGCGTTAAGAAACAGCAATATCAGGATAAAGGCAGCAAAAGACGCAAGATGTTTCGATATATAACTTGCAAATGATCTCATGGCATCACTTCCTTGATATCAGCTTATAGCCCAATCCTTTAATGGTTATCAGGGACACAGGTTTTGATGGATCGGTTTCAATCTTTTCCCGGACACGCCGGACATGAGCGTTTAGGCTGTTTTCATAGCCAAAAGGGTTATCACCCCATAATGCTTCACAAAGAGTATCTACGGTAACAATTTTTCCTGCATTGCGGGCAAGGGTTTCCAGCAAGGTGTGTTCTTTGGCAGTTAGGGAAATAACCTCACTACCCTTATGGACTTCGGCTCTACTGAAATCAATCGTACACCCATCTAAAACAAGCAGCGGAGAATCCTCTTTATAGGTTCGGCGCAGCACAGCATAGATACGCAGTAATAATTCCTGCGGCATAAAGGGCTTTGAAATGTAATCGTCTGCCCCAAGCCCCAAGCCCGATAGTTTGTCTGATGCTTCGTCTTTTGCTGTCAGAAAAATAATCGGTACACTGCTAAAAGTGCGGAGCTGCTGCATCAGAGAAAAGCCGTCCCCATCCGGCAACATGACATCCAAAACAATTAAATCGGGGGTTTCTTCTTTGGCGGTCAGAACAGCTTCCTTGACCGACATAGCGGTAAGGACAGTTTCAAATCCCGCATCTTTCAATATATCTGATACCATCTTCAATAACTCCTGCTCGTCATCTACCAACAAGAGCCTTTTACTATGCAAAAAGGAATTATCCATAGCATCCTCTCCAATCTGATTTCCTTTGTTTTTATTATATCATAAGCTGTCCATTTTGCAGCCTCGCTTCTTAAAAAGTAAGGTAAAAGTAAGGACAGGAGAATGTAGATGTCAGGTTGAAGTTGTATCATAAAACATCGAAAGGAGATGTTTCTATGGACTATATCATTACAACGGAACAGTTGACAAAGAAGTACAAAAATTTCATCTCGGTCAACAATGTTTCGCTTCATATTCGCAAGGGCAGCATTTACGGTTTCCTCGGCCCCAACGGTGCGGGAAAATCCACGACTATGAAAATGCTGCTGGGCCTGACTGCACCGACAAAGGGCAGCTTTACCATTGACGGGAAGCAGTTTCTGGGTGATCGGATTGCCATTCTCAAAGAGATCGGCTCTTTCATTGAAGCTCCGTCTTTCTACGCAAACCTGACCGGGCGGGAAAATCTCGATATTATCCGCCGCATTTTGGGGTTGCCAAAAGCCGATGTGGAAGATGCTCTGGAGTTGGTGGGGCTGACCGAGTTTGGCGACCGGCTGGCAAAGAAGTATTCGCTGGGGATGAAGCAACGCTTGGGCCTTGCCGGGGCACTGTTAGGGCGTCCGCCGATTCTGATCCTGGATGAACCACCAACGGCCTTGACCCGTCCGGCATCCACGAAATCCGCAATCTGGTAAAATCTTTGCCCAGCCTTTACGACTGCACGGTGCTGATCTCGTCCCATATGCTGTCTGAAATTGAATTGATTGCGGATGACATTGGAATTCTCAACCACGGGCGGTTGCTGTTTGAGGGTAGCATGAATGATCTTCGTCAATACGCCCTGCAATCTGGCTTCGCTGCGGACAATCTGGAAGATGTGTTCCTTTCTATGGTTGAGAAAGACAACATGGATAGAAAGCAGAGGGCAAAATTATGAAAACGCTGGCAATCGAACTTCGGAAAGAAAAGCGAACCGGCGTAATCCCCGTGTTGCTGGCTGTTGGCATCTTGGGAGCTGCCTACGCATTTGTCAATTTCATTGTGCGGAAGGACACGCTTTTGAATCTGCCGTTGGCTCCGATGGATGTCCTGCTGACCCAGCTTTACGGCATGATTATGGTGCTGAACCTGTTCGGCATCGTAGTTGCGGCCTGCATGATCTACAACATAGAGTTTAAGGGAAGCGCTGTCAAGAAGATGTATATGCTTCCCGTAAGCGTTCCCGCGATGTACCTGTGCAAATTCCTGATTCTGACGGTCATGTTTCTGGTTGCAATCATGCTGCAAAATTTGGCACTTGCACAGATTGGCATGACAGACTTACCGAACGGAGCATTTGAAATGGGTACGCTGGTGCGCTTTGCCGGATACTCTTTTATTACATCCATGCCGGTACTGTCGTTTATGCTGTTGATTTCCTCGCGTTTTGAAAATATGTGGGTGCCGCTTGGAATTGGTGTCGCTGGTTTTCTAAGTGGTATGGCTCTTGCAAATTCGGAGGTGGCACTTTTGCTGGTACATCCTTTTGTGATTATTTTGAAACCGGCGGTAGCTATGAGCGCCCAGCCAGATCTGATAGTTACCCTTGTTGCTTTGGCAGAAACACTGTTGTTCCTTGCCGTAGGCTTGTGGTTAGCGAAATACAGACGCTACGAGTAAGGAGGGATGATAGAAATGAATTTTTTGGATTTACTCAAAATCGAGTTTATGAAAGTAAGACGCTCCAAAATTATACCTTGATTTTCATTGCACCTTTATTGGTAGTGATTTCCGGGGTTGCAAGTTTGAGCAACTATTTTACGCCGGAATACACTAATGCGTGGCCTGCCATGTTCATTCAAAGTGCGCTTGTCTACGCCTACTACCTGCTCCCATTCAGCATGATTGTAGTCTGCGTGATGATCGCAGGGAGAGAAACAGGAAATAACGGGATTCTGAAAATGTTGGCATTGCCGGTCAGCCGCTATACATTATCCATTGCAAAATTTTGTGTGCTTACCTTTTATCTATTCATGGAAATGGTGGTGTTTCTTGTTGTGTTCGTAATCGCTGGGGTGGTTGCAACACAGACAATGGGAATAACAGAAACCTTACCGATCCTGTATCTGTTGAAATGGTGCTTGGGATTGTTTCTGACAATGCTGCCATGTATTGCGGCTATGTGGCAATCACCGTACTGTTTGAAAAGCCGCTTCTTTCCGTGGGATTGAATTTGTTATTTGTGATTCCCGGTGTATTGGTTGCGAATACGCCGCTGTGGATTGTTTACCCGTACTGTTACAGCGGTTATCTCGTATCCTGCTCGCTCCATGATTTTACAGCAGAAACTTCCGATGCCGCATTTTCGATGTTTCCATTCTTGCCGTGTGCGATTGTAGTGTTTGGTCTGTTTTTCGCGCTGGCTGTCACCCAATTTGGGAAAAAAGAAATGAGGTAAAACTATGGAAAAGAAAAAACTTCAATCAGTCAGTGTCGCTGCGCTCATTGTGAGCATATTGCCACTGGCTGCTCTTGCCCCGTCACTCCTGCACTTTTCGCTGTCGGCCGGAATCAGAACCGCTTGGGCCGGAGCCAATACCGTTTTTGTCCTGCTGGGTCTGACCCTTTCAGTGGTATGTGTGCGGAGCAAGGAAAGCCGTAGCATTATCAATATCGCATCCACAGCGATCAGCGTTTTTTGGGCACTGCTGATGGTGGGAATCATTGCACTTGCCTTGTTCCTTACTTTCGTTCAGTGAGGAAACGGCTATGCGTAAAATTGGAAAAATTATTGGGTGCTGCCTGATTGCAGTTTCTTTGCTGGCCTGTACTGCCTGCTCCGGCCTCGATAGGTTAGGTGAAAATCTCAAGGATGGAGCAGAGCAATTAAGCAACGATGTGGTGATCGGGAAAAGCAACGCTCTCATAACTCCTTATCAGTCCTTTGAAGGTAGCCGAACTTCGGATAATGATGTTTTTCGGGCCACCTATGACGCTTCTGTAACTGGATTTAACGGACAGGATATTTTAGTTGCAGACACCGACCTCAAGGAAAATGAGTGCCGTGAAATTGTGATCCGATACCAGCTTGATTCCCTTGACGGAAACTGTCAGCTCATTTACATTTCCCCGGACTTAGAGGAGCAAGTGCTTTCTGAATCTGCCAGCGGAAGTGTTGCCGTTCAGCTTCAAGCAGGAGCGAACTACATCGGAATTATCGGTACAGACTTTTCAGGCACAATCCAGATTACCGTGGAGTAAGCGGCAGAATGATATGAAACGAATATTGATAGTGGATGATAACACGGAATATCTGCAAATCCTGTCATCCGTGCTATCGGGTGAATTTGAAACGATTAAGGCTACGGGCGTTGAGGACGCATTGGATACACTTCAAACAATCACAGTAGATGCAATTTGCTCCGACTTCAATATGAAAGATGGCACGGGGTTGGATTTACTTGAAAAAATCCGTCAACAAGGTTTGAAAACACCCTTTCTGCTGATGTCTGGCGATAACAGCAGGGCATTAGAGCAAAAAGCCAAACTATACTATGGTGACTTCTGCTGCAAAACGGATTTTGATTTAGTCGAAAAAATAAAAGCCTTAGTCAACAACTAAATACAGATGCTATCTGCCGGACGACGGCAAAAGAAAAAAAGCCGTCGTACAGCAGATACATTTCCACGCGCCTATGTAGCGGCGGCTTTGAGAAAATCAGAGCCGCCGTTTCTTTTTGCTTTTCGGACCGATGCTTATGCAATCAGGAGGCGGTATATGGGAGGATACCGCCATGTCAATTTTCGTTATTCATAGCACCCATGAGCTGCACCAATTAAAAAAAGCCTTGCCCCTCCTCCGGGGAGGTATGACTATCTATCGGCATTATCATTCCAACTAAAACAGAAGAATCATAGTCATTTTTGTTGCGCCAGTTTCCCATTGCAGGGAGCTGGCGCTTTTTATTATCGATTTTTCGGGAAAGCTCCCGAAGTATGTCGATGCCGATCTCCGCCTCCTTTCGGTTCACTCGTCAATCGCCCGTGAATCGAAATGGAGGTACATAATGAAGAAAGTCAATCTTAGGGACTTATATCCCGATGTTTACAAAAATGATCACTTTGTAGAAGTAACAGAAGATGTGCTGGAGACGATCCGAGCTGCCGAGCGTGCGGAGGCTGCTTATGACCGGAGGATGTATCGCTATAAGGCGCATTACTCCCTGGACTGCGACAATGGCATTGAAAATGCGATCCTGATGAAGCCCCAAACACCGGAACTACTTTTGGAGGAAAAGCAGCTGCGGGAGCAGCTCTATGCGGCTGTGATGGCTCTGCCGGAGAAGCAGGCCAAGCGGATCTATGCCCGGTATTACCTGGGTATGCGCGTGAGTGAGATCGCCGCAGCGGAGGAGGTAGACCCAAGCCGTGTCCGTGACAGTATCCGGCGCGGTCTGAAGCAGTTGGCAAAGTATTTTTAGGATAGAATAAGCAAAGGGCGCAAGGTCTCAAAGTGCTTCTGGCACAGGGCCTTGCGCCCTACTATTGTAGTAGCTTTGGAGGTACAAAAAAGCAGGAGACCTTTTCAGATTTCCTGCTTAGCAAAGCTGTGAAGATTTAATTGTGGTTGGGCTGCCAGTTATGCAAACAGAAATTTCATTCATTGATTTTGTTAATAGTATCTTCTCTAATGGCATTTCTTAAATCAGATAAATATTTTGAAAATACAACCCTATCGTCTGCATAAGTTAAATTCAATGAAAATTCATTTTCTGACCATGTTGATATATCAGAAAAGTTGTGTTGAATCAAAGCTTCTAAGCTATCTATTGCCTTGTATATTTTTGATTCAATAGATTTTCTTTCTTCCATTTCCTTAAACAATGCTTTCATTTCCACTTGAGTAGCTTTTGGCAATGATTCAACCCATTCATTAAGCAAGTTTTCTTCTGTACACTCATGTTCTTTTGTTTTCATAAAAGTGGGAATATCTCCTGTAAAGCATTCTCCTAAATCGTGAATAATGCACATTTGAATAACTTTATTCATATCAGCATCTGGAAATTCATTCTTCATAAAAAATGCCATTACCGTCATCATCCAACTGTGTTCTGCTACACTTTCATGTCTACCTTTGGATGTGTAGCAATGTCTAGTTGTGTCTTTCAATCTTTCCGCAACTGCTAATGCATTTAATAGTTCTCTTACTTCCATAATCTGCTCCTATATAAATTCTAATTTCTGGTTTTACTTAACTTTAGTGTAGCTCTCCATACTAAAAGTTTCTAAATCAAACACTACCGCAGCAACACTGTCCTCATTTTCTTCAATAAGCCATAAGCGAGTCCATAAGGTTTGGTCGTTCATATTGGTAGCAGTTTTATCCTCACCATCGGTAATGATTTTTTCAGGATCTAATTTTGTTACAAAAATGTTTTCGGGTTTAAGACCTGGCAGGCTGCTCTTAAGTTCCTCCTCTGTTAGTCCTGCTATATCCATTGCTTCAGCACCGTTATAATACTCAACATCTCCGTACCAGTAGTTATCGTTAACATTCTCGATGGATTTTAACCACATAAACTTATCGTCAACGAATTTATAACCAGCACCAGAGCCGGTATCTATTTCCCATGTTCCTTGTATCAGTGCATTATCATCGTTATTACCTTTGCTGTCAGTAGTACCGGCGCAAGCGGTAAGCCCAAATAGTGTAAAACAGATCATCAGAATAGCTGCTGCAATTCTGAAAAACCCACTTTTGCGGTATTTAATCATATTCATATCATAGTTCATAGGTAACCTCCAAGTTATATCCTCTTTATTTTCGTAAGCCTTTCTCCATTGAAATTGAAGAAAACCTTTTATTCCCGTTCCCGTCTACTCCGTTTTTTCTTTCGGGGATCTGGCGGCGGGGAGAAGGTCTGAATATAGTCCTGCCGGATCGCTGTCACATCCTGAGAAAGAAAAGCAGCGACACGGTCCTGTTCGGAAGTTTGCTCTGGGAAAAAGGATGCAAATTTCTGTGCCAGCTGTTCTTCTTTTTCATACAGTTTAAGTGTGCCTTCGTATCCAATCAATTCTTTCAGCACAGCAGTAAACTCCGTGTACCGGTCCCCTCGAATATCCAGATCGACCTTTGCTTTGGCAGTCATGCCGTTCAGGTAAAGTACCTTCAGGGAAGTATGGTTCCTGAACCGATTCATTGTGAACCATAAAGCCAGCTTTTTTGAGAGTAGCTTACCGCCAATCAGCATCCAGTTCTGGCTTTGGTATATTTCCAGATACTTTTTCATGCCCTCATCTTCAAACTCTATTGGTTCAAAATGTTCTCCATCCAGCAGCTGTTCCAGCTGATTTTTGCTGAGAATCTGATTCAGTACCGGTATGTTCCGGTAAGGCGCGCAGATATAGCGTCTCATTTTCTGAAACAGCGCCACAACCAGAACTGCTGTACCAAGTAAAAACAGGAAAAGCTCTCCGTCCATTTCGATTTTTCCAGTTGCCGTTACCCAGATGCCACGCAGAACCAGCACGACGCCAAAGCCCCACAGCCCGAAAATCAGCAGCTTTTTCAGCGGATGAAAATGAATCCATTCAATGATCTGTACCTGTTGTTTGCCGCTCATAGGTTCATCACGCAAAAGTCGGCGGGCGATCCACTGATTCAACAGTTGTGGAGTCCATGCAACTCCAAATAGAAAAACTGCAATACCGGCATAAAGGGCAATCCCGATCCAACCAATATCCAGATAAGACTCCAAAAGCAGTAAAAGGATAATTGGCAAAATCATAGTAAGAAAAAACGGTAAAAATGATTTTTTGCGTCCCTTCTGGAGATTGAGGTCATTGAGCGCAGAAGTAATACACAGGCAAAAATCATCACAGCCGATATCCCGCCAGACACCCAGTTTTTAAGGTCACCGAAACGCATCACATGCTCGGCTTTGTGCATATTCGGAAATTTCCCGGTAATACCCGCATAGAGACAAAATCCCAAATAAGCCAGAGCCAAAAGTGCCCCTACCAGCTTCAAAATTGTTTTTCCTGAAAGTTTTTGTTTCTCCATCTTCGTCGTTTTCCTATAAAATCACTGTTCCTGTGTCAATTTATCCTTCTGTATCCCAAACAAAGCTATCTACCATGTCTCTGGCGGCCTGTTCGGTGGTTTCTGATCCGCTGAAATTTGTAAGCTGGATCAGGCAGAACCCGTAATCCTTTACAATATAGTATTGCGTGGTGACAATATCGCCCTCGTCGATAGTAAAGATATACAGTAGATCTCCCTGCTCGGTATAGGTTCCATCCCCGTTCAGTTGTGCTTCAATACCATCCAGCTGCATCAAAATCTGTTGGACGATCGCATCCCGGAACTGCTCATGCTCCTCCAGACTATATTTGTTCTTTCCTACATGGATGGATATGTTGTCCGGCTTTTCATCATTTTCGTGACCTTCCTCTATGTAGAAAATCTGCGAATCAGTAGAATGCTTCTCAGATTTCTCCCATCCCTCCGGGACGGTATAACTTCCGGGAATCGCATGATCTTCAGATGATATTTCGGTTTCGGAAGAAGAGGGTTTCTGCCGATCCGCCACAGATTCATCAGAGGGAGATTGTGGCGATGAAGCCCCATTTTTGCCGCATCCAGCAAGGAGCAACACCATAGTTAATAACACAATTAAGATTTTTTTCATACTCTGATTCCTCTCACTTTATAATACTGGTTATCCGAGTTTGGAAACAATCTGGCAGAACATCTCAACATTTTCTTTCTGCCCCTGAATATCAGAGCCAATCGCATTGTTCATCAAAGAAATTTTCATTTTTTCTTTTCCAAAATGCAGCATTACGACTTTTCTTCCGGGCAGCAGCCCACCCTTGACTTCTGCCTTTGTTATGCTGCTTAAGGGCAGAGAAAGCCGGTTTTCAATTTTTGAGACATTGACGGAATTTACAATGACCATATTCAGGTGTTTCTCGGTAACTCCCAGATAGCAGTAAGCATTGCTCAGTGCGCCTAATGCAGCGGCAGCACCCCCCGTCAGTGTAGAAAGTCCTCCAATCAGTGCATAGGTATCAGCTCCGGCCATGATGACCGCCCATAACTTGCACTGATAGGCTTCGTTTTCCTTCAAAATGGCTTCCAGCATTTCATTTTTATCTTTTTCATTCATTGTAAGCATAATTGTTCCTCCTAATTATTGTTTTAAGTTGAGAACGCCGGATGCAATCCTTTGATAGATGCACCCGGCGTTCAAAAGCATTAGTCTGCTTTCAAATTTTTGTCCAGGATCACCAGTTCGCCGTTGCGTTCAATGATACCAGGCTGAACCACGACGATTTTCAGACCTTCCTGCAATTCCAGATACTGTGAAGCATAACCCCAAACCTTGACCTGATCGCCTTCCTCAAGCTCAATGGCAGTGCTTACAGTACCATCTTCATTCAAAATCTGGTTAGCAATACAGTAGAGCTGGCCGGTTGTATCCTCTGCGATGTAGAGAGACACATCCGAAGCGAGCGGCGTTCCGGCAATAGATTTATATTCACCGACTTCTTCGCCCCAAATAGTACCTTCACTGTAAAATCCAACGACCATATTTTCTTCATATCCTCGATGATCGCATTGAAATCCTGAGCATACGGCTCCATCTCGGCTTTTGTAGTATCCTTGTAAGCGGCAATCTTTTCATTAGATGCCTGTTCTTTTACCTCTTGCGGCTGATAATCCTTGTATTCAAAAACATTGTCCGAAGCAAGCGTGATTGCTGTGTAGTCATCATCCAGAATGACTTTATAAACAGCAATTTCATCATCATCAACAGTACGATTGATGTCGATATTTCCTGCGGAATTCAGTTTATATCCGTCTACACCTTCCAGCGCCTTTTGTAAAGCTGCGTTGGACATCGCACAGTTGATCCCATTGAGCGTTACAAAGAAATCAGGATTTGGTTGATCCTTATCGGCAGAGTATTCCAGTTCTACACCGTTCCGCCCTCAGCAGGCTTGCATGGCTCTGTCCCGGCATTTACGATTGCAACATCTATTTCCTGATCGTCTTTGGAAAGTTCCCCATAAATACGCTCGCCGGGTTGCAGAGAAACCTCTGCTGCATCATATTCTTCCGTTTCCAAACTCCATCCGGCTTGTATCAGCTGGGAAGTTTCCAAAGGAAGCGTATAGTAAGTACCATCCAGTACGAACTCAGGTGTCCCGTCATTTTTCAGCTGAGACAGAATGGCTCATCCGTACAGCCTTTATCGCTGCCCGCAGCTGCCGGAGCTGATGTCTGAGGTTTTGAGCCGCATCCGGCCAGCATACTGCATACCAGCACACATCCTGTCAGTAAAGCAATCCATTGTTTTTTCATAAGCGTAAATCCTTTTTGCGATTCTATCAAATTTGTTTTATGTATGAACAACTCATATCCTATATAAAGGTCGATTATGCCCCTATCAGCGTCATGACCACATAGAGTACGATAAGCAGGAGCGCAAGACACATTGCACAGAAAACGGCAATCGTCGTTTTTGACCCTGTGCCGCTCCTTTAATGTCAGAACCATCATTGCAAGTACATCAAAGGAAAAGAAGAACTGGCAGATTCCAGCTAAAACCGCCAACCATTTCGGATGTATGCCGTCTTTGCATGACTTTATCAGATAAGCGATAGCATAGGGAGCTGCCCCTAATAGAATCCCGTATCCAAAAATCAAAAAAACAATGGTTACCAGTCCGAACAACGCCATCAGCGGCAATGGGAAGAATGCCATCAGCGTTACATATACAGTGATGCTCCCTCCGATCAGGTAGAACGGGATTAGTCCATACTTGATAATCAAAGTGCAGTTCAGCAATGTTTTTCTCGACCACTTTCTTCCTACGGTCAGCACAACAATCAAATTGACGATCCCCATAATAAAGGGCAGAAGGATCGATACTATCTGCAATGTGATTGCATTGCCAAAATGAACTGCCAAAAGAAAGAATGTATAAGACACAATTACATAGAGTACCGGGAGGATATAAGTCATTTAGCAGCCTCCTTTCTGCGCCGGATCAACCAGAGAATCAGCAGATCAAGCAGACTGGGAACGAGAACAAGCCCAAAATAAAAACTCCGGCTCCAAACGATCCAAGGATTGAGTCCCCGGTGGCGATATTGCTGATGATTCCGAACAGTGCCAGACCAACGCTGAAAGAGAGCCAGCAAAAGAAAGCATATTTACTCTCTTTGGCGCTTGCGGGTATTCTTGATTCTCCCTTTTTATTTCCAAGCTGGGTTTTTAGCTGTTCGCTTAGAAGTCGTTCCTGCTTCTCTAATTCAGTGTCTCCGATCGCCCTTGCGTAATCTTCACGAAGTAGGTGATACCCCAGTTTATCCTGCGTATTTTTGCTCGATGCAAAAACTGCTCCAAAGTTTCTTCCGCTTCTGTCCAGCGCTGTTGTTCCAGCAGAGCGGAGAACCAGTTCGCTGTAATGATGTTTTTGGAATGCTTGCTGAGTGCCCAAGGACGCCAGCGATCCAATCCCTGTTTCAAATTCTCAAGATTATGGTCGCTTTGATACGCCACCACATAGGGGTTAAGTTTCTTTGCCAGCCAGTGTTCATATTTGCAATATGCGAAAAAGCATAGAGCAAGCAGCGCAAGAAACACTACAACAGCAATCCACATAGTCTCGTAAGAAAAAAAGTGATCATATATCAGGCACGCAGCTCCGGAGAGAGCCGCAATGCTGAAAATTGGCCATGGATTTCTCATAATAGCAATATCTCCAATCATCTGTTTGAATAAAGATTCCGATATGGTCAAATTGTCATATCTATATGCAAACATTATAGCATTTGCATCATCTTTCGTCATCATTTTTCTGCTGTATGGCTAGGAATTTGATTGTAAACAAATTATGAATAAATTTAAGCTAAAAACTATTTTCGTTCTTTCTTAGATTGTACTACTAATCAGAGTGGAGATAAAACTGGATAAGTTTCTTGTTTTGCATCTTATAAACAAAAATTATTTTTGAATAAAATTTCGTTTGTAAGCGTTCTGTTTTTTGTCTCTTTTTAGTTCAGAGTTAATAACGAAG
>ENA-OQIG01000759-OQIG01000759.1-human-gut-metagenome-genome-assembly--contig:-NODE-759-length-17004-cov-2.183030_pt1 | contig 17004 bp, 22 predicted proteins | sample MGYA00242576_ERZ504741 | MGnify/ENA primary metagenome ERZ504741 (study PRJEB26092, sample SAMD00036436) | human gut metagenome | host: Homo sapiens | study: EMG produced TPA metagenomics assembly of... | reverse complement strand
TTTTGCCGTTACGCACCACCCCGTCAGTAGCTGAACAGGAGGACAGCTGATAGAAACAGAAGCCACTGGAGCACCTCAAAAACACCATCATACACTAAATCAGTAAGTTGGCAGCATCACCGAAAATCATCACCACTCGAGGTGGTGTGATCGATCTCAATACCCGCTAAATCTTCAACCTGGGATATTAAATCCTGCATAACGTCTCCTTTATACAACAGCAGCCTATGATGACGGCTGAAACAGGGTTATGCAAATCAGGAGAATCTGAGGGGAAATAGCCGGGCAGATGCCCGGCAAGAGAGAATTACACTTCGGTTAAGGTGATGTTTTGCGGCAGACGTGATTTCGGCAGCGTAGCGTTAAAATCTTCAACGCTGTGATGACCTACCGGAACAACCACCAGACTGGTGTAGCCTTTCTCTTTCAGACCAAATTCTGCATCGAGGATGGCGGCGTCAAAACCTTCGATGGGTACCGCGTCCAGACCCAGAGCCGCCACGCCGAGCAGGAAGTTACCGACGTTGAGATAAACCTGTTTTGCCATCCACTCTGCATCATCATGCAGATCTTTACGGTGCATATCAGCGAAGAACTTGCGACCTTTATCGTTCGCGGCTTTCGCTTCCGGCGTGGCAAAGCGGCCATCAGCATCTTCCTGGTCAACAACCAGCTTCAGCCAGGCATCGTCCATCGCGGTTTTTGCACAGAACACCACGACGTGCGAGGCATCAAGTATTTTACGTTCGTTGAACACGTAATTACCGGCAGCGGATTTGGCAACACGCGCTTTACCTTCTTCCGTGCTGGCAACAATAAAATGCCACGGCTGGGAGTTGGTGCTGGATGGGCTGTATTGCAGGAGAGTTTTGATCTGCTCGGCCTGTTCCGGGGTAAGTTTTTTGCTGGCATCAAATGCTTAGTGGAATGACGCTTTAAGGCGACATAAATGATATCCATAAAGACTCCATGTGAAAGTAATTTTGCGTGCCAGCAGATTACAAGGTTCAACGAGAAATGGTAAGCGAGAAAAATGCGCTATAGATTTCCGCTTTAGCCTGGTACGCACTCTTTTTTGATCGCGTTTAGCCAGACCATCAACCACCAGATTCCACGAATCGTTGATCAGATCGCGAAGTAACGCTTCGGAGATTTCCTCGCTGGGATACACCGAAATCCAGTGCTTTTTATTCATGTGATACCTGGCTTAATGCTTGGGTATATTTGCTGATTTAACAGGGATTTTTGTGGATCGGACTTCAGATTGATAAAGGGGACGCCGCGTAGCTCCGACGACAGCATAAAAATCTTGCCGCCAATTTTAAAAACATCGAACTCCGGGCCAAAAGGCCAGCAAAGCTCGACAAAGGGTAACTCAAGGGCCAGGCGTTTCGCCGTTTCGTGCAGTGATTGCTTATCCATAAACGTTCCTTTAGGCGAAGGAGAATAAGCAAAGTATGCCGCGAAGTACGGCGATAATCGACGTTTAATCCGCCAGCGAGAACCAGCGTCGCCAGATAAAGCGCAGAACAAAATACTCAATAGCGCCCAGCACTAAAAACCACAGACAAAACAATAAAGTGTAAAGCTGACTAAGATCCATCAGATGGAACGTGCTCACCAGTTTTTGTGCCAGCGTCAGCCCCAATGCGGGGGCGGGAAGCAGCAGGCAAGAGAGGAAAGCCATCAGCAAAATGCCTGCTGCGGTGGTCAAGGTTTCTAAAGGGTGTTTCATAACATTGTTAAATGTAAGTTAAAACACCATTGTCAGGGATATTCTTCTGTAAGGCAATTCCCGACTTAGTCACCGGCCCAGATCTCACAATGCTTTTTCACCAGCCCAATCAGCGAGCCGCCATCGGCGACGAAATCGCGCATCAGCTGCGCTTCATTCAGACCGCTGACGACCTGGCGATGCAGTGCTTCAATTGCGCTCGATGCGCCAATTTTATGTGCGGAAGGGGCGATTTTTTCCAGCAATCGCAAGGTATCTTCCGTTAGCGGTCGACGATCGCCAGTGTGCGGATCGGTAATGACGCCTTCCAGCCCATAGCGACAGGCCTGGAAACGGTTGAATTTATACAGCAGGTAATCTTTCTCCTGATGTTTGAACGGGCGTTCCGTCAGTAACCAGTGGGCGGTGGCCTGAATTAATCCCGCCATATTTACCGCGTGGCTAAGGGTTAACGGGGTATCCATCACCCGAACCTCCACCGTGCCAAAATGAGGACTGGGGCGAATATCCCAGTGCAGATCTTTAATGCTGTCGATCATCGTGGTGTAACTCAAACAGCGAAATAGGGCTTCAAATTGTTGCCAGTTACTGACCCACGGCATCGGGCCATTATCAGGAAAGGCGGAAAAAATATTCGGTCGTGAGGAGGCAAAACGCGTATCCGTTCCCTGCATATATGGCGACGCGGCGGAAAGGGCGATAAAGTGCGGCACAAATCGTGACAAGCCGTGCAGCAAATAAATGGCGTCATCGCCACTGGCGCAGCAACATGGACATGCTGACCAAAAACGGTCGCCTGCTGAATGAGATAACCAAAGTTTCCAGCGTGCGTTGATAGCGTTCGTTATCGCATACCTCCTGACGCTGCCATTTCTGAAACGGGTGCGTGCCACCGCCGCAAATTTCCAGATGATGGTCTGTGGCTGCCTGCAATACGACTTTCTGCATCGCTGAAAACTGCCCGGCAGCCTGGTTGATATCACGGCAAACATCCGTCGCCAGCTCCAGCATACTTTCGGTGATATCGTGCTTTACCTCTCCGGCCGTGATCTTATTTTTAACCGCGTCAATCAGCATTGAAGAGTCCTGGCTTAAGTCATAGCCCGGCGGATTAACCACCTGCATTTCCAGTTCAATACCGAGGGTAAAAGGTTCAGAAACATGAAAATCGGGTAATGGCATAGGTTTCTCTTATGTTGGCGTTTTCTATTCAGTATAGAAGTCGGAGCGGCTGGGCGAGATGCGGAAGTTCTGGAGTGTTTCTTTTTTTGGTGATGGTGAATTGATTGTGACTGAAGCAATTTGGCTACTTTTGCAATGTGACAAGTTATGGCACGGCTGGCTGGTGGCGAAGAATTTTGACGATTGAGGCATGCAGAAAAAACGGGCTCAGCTTCAGTTGATTAAATGAGGAGTGAGAAGTCCGAAACAGGATTTACTGTATAAATAAACAGCCATTTTGTTGAGGAAGGGTAAGATAACGGCGGGTGCCTGAAGCTTTCCGGTTTCAGGTTTACTCTGAGGTCTGGAAAGATGAAGCCCCAGGAGATATTTCTATCAACCTGGGGCTGCCACTCCAAATCCCGAACAATTTGGATGGTAGTCCCTTCTTCGCATGGAGGCAATATAAACATGCTGACGAAATATGCCCTTGCGGCAGTCATAGTGCTGTGTTTAACGGTGCTGGGATTTACGCTTCTGGTCGGAGATTCGCTGTGTGAGTTCACCGTAAAGGAACGTAATATTGAGTTTAAGGCTGTTCTCGCTTACGAACCGAAGAAGTAGCCGTTGTGCGGGGAGCAATCCCCGCATATCCGGTTGTCAGGTCAGGATGGTAAGGCACCTGCTTTACACTTTCGCCCGTGGTCAGTGATGGCTGCGGGCGAATCGTACCAGATGTTGTCAATTAATCGTGTTGGCACAGCGTTATGACTATCTTTTCTTTTATCTGCCAGTGCACAGCAAACATCTCATTCTCACGATGAATGATGACCTGCTGTTTATTCCAGCTAATTATCTGATAGTCCAGAAAACCTGCATCAGTTTGGATCTCACTTGCCTTAAATGCGCTCTCTTTGGCGGAAAATGCCAGTGTCAGCGCCAAGAGAAAAGGCTAAACCGCAGTCTGCGAGTCGCTCGTGTTCCGCTGGTGTAATAATGTTGTCTGTCAATTCTCTTGCGGTTTGTACAGAAAAAATTTCTTCTATATCAATGCCAATCGGTTGACGAGATACCACGGCTAATGCCGTAGTCCCACAGTGCTAATACTGCCGTATACCTCCGCAGGCCAGACAGGTTGGCGTAGCTCGCCGATTGCGGGCACACATTTATAGCCATATTCCCGCAAAGCATAAACAGCAGCGATCCGTCCGGCTAAATGCTCTGTTTTACGTTTACGTCCAGCGTGTTGCAGTTGTGCGTAGTGCGGCAGCCAGAGTAAATCCTGCTCACAAAAATTCGCCGGATCGAACTCAACAAAATGCAGCGTATGTCCGGCAAAGGGGAGGGAGGTATGCGTAGTTTTCATATCGACCATATTCGAGACTGATGACAAACGCAAAACTGCCTGATGCGCTACGCTTATCAGCCTACATGGTCCTGCAATATATTGAATTGGCAAGATTTTTGTAGGCCGGATAAGGCGTTCACGCCGCATCCGGCATGAACGACGCGCACTTTGTCAACAATCTGACGTTAGCATCAGAAGTGGGTGTTTACGCTCATATACCACGTACGTCCCGGCTCGTTATAGGTATACGCCCCGGCACCGGCGATATAGTTGGCCCCTGCCAAATCGCCCGTGGTCTGGGCATTACCCGCACGCCACAAACGTTTGTCGAACAGATTGTCCACGCCGCCGGTCAGACTGACATTCTTCGTCACATCCCAGGTCGCGCTCAGGCCAACAATGCTGTACGGACTGATTTCTTTGGTTTCCGGACCAACCGCTGGCTGACCTTTATAGTTGTACTTCTTCGGCTGCTGCTTGCCGTACCAGGTGAAGGTCGTTTGCATCGACAAATCTTCCCGTGCCTGCCAGCTCAGCGTTGAGTTCAACGTATACTCCGGGATGATCGACAAACGGTCGCCCGTGGTTTTGTTTTCACTCTTCAGCATATAAGTGATGTTATTGGTCCACATCACCGTTTCGCTAACCGGTACGTTTAACGATCCTTCCAGACCTTCAACCACCGCTTTCGGCACGTTATCCCACTGATAGAGATCGGTGCCGACTGCGTTTTGCCCTACAGCCACATAGCCCGCTTCAATCTTATTGCGATAATCGTTACGGAACCAGGTGACGCCCGCCAGCCACCCGTCGCGTTTGAACTCCAGACCAATCTCTTTGTTGATGCTGGTTTCTGCTTTCAGGTCATCGTTACCTTGCAGATAGCAGCGCCCGCGCTGGCATAGCAACCCTGACCTTTACTGTAGAGAATGTAGTTCGGGTTAGTCTGGTACAGGCTCGGCGCTTTATAAGCACGGGCGATGCCCATTTTCAGCGTGAAGTCATCGCCTAAACCTTGCGATATGTTCAGCGCCGGGCTCCAGTTATTGCCGACAATACTGTGATGATCGAAACGCAGCCCCGGCGTTACGATGGTGCTGTCAGTCAGCTCCATGTTGTTTTCGGCAAACAGCGAGAAAATTTCTGCTTTTGAATACGGGCTACGGTCGGTGGCACTCACGCCATCAATAGCGCCACCGGTATTCGTTCCGGTCAGTGCCTGGGTGTTGGAACTTAAGTCCTTCATCCGTTGCTGATTCCACTCCGTACCCAGCGTCAGCGTCTGGTTAACGAGGAAATCAATCGGCAGGTTAACTTCGCTGTGCAGCATCACGTCATCAAGATCGATATCGACGAAATCCTGTGTCGCTTTTTCGTTAAATTTCCCTTCGGTACCGCCCGCCAGACCTTCCGGAATACGCGAGTTACGGGTGTGTTCGTACTGCACCCAGTTGCTGGTGGTCACGCCGTTATCCCAGCCACCGTTCCAGGTCAGCGAGTAGTTCTGGCGATACAGGCGGTTGGTTTCATCGCCATATTTCGAGCGAGTGTAAGCGTCAGAGTTGGTGTTCTGGGTATCGCCCGCATACAGGTTACCCTGGCGGCTGTAACCCGCTTCCAGTTCCAGCGATTGCAATGGTGCGAAGTCCCAGCGCACCACGCCGTTAATATCTTTATTGATCACCCCTTCGCGCCCGGCTGGTAACGTCGTGGCATACGTTCCGGCACGCGCGGACTGATGGCCCTGGTTGATATCCCACGCGTCAGCCTGAGTTTTGTCGAGATTGCCATACAAGCGGAAGCTGAATTCGTCGCCCAGCGGACCGGTCAGGCTAAAGTTAGTGCGTTTAGTGGCACCTTCCTCTTTATGTTCTGGCGCATTGAAATAAGCGTCCCAGGAGCCGTGCCACTCACCGCTGCCTTTTTTGGTAATTATGTTAACCACGCCGCCCGCCGCGCCGTTGCCGTAACGCGCAGCTGCCGGACCACGCAGAACTTCAATACGTTCAATCATTTCAGGTGGCACCCAGGAGGTATCACCACGGGTATCGCGCTCGCCACGCCAGCCCTGACGCACCGAGTTACGGCTGCTTACCGGTTTGCCGTCAATCAAAATCAGCGTGTTTTCCGGACCCATACCGCGAATATCAATCTGTCGGTTATTCCCACGCTGACCACTGGTGGAGTTACCGGTCAGGTTAACGCCAGGCATGGTACGAATGATCTCCGATACATCGCGGGCAACCGGGTTTTTGCGGATTTCATCTGCGGTAATGGTCGAAACGCCAGGCGCCTGCAAGTTCTGCTCGGCGGCGGTAACGACAATGGTATCGTCATGTGAAACAGGAGTATCGGTCGGCTCTTGTGCCTGTGCTACCCCATAAATCCCCAGATTGACCAACAAGGCCAGGGAATGAATCTTCTTGTTCATTGTTTTATTCCTGCATTTTTGCCACGAATTGCAACTGTCGGGCATGGTCGTCATCAACACGACGCATCCCGCTACCGCGAAAACCTTTGATCCTGAAAGACACGCAGTGCAGTTGGTTGATTAATGTCCGCGCTTCCCACGCGCGCCATTACGCTATTGCAAATGCAAATAGTTATCAATAATATTATCAATATATTTCTGCAATCAATGAAAAATTGCACAGTAAACATGGGGTTATGGTGTGACGGCGTTAAAAGTAGGAAGTGAGAGCTGGTGGCAGTCGAAACATGGCCCGGAATGGCAGCGTCTGAATGACGAAATGTTTGAGGTCACTTTCTGGTGGCGTGATCCCCAAGGTTCTGAAGAATACTCGACGATAAAGCGCGTATGGATCTACATCACTGGTGTGACCGATCACCATCAGAACAGCCAGCCCCAGTCGATGCAGCGAATTGCAGGCACTAACGTCTGGCAGTGGACGACACAACTCAATGCCAACTGGCGCGGCAGCTACTGTTTTATTCCCACCGAACGCGATGACATTTTTTCTGCACCATCCCCCGATCGCCTCGAATTACGTGAAGGCTGGCGAAAACTATTACCCCAGGCGATAGCGATCCGCTGAATCCACAAAGCTGGAAAGGCGGGCGAGGGCACGCTGTTTCTGCACTCGAAATGCCGCAAGCGCCTCTGCAACCGGGATGGGATTGTCCGCAAGCGCCAGAAACGCCTGCCAAAGAAATTATCTGGAAAAGTGAACGGTTGAAAAATTCACGCCGTGTATGGATTTTTACCACCGGCGATGTAACAGCAGAAGAACGCCCGCTGGCAGTTTTGCTCGATGGCGAATTTTGGGCGCAAAGTATGCCCGTCTGGCCTGTGCTGACTTCGCTGACCCATCGTCAGCAACTTCCTCCCGCCGTGTATGTGTTGATCGACGCTATCGACACCACGCACCGCGCCCACGAACTGCCGTGTAATGCGGATTTCTGGCTGGCAGTACAGCAAGAGTTATTACCCCTGGTGAAAGCTATTGCCCCTTTTAGCGATCGCGCCGATCGCACCGTGGTCGCCGGGCAGAGTTTTGGTGGGCTTTCCGCGCTGTATGCCGGACTGCACTGGCCTGAACGCTTTGGCTGTGTATTAAGCCAGTCAGGATCGTACTGGTGGCCGCATCGGGGCGGGCAGCAAGAGGGCGTGTTACTTGAAAAGCTAAAAGCTGGTGAAGTTAGCGCCGAAGGTCTGCGCATTGTGCTGGAAGCGGGTATTCGCGAGCCGATGATCATGCGGGCCAATCAGGCGCTGTATGCGCAATTGCACCCTATAAAAGAATCCATTTTCTGGCGTCAGGTTGACGGCGGACATGATGCGCTTTGTTGGCGCGGTGGCTTGATGCAGGGGTTAATCGACCTCTGGCAACCACTTTTCCATGACAGGAGTTGAATATGGCATTCAGTAATCCCTTCGATTGATCCACAGGGAGTGTTTTACATTTTGCGCAATGCGCAGGGGCAAGTTCAGTCTGTGGCCGCAACAATGCGCCTTACCGGCAGGCTGGGACATTGTGTGTCAGCCGCAGTCACAAGAGTCCTGCCAGCAGTGGCTTGAAGCCACTGGCGTACTCTGACACCGGCCAATTTCACCCAGTTGCAGGAGCACAATGAGCCAGCATTTACCTTTGGTCGCTGCACAGCCCGGCATCTGGATGGCAGAAAAACTGTCGGATTTACCCTCCGCCTGGAGCGTGGCGCATTACGTTGAGTTAACTGGAGATGTTGATGCGCCATTACTGGCCCGCGCGGTGGTTGCCGGACTAGCGCAAGCAGATACGTTGCGGATGCGTTTTACGGAAGATAACGGCGAAGTCTGGCAGTGGGTCGATGATGCGCTGATATTCGAACTGCCAGAAATTATCGACCTGCGAACCAATATTGATCCGCACGGTACTGCGCAGGCATTAATGCTGGCGGATTTGCAACAAGATTTGCGCGTCGATAGCGGTAAACCACTGGTCTTTCATCAGCTGATACATATTGCGGATAACCGCTGGTACTGGTATCAGCGTTATCACCATTTGCTGGTCGATGGCTTCAGTTTCCCGGCCATTGCTCGCCAGATCGCCAATATTTACTGCACATGGCTGCGTGGCGAACCAACGCCTGCTTCGCCGTTTACGCCTTTCGCTGATGTAGTGGAAGAGTACCAGCAATACCGCGAAAGCGAAGCCTGGCAGCGTGATGCGGCATTCTGGCAGAACAGCGTCGTCAACTGCCGCCGCCCGCGTCACTTTCTCCGGCACCTTTACCGGGGCGCAGCGCTTCGGCAGATATTCTGCGCCTGAAACTGGAATTTACCGACGGGGAATTCCGCCAGCTGGCTACGCAACTTTCAGGTGTGCAGCGTACCGATTTAGCCTTGCGCTGGCAGCCTTGTGGCTGGGGCGATTGTGCAATCGCATGGACTATGCCGCCGGATTTATCTTTATGCGTCGACTGGGCTCGGCGGCGCTGACGGCTAGCGGACCCGTGCTCAACGTTTTACCGTTGTGTATTCACATTGCGGCGCAAGAAACGCTGCCGGAACTGGCAACCCGACTGGCGGCTCAACTGAAAAAAATGCGTCGCCATCAACGTTACGATGCCGAACAAATTGTCCGTGACAGCGGGCGAGCGGCAGGTGATGAACCGCTGTTTGGTCCGGTACTCAATATTAAGGTATTTGATTACCAACTGGATATTCCTGGTGTTCAGGCGCAAACCCATACCCTGGCAACCGGTCCGGTTAATGACCTTGAACTGGCCCTGTTCCCGGATGAACACGGTGATTTGAGTATTGAGATCCTCGCCAATAAACAGCGTTACGATGAGCCAACGTTAATCCAGCATGCTGAACGCCTGAAAATGCTGATTGCCCAGTTCGCCGCGGATCCGGCGCTGTTGTGCGGCGATGTCGATATTATGCTGCCAGGTGAGTATGCGCAGCTGGCGCAGATCAACGCCACTCAGGTTGAGATTCCAGAAACCACGCTGAGCGCGCTGGTGGCAGAACAAGCGGCAAAAACACCGGATGCTCCGGCGCTGGCAGATGCGCGTTACCAGTTCAGCTATCGGGAAATGCGCGAGCAGGTGGTGGCGCTGGCGAATCTGCTGCGTGAGCGTGGCGTTAAACCGGGCGACAGCGTGGCGGTGGCGCTACCGCGCTCGGTCTTTTTGACCCTGGCGCTACATGCGATAGTTGAAGCTGGCGCGGCCTGGCTACCGCTGGATACCGGCTATCCGGACGATCGCCTGAAAATGATGCTGGAAGATGCGCGTCCGTCGCTGTTAATCACCACCGACGATCAACTGCCGCGCTTTGCCGATGTTCCAGATTTAACCAACCTTTGCTATAACGCCCCGCTTAAACCGCAGGGCAGTGCGCCGCTGCAACTTTCACAACCGCATCACACGGCTTATATCATCTTTACCTCTGGCTCCACCGGCAGGCCGAAAGGGGTAATGGTCGGGCAGACGGCTATCGTTAACCGCCTGTTGTGGATGCAAAATCATTATCCGCTTACAGGCGAAGATGTCGTTGCCCAAAAAACGCCGTGCAGTTTTGATGTCTCGGTGTGGGAGTTTTTCTGGCCGTTTATTGCCGGGGCTAAACTGGTGATGGCTGAACCGGAAGCGCACCGCGACCCGCTCGCTATGCAGCAATTCTTTGCCGAATATGGCGTAACGACCACGCACTTTGTACCGTCGATGCTGGCGGCATTTGTTGCATCGCTGACGCCGCAAACAGCTCGCCAGAGTTGCGCGACGTTGAAACAGGTTTTCTGTAGTGGTGAGCCTTACCGGCTGATTTATGCCGCGAATGGCAACAGTTAACCAGCGCGCCGTTGCATAATCTATATGGCCCGACGGAAGCGGCGGTAGATGTGAGCTGGTATCCGGCTTTTGGCGAGGAACTGGCACAGGTGCGCGGCAGCAGTGTGCCGATTGGTTATCCGGTGTGGAACACGGGCCTGCGTATTCTTGATGCGATGATGCATCCGGTGCCGCCGGGTGTGGCGGGAGATCTCTATCTCACCGGTATTCAACTGGCGCAGGGGTATCTTGGACGACCCGATCTGACCGCCAGCCGCTTTATTGCCGATCCTTTTGCTCCTGGTGAACGGATGTACCGTACCGGAGACGTTGCCCGCTGGCTGGATAACGGCGCGGTGGAGTACCTCGGGCGCAGTGATGATCAGCTAAAAATTCGCGGGCAGCGTATCGAACTGGGCGAAATCGATCGCGTGATGCAGGCGCTGCCGGATGTCGAACAAGCCGTTACCCACGCCTGTGTGATTAACCAGGCGGCTGCCACCGGTGGTGATGCGCGTCAATTGGTGGGCTATCTGGTGTCGCAATCGGGCCTGCCGTTGGATACCAGCGCATTGCAGGCGCAGCTTCGTGAAACATTGCCACCACATATGGTACCGGTGGTTCTGCTGCAACTTCCACAGTTACCACTTAGCGCCAACGGCAAGCTGGATCGCAAAGCCTTACCGTTGCCTGAACTGAAGGCACAAGCGCCAGGGCGTGCGCCGAAAGCGGGCAGTGAAACGATTATCGCCGCGGCATTCTCGTCGTTGCTGGGGTGTGACGTGCAGGATGCCGATGCTGATTTCTTCGCGCTTGGCGGTCATTCGCTACTGGCAATGAAACTGGCAGCGCAGTTAAGTCGGCAGGTTGCCCGCCAGGTGACGCCGGGGCAAGTGATGGTCGCGTCAACTGTCGCCAAACTGGCAACGATTATTGATGCTGAAGAAGACAGCACCCGGCGTATGGGATTCGAAACCATTCTGCCGTTGCGTGAAGGTAATGGCCCGACGCTGTTTTGTTTCCATCCTGCGTCCGGTTTTGCCTGGCAGTTCAGCGTGCTCTCGCGTTATCTCGATCCACAATGGTCGATTATCGGCATTCAGTCACCGCGCCCCAATGGCCCCATGCAGACGGCGGCAAACCTGGATGAAGTCTGCGAAGCGCATCTGGCAACGTTACTTGAACAACAACCGCATGGCCCTTATTACCTGCTGGGGTATTCCCTTGGCGGTACGCTGGCGCAGGGTATTGCGGCGCGACTGCGTGCCCGTGGCGAACAGGTGGCATTTCTTGGCTTGCTGGATACCTGGCCGCCAGAAACGCAAAACTGGCAGGAAAAAGAAGGCTAAATGGTCTGGACCCGGAAGTGCTGGCGGAGATTAACCGCGAACGCGAGGCCTTCCTGGCAGCACAGCAGGGAAGTACTTCAACGGAGTTGTTTACCACCATTGAAGGCAACTACGCTGATGCTGTGCGCTGCTGACGACTGCTCATAGCGTACCGTTTGACGGTAAAGCGACGCTGTTTGTTGCTGAACGCACACTTCAGGAAGGTATGAGTCCCGAACGCGCCTGGTCGCCGTGGATAGCGGAGCTGGATATCTATCGTCAGGATTGTGCGCATGTGGATATTATCTCTCCAGGGACGTTTGAAAAAATTGGGCCGATTATTCGCGCAACGCTAAACAGGTAAATTAATATTATTTATAAACCATAATTAACAGAAAATAATTTATGGGTTTTTTATTTGTTTGATTTATAGGTTTGATGAATATTTCTCTTAAATAGAGTGAATGTTGCATTCAGTGGAAGGAATTTACAAACTTCAGCTTCGGATAATTATCACCAGCTGGTAAAGTGAGCGCCGTGGAGATTTCCCCCTATTGGACTCATTTTCAGGTTATACCCCATGTCATCACTGAATATTAAACAGGGAAGTGACGCTCATTTTCCCGATTATCCTCTGGCGTCGCCAGTAATAATGAAATTGATTTACTTAATCTAATCTCAGTTTTATGGCGGGCCAAAAAAACGGTCATGGCGGTCGTTTTTGCGTTTGCCTGCGCAGCTTGCTGATCTCTTTCATCCTGCCGCAAAAATGGACTAGCGCGGCGGTTGTCACGCCTCTAGAACCTGTTCAGTGGCAAGAGTTGGAGAAATCATTCACTAAGCTTCGTGTGCTGGATCTGGATATCAAAATTGATCGTACAGAAGCATTTAACCTGTTTATCAAGAAGTTTCAGTCGGTTAGCTTGCTGGAAGAGTACCTGCGTTCATCACCTTATGTGATGGACCAATTAAAAGAGGCGAAAATCGACGAACTGGATTTGCATCGCGCAATTGTCGCATTGAGCGAAAAAATGAAAGCGGTTGATGACAATGCCAGTAAGAAAAAAGATGAACCGTCACTGTATACCTCCTGGACGCTAAGTTTTACCGCGCCAACCAGTGAAGAGGCGCAGACCGTTTTGAGCGGGTATATCGATTATATCTCTACGTTGGTGGTGAAAGAGTCGCTAGAAAACGTCCGTAATAAACTGGAGATCAAAACCCAGTTTGAAAAAGAAAAACTGGCTCAGGATCGCATTAAAACGAAAAATCAACTTGATGCAAACATTCAGCGCCTCAATTATTCACTCGACATTGCCAACGCGGCAGGAATTAAAAAGCCCGTTTACAGTAATGGTCAGGCCGTTAAAGATGACCCCGATTTTTCTATTTCTCTCGGTGCAGACGGTATTGAACGCAAACTGGAAATAGAAAAAGCGGTCACTGACGTTGCGGAACTGAACGGTGAATTACGTAATCGTCAGTATCTTGTTGAGCAGTTAACAAAAGCAAATATCAACGATGTGAATTTTACGCCGTTTAAATATCAGTTAAGCCCGTCATTGCCAGTGAAAAAAGACGGTCCGGGTAAGGCGATTATTGTGATCCTTTCCGCGCTGATCGGCGGGATGGTGGCTTGTGGTAGCGTGTTATTGCGCTATGCGATGGCATCCAGAAAACAGGATGCATGATGGCAGACCACTTAGTTTAACTATTTGCGGTTGAAGGTGCCGTTCGTCCGAGCGGCACCACAAGCGGCGTTCCGGCTACCGGATCGTCAATGATCATGCAGCGCAGACCATAAATGCGCTCAATCAGTTCAGCAGTGACAATCTTCTTCGGCGCTCCCTGAGCAACAATTTTCCCTTCTCGCAATGCAATCAAATGGCTGGCGTAACGACAGGCCTGATTAAGATCGTGCAGCACCGCCGCCAGGGTATAGCCTTTCTCGCGGTTCAGTTCGCTTAACAGTTCCAGTAGATCAATCTGATGACTGATATCCAGCCAGGTAGTGGGTTCGTCGAGCAGCATAATCGCCGTTTCCTGGGCCAGCACCATCGCGATCCACGCTCGCTGACGTTGCCCACCGGAAAGGGTATCCACGCTTTGATCTGCCAGATGAGTTATTCCCGTGGCCTGCATCGCTTTCGTTACCGCTTCTTCATCTTCTTTGCGCCAGCGGGTAAACAGCGGTTGATGCGGGTAACGCCCACGCGCCACCAGCTCCTGCACGGTGATATCTCCCGGAGTGGTGGCATTTTGCGCCAACAGACCAATCCGGCGTGCAACTTCTTTACTGGCGTAATGTTGAATGTGCTCGCCATCCAGCCAGACATGCCCGTGAGCAGCGTCATCAGGCGGCTTAAGGTACGCAGCAACGTGGATTTACCGCAGCCATTTGGCCCGATAATTGCCGTGAAGTGACCATCAGGTATTTCTACAGTCAGATTTTCCGCAACGGTATATTTGCCATATCCCAGGGTTAACTGTTCGCCACGCAAACGGGCTACTGATTCGGTCATTTTTTGCGAGACTCCTGAATTAACAAGACGATAAGGTAAATACCGCCGAGGCTGACGGTAACGACGCCAACCGGAAGTTGATACGGCATAAACAGTTGTTGGGCGCAGAGATCGGCCGCCAGCAGTAACAGCGCTCCGCACAGCGCCGCCTGGGTCAGCCCCCAGCGAGCAGTGCCGCTAATGCGTCGGGCAATGTGCGGCGCGACTAAAGCAATAAAAGAAATCGGCCCGGCAAGCGCCGTTGCCGCAGCGGTAAGCACCACTGCAACCAGCATCATTAACAGACGCGAACGTTCGACGCTGACGCCCAGCGCGCAGGCGGTATCATCGCCCATCTCCAGCAAGCGCATTCGCCGCACCAGCAAGGCGGCGGCAATGAGCATCAATATAATGATGGGTGCGGAAGGCGAAGTTTTTGCCCACGTCAGGCCATTGAGCGATCCGGCATTCCACAATCCTGCGGTTAGCGCCGTTTCTAAAGACGCTTTCAGCAACAGCCAGGTATTAAAGGCCACCAGCATGGCGCGAACGCCGATACCGATAATAATCAACCGAAAGGTGTCGATGCCGTTACGCCAGGCGAGCAGCCAGACCAACAGCGAAGTGACAATGCCGCCCACCATTGCTGCCAGCGCGATAGCCGTCAGGTCCTGACCAAACAGCACCATCGCCACCAGCACGCCGCTCCACGCCCCGGCGTTAAAGCCATTACGTCAGGGCTGCCGAGCGGGTTACGCATCAGCGACTGAAAAATCGCACCGCTGACGCCCAGTGCCGCGCCAATCAACAGCGCCATCAGCACCCGTGGTAAACGCCATTCGGTGACCACCATCGTCATACTGCGCGGCGCATCGCCCATCAGCGCGGCGAATACCTGCGAGGTGTCCAGCGTGACGGCACCGCTGCGTAATCCCCAGATACCTGCAACCACACAGGCGGAAACCAGCAGCAAACAGGTGATGAGTAATCGGCGAGAGACGTAAATCATGCACCACCTCGCGTTTTACGTCGCACGAGGAAGATCAGCACCGGTGCACCAATAAACGCACTGACCACAGAAACGCGCAACTCGCCGGGCACAATCACCCGCCCGATGATATCGGCAAACAGCAGCAGGCAGGGGTGGCGAGAGCGGTCGACGGGCAGCGACAGCATGATCGGCACCTACCAGCCAGCGCGCCATGTGCGGCATCATCAGGCCGATAAAGGCAATCGGGCCAACTACCGCCGTCGCACTACCACAAAGCACGGTAATCGCCAGCAGACCAATCAACTGTGTGCGCGCCACGCGACTGCCCAGCGCCGTTGCGGTGTCACTGCCAAGCTCAAACTGTTCAGTGCACGGCTCAGTAATAACGCAGTTGCTCCGGCGATCAGCACCGGGATCAGCACCACTTTTAAGGTATGTAGATTGCGAATATCCAGCGAACCGGCTTGCCAGAAACGCAGTTGATCGTAGACGTCAGGATTAAGCAGGGCGATGCCGCTGGTCAGCCCTTCCAGCACCGCCGCCAGCGCCACGCCCGCCAGGGTTAAACGCACCGGACTTAACTGCCCGCCGCCCTGGCTGCCGGTAAAGGCAACAATCAACGAGGCCACCAGCGCCCCGGCGAAGGCCATCGCCAGTTGTTCCTGCGCGGATGAGTAACCAAACAGCGCCGCACCCAGCACAATGGCAAAGCTGGCTCCGGCATTCACGCCAAGCAAGCCGGGGTCGGCAAGTGGATTTCGGGTGAGGGTTTGCATCAACGCCCCGGCAAGGCCAAGCGCGCCGCCTGCAAGTAAACCGGCAAGGGTGCGCGGCAGTCGCGCGTCGAGCACGATGGTGCAGTCGGCGCTCTGGCAGGTGCCGGAGAGGGCCTCCAGCACTACGGAAGCGGGGAGTGATTTTGCCCCAATGAGCAGGCTTAATGCCGTCGCGATAATCAGTAATAACAGCAATCCGGGCACGGCAATGGCGCGTGTCACGGCAACAGAACCAGACATACGAACTTCCATGATAATGAAATTAATTATCGTTATCGATCTTATTTGGATATGTTAGCATGTGCAGCCTAAGAATAGGTATTTAAAATATTTGATGGCAAGGCATTGTAATGAATAAACAATCCTGGCTGCTTAACCTCAGCCTGTTGAAAACGCACCCGGCGTTTCGCGCAGTATTCCTCGCTCGTTTTATCTCAATTGTGTCTCTGGGTTTGCTCGGCGTCGCGGTGCCGGTGCAGATCCAGATGATGACGCATTCTACCTGGCAGGTGGGGCTTTCGGTGACGCTGACCGGCGGCGCGATGTTTGTTGGCCTGATGGTTGGCGGTGTGCTGGCGGATCGCTATGAGCGCAAAAAAGTGATTTTGCTGGCGCGCGGCACCTGTGGCATTGGCTTCATTGGACTGTGCCTTAATGCACTGCTGCCGGAGCCGTCATTGCTGGCAATCTATTTACTTGGTTTATGGGATGGTTTTTTCGCATCGCTTGGCGTTACGGCGCTATTGGCGGCGACACCAGACTGGTAGGGCGTGAAAACTTAATGCAGGCCGGGGCGATCACCATGTTGACCGTGCGTCTGGGGTCGTGTAGTTCGCCCATTGATTGGCCGGTTTACTGTCTGGCGATCTGGCGGCGTGGCCTGGA
>ENA-OQIG01000758-OQIG01000758.1-human-gut-metagenome-genome-assembly--contig:-NODE-758-length-17006-cov-1.561822_pt1 | contig 17006 bp, 18 predicted proteins | sample MGYA00242576_ERZ504741 | MGnify/ENA primary metagenome ERZ504741 (study PRJEB26092, sample SAMD00036436) | human gut metagenome | host: Homo sapiens | study: EMG produced TPA metagenomics assembly of... | reverse complement strand
CACATCTTTCAGCGTATTATTGCCGAAATACGTCAGCGGCTCAAACCACTGCGGTCCTTGATAACGAATCAGGTACATGATGCGTGCGGGAGTCATGATGAAGCGATGTCCCTTCTCGGCAGCCTTCAGTGCAGCCTGTCCGTATCCCTGCCAACCCAGAATAATGGCATCGTCCGGCAAAAAGCTACTGTTCGTCAGCTCATCCCAGCTATCACCTCGCGCTTTGCTACGTACATATTCGCTCATCCGATTCATGAAATAACCTTGCAAATCCTCTTCATTGGCAATCTTCTCCTTTTTCATCCGTGCCTGACACAGCGGCATTTCTCCCAATAAGTTTTACGGCTTCATCGCCACCGATATGGATATATCGGGAAGGGAACAATTCCAGAATCTCATCCATCACATCCTGAAGAAAGGCATAGACACTGTCATTTCCGGCACAATAGATGATCTCGGAATTTCGTCCTCCCAACCGGGGAGCACTCCGATATATTCCTTCACTACCGGACAAGCTAAATGAGGATAAGCTGCCAATGCCGAATTACTGTGTGCCGGCATATCGATTTCCGGTACCACTTCAATCTGACGTTCAGCCGCATAAGCCACCATTTCCTTTATTTCTTCCTGTGTGTAGAAACCTCCTACCGGAGTGGGTTCTCCGGGTTCCGGATTCCGCCGGGCAGGAAAAGGCAGGTCCGTACGATCCACTCTCCATGCACCTACTTCCGTTAAACGGGGATATTTCTTGATTTCCACACGCCAGCCGTTATCATCTGTCAGATGAAAGTGAAGCGTGTTTATTTTGAGCATTGCCATACAATCGATAATGCGCAATACATTCTCTTTGGGAATAAAGAAGCGTGACGCATCCAGCAATAACGCACGGTAACCAAAACGCGGTTCGTCCTGAATACTCACTGCCGGAATACTCCATTTTACTTTTTTATCCGACACTTCCTCTTTTTCGATGGATGCCGGAAGCAACTGGCGAATGGTCTGCAAAGCATAAAAGAATCCTTTTGCATCCGATGCTTCGATAATAATTTCTTTCGGAGACACTTGCAGCGTATATGCCTCACTTTTCAAGGTTGCATCCGTCTGGAAACGAACATTTCCCTTTTCCGCATCGCCTACCGTCAACTTCGGAGTAAAGCCTGCCGCACGGGTAAACAAAGCTATAAAGCTGCGTGCCACTTCCGCCTGCTCCTCATTCTCTACGGCAAATACCGTTTTACCGGAGAAAAGGTAGTTCCCGCTGCCCGGCACTATTTGCGCCGGGCGTGGAACCAAGGGTATGTCATGTGTCAAGTTAGTATCGCTACATCCGGCTACTATCGAAGATAGAAAGCCTATCAGTAATATTAAAATCGTTCTTGTCATTGTATTATTCGGGGGTTATTCCTTGTCCCTTTCCGGAGAAAAGCGGACGGGATCATTATATTGTTCCTGTAGTTTCAGCAATTCGTCTTTCAGTTCCTTTACTACCGGTTCATACTCAGCCTCACCGTAGAGGTTGTGCATTTCCGACGGGTCTGCCTGCATATCATACAGTTCCCACCAGTTGATATCATTATAGAAATGAATCAGTTATAGCGTTCCGTACGTACGCCATAGTGACGTTTCACCATGTGTTCGGCAGGATATTCATAGAAGTGGTAATACAGAGACTTTCTCCAGTCCTTCGGATGCTCACCTTTCAACAGAGGCAGCAGTGATACTCCGTGGATATCTGCGGGAATTTCCGCTCCTGCCAGTTCAAGGAAAGTAGGTGCATAGTCGATGTTCTGTACCATTTCGGTGATATCTCCCCTGCGGTCGAAACCTTTCGGCAGACGCATGATAAGTGGTGTGCGCATAGATTCTTCATACATGAAACGCTTGTCGAACCAACCGTGTTCGCCCATGTAGAAACCCTGATCGGAAGTATAAACTACCAGTGTATTGTCCAGCAACCCTTTTTCCTTCAGATAGTCGAGCACACGTCCTACGTTATCATCAAGAGACTTCACGGTTTTCATGTAGTCGCGCATATAACGCTGGAACTTCCAGTTGGCCAGTTCTTTTCCTGTCAGATTCTGTTTGTAGAAATCATCGATAATCGGAGCATAGAACTTGTCCCATGCCGCACGCTGTCCTTCGTCCATGCGTCCGAGGAATCTTTCATAAAGTGATCTCAGGCGTGATTTCTCATTCGGACGAAGCATCTTCAGGTCGTAAATCATATCCATGTCCTTCACGATACTCATTTCCTGAGCAGCCGCAGCAGGGCGACCTTCATAGTCGTCAAAGAAATTATCCGGCAACGGGAATGTCTTGTCCTCGTAGAGAGCAAGGTTACATGTATCCGCCATCCAGTTACGGTGAATCGCCTTGTGATGAATCAGCAGGCAGAACGGTTTCTCCGGATCTCGCTTGTTTTCCATCCAGTCGATAGCATCATCGGTAATTAGATTCGTGATATATCCGTGTTTCTGGATGGTATCATTATCTTGTGTAATAAAGGCAGGATTATAGTAATCCCCCTGTCCGGGTACTATCTGCCAGTAATTAAATCCGGATGGCAAACTTTCCAGATGCCATTTGCCGACCAGCGCAGTCTGATAACCTACCTTTTGCAGCAGCTTCGGGAATGTCTGTTGAGAACTGTCGAATACGCAAGTCGTATTATCGTAGAATTTATTGGCACAGCTATGCTTACCCGTAATCATACAGGCACGGCTGGGACCGCTTAATGAATTGGCAACAAAGCTTTGAGTAAAACGTACACCATCCGCCGCAATGCGGTCAAGATTCGGAGTTTCCATGTAGCGGGTGTCATAGCAGCTCATCATCTGGGCTGTATGGTCGTCTGTCATAATATAGACGATGTTCAGCGGCTTTTGTTTCTGTCGTTTTCTGCTTGTTTGTACAAGATGCAAGGGAGGCAACGGCGGCTACTCCTGCCAAAGAATAGAACAAGTTTGATTGCAGGTTTTCCATAATGATTAATTTATTTAGATTACATGGCAAAGATAGGGAAGATATGTAAAAAGTATGTCTACAAATAGCTAATGTATTTACAATATTCTCTATTTCCACCCGAATTAGCAGTAAATGCCGGAAGTAAATCGCTGTTGCACGATGCCTTCCGGCATTGAACTTATTTCATACTATTGAAAACGGTTCGTCAATATGACAGATTAATAGAACTGGTAGAACTTACCAGGAATTGAGACTTTATAGTCTCTATTCACAAGTTCATTCGCTTCCCGTTTATAGTTATCATTTACATAGAAACGAATCCAGTCTATTATCATTCTTGGTCCTTCTGTTGCATAATTTGCAGGATTAATTGACTTCAGTTCAGTATCCCAACCTGCCGGAAGTTCAGAAGAAACACTATTACCTTCTCCGAACAAGTCCATTCGCATTACTAAATAAAGACCTTTCGCTCCAACTGATGTTCCTGTAGAAGCTTTGGTAAAAGGCCATGAATCCAACATATCCCTTGTGACTTCCAAGGTTGTAGAACCATTAATACCTAACTTTATTGTATTTTCATCGACTAGTTCGACCCAATAAATATTATAATCTTCTACTTTAGGAATAGCAGATACTACGCTCTTCGCATCACTGACAACCTCTCCCCTCACCGATTGGGTGATTGCAGAGCCGGAAACATTCTTAAGTATACAGATTGATTGCTTAGCTTCTTTACATGTAGTAGCAGTTGCTGGATTCTTCACCTCTATCATCGGTACAAATCCTGTTCTATTACCTCCTAAACGAACTTTCATTTCAATACGCATACCCGGATATATACGTGTAACATTTTGTGCCCACATCTGCCCTAAAGACTTACAGCAATGTATTCCTGCTGTTCCATAATTAGTACCTTCTACACCTACACAAATATTCAATTCACCTTCATCAGTAACTTTTGCGTATTTGATCCAATCAATCTTTAAAACATTTCCTCTATTGGCATCCGTTGCATTACCTAATTTTTGATAATCTCCCGATGTTGAATTTTTATGGAACTCAATAGCATAATCAAACTTCCACTGACTGCCCAATTCGGCATTCGGATGTGCTGTTCCTTCGTCCATCTTAGCTGTTTCTTTACCCGTAAACCAGTCATCATCATAAGAAACAAACATGATGTTCGGATTCTCATATACAGTAGTCATATCATACAAATCAGGATCAGCCATTGATTCCAGGTCTGTCATGGTAATAGTCAATGCAGGAGCAGTCATCGGATTGGAAGAAGAATTACTTTTCAGATTCAATACCAACTGCAAGTCGCCTGTCATTTCATAGTCCTGTTTGATAGTCACAGCAGCACTTTTGACCGAAGTTCTTCCTGCAGGAATAGTTAAAGTAGAAGGTAGATTGTCATACCTGCCCTCTTCCCCTTCCTTCGGAGTAATAGTGACTTCGAGTGGCACAGAACTCGGTTTGTCTACTTTGGCAACCAATACAAACTTACCGCCTTCTGTCACCACATTTTCTGTATTTATTTTCCAGAGACATGGATATCCGATAATAATCAGATACCTTGATTCCCTGACTGGAATTAGCCATCTTATAACCACGTGCGAAAGCAACAAACTCCATCGTAGTAGTACCAACTAATCCGGAAGTCTTAACCGGAAAATCCACCTGAATCTGCTTCTCTCCTTTCGGGAAAGTAACAATACTACTAAATGGTTCGAACACATTCGCTACATCTTCCGTTCCGGCTTTTGCCGTAAAGTAAATATCGAAATCTTCGTTAGCTACCACCTCATTACCATCAGCATCTGGTTCCACTTTAATATCTACTTTCAAGTGTTCTCCCATCACAAACGCCTTTTCATTGATGCTCATTGTCAAAGGTACAGCTTCCGGCAGAGGACGATACTTGGTCTCATCCTCACATCCTGTCAAACCGATGGTCAACAAACATACCGGAAGTATTTTATATAATATGTTCTTCATATCTTTATCTATCTAATTATCATAAATGAATCTTGTTCCATTCTCCTATTTCCGTTGCCAGCCCGGATTCTGTTTCAACTCATGATTCAACGATATCTCACTCGGAGGTACCGGCAACAGGTTAATCGCGGTTAGCATCAAACTGATAGCCTCTCGGAAGAAGTTCCTTCTGTGGGTCGAGCCAGCCGTCTGTAGTCAGAATCGTTTTCAAGTCCGCTGCGTTTTTAGGATCGAATGCTTTGTACAATACACCGTCTGTACCAAAATAAGCACCGGTTCCACGTTTTCCCTGAATCAGTTTATGAGCTCTCCAACGCATCAAATCATCAAGACGAAAACCTTGCAAAGCTAGTTCTGCACGTCTTTCCCTACGGATTTCCTGCAAATTGGCAGAAATGGTATAACCAAAATCGGTGAAATTAGGATCGATTTCAGACGGGTCTTTGTACGTCACCCCAGCGCGCTCTCGCAATGGTTTTAAAGTTTTTTCCAAAACAGCAGGAGTACATTTTCCCAATTCTTCCGCAGCTTCCGCATAAGCCAGCAGAGCTTCCGCATAACGGATCACCGGAAGAGACGTCTCGCCCTGACCGCTTACATATGTAGTATCGATACTCATACGGATGTGATAACCGGTAGCATTACGCGCAGGACCGCCTTCAGTCAGATAAGGGGGACGAACTATCTGTTTGTTCTCTTCCGAATATTCCTCTACCAGCATCGCTTTCGATTTTGATTCCGGTGAGGTTGACTTAAACTTACAATTTGAATGCATAACCGTCGCCAGCAAACGTCCGTCACGGCCTTTAAAAGTCAAATTGAAATCTTTAAAAATGCCGTCAGCAGGATTGATAGGTGTTCCGTCAGCATTCAAGTAATTATCAACCAACGACTGAGATAAACCTGCCGGTCCGCTGTTATCTACATAACCCGCTCCCAGATTACTGCTCAGATTATGAATCACACCATCTGCTATCGAATATTTCTTCCAAAATACAACCTCTGTCATATCCGACAGGTCTTTCGAGTTGAATATATGCGCATAAGCATCTTCTATATTCACTGCATTCTTATCGGTAGCTTTTGTGTTCAAAGCAAGTCCCATACCAAACAGTTCATCGCCCAGTGTCAGCACCTGTCCCAGTAAGTCTGCCGATTTATCTTCAGCAGCGGCAAAGTCTGTTCCTTTGTGATATTTCTCCCAGGTACCTTCATAAAGGGCCACTCTCATAGCCATAATAATAGCGGCCTCCTTACACACTCTCAAACCTTTATACTGGCTACGCGAGTGAAGTAATCCCTTAGCTGTATTCAGATCGTCAAGAATAAACTGCGCCACTGCGGAACGGTCACGCGGAGGAATCTGCAAACCGCCGACAGTTGCATTGCCGTCCCAGAATCTATCCATCACAGGAATACTTCCAAATCTGGTCAGCAAATAAAAATGCCAGTATGCACGGAAAAAATAAGCCTCACCTTTCATTGAAAGTACATCTTCGTCTCTTCTGTTTCCGGCACTTTATAGTATTCAAAGAAATAATTCACATTACGCAGGTTCTGATATCCTTTCTGCCATTCCGTAGTACCTCCTCCGTTTTCCTGCAATTCTCCGTTCAGACGTTTGTCATAAACCTCCGCAACGATATTATCACTGTTCTTCTCTTCTCCACGAACTCCCATATCGTAAGTCCCGAAAGAAGGAAGTGCTATATACAAACCGTTGATATAGTTGTTCACGGCACTTGCATTGGAAAGGAATGTCTCACTATTGGGTGTTGTCAAAGGCTCTCTGTCCAGGAAGTCCGAACATGCCGACATCATGAAACTTGCCCCAACCACTAATAATACATATATTTTTTCATCGTCATTCTCTAATTAAAAGGTGAAATCAAGTCCGAATACGAAGTTACGGTTCATCGGGTATACCATACCGTTACCATTCTGCTTCATAGGAGAAGTCAGACCCGGAGCCGTATTTTGAGCATCACCGCCAGCCGACATATTCACCTGATTCAGTGTTTCCGGATCAAATTGTTTCGGCAGTTTCGTTACGGTGAATAAGTTATCGCAAGTCACATATACTTTCAGATTGCTGATACCAATATGTTTCAGTTGTTTTTTGTTGAAGGTATAAGCAACCGTCAGATTCTTCATACGCATGTAAGCAGCGTTCAACAGATAACGTGTGGTGTTATATCCGGTATTCACCAAAAAGTCTTTGTCATCCTTCCAGCCGGTCAGACGCGGCAAGTATCCATTCGGATTCTCTGTGCTGAAATAATCGAGATGTTCTTTGAAATTGTAGTTGTTTCCACCAAACATATAGTTACTTCCGGAAATCGGAAAATCTCTCTTAGCCACACCTTGCAACAATGTAGATACTTCAAAACCTTTATATCCCAGATTCAAGTTGATACCGAACGAATATTTGGGAGTTGTATTACCAATAATCTGCAAATCTCCGTGATCAGCCAAAGTACCTTTACCACCGTCTACTCTACCATCCCCATTGGAATCGATATATTTTAAGTCACCGCGACGCCAAAGGTCATTCGACTTGAACGCTGTCAGATTTACATTTCTCAGGTAATCATCAATTTCACGGTTCGACAGGAAAAGATCGTCTGCGCGATATCCCCATATTTCACCAATATCCATACCTTCATAATAACCTTTATTGGCAGCCAGACCTGTATGATTATTGTAAATGATACCTTCAGGATTATTATACTTGGTCACGACAGCCTTGTAGTTAAATACATTGAAACCGACTCCATAGCTAAAACCACATTTCAGTTTATCATTCCAACTTACAGAAAGTTCCCAACCACGGTTACGCAAAGTGGCATTGTTCACTTTAGCACGGTCATCCGAAGCAATGCCACTGATACTTGGGATAGACTCTGCCGGACCAATCATGTCACGTGTCGTACGTTGGTAGAAGTCGGCAGTTATTGACAAGCGGTTTTTTAATAACATTAAGTCAAAACCTAAGTTGGCATTATCCACTTTCTCCCAGGTGATGTATGGCTGATCATTTCGGAGTCTTGGCAATTGTTCCTTTGGACGCCGTGGAAGACGAAATTCCGGCAGCAGCCAAGCGTTGGTCCTTGTGCATCCAACGGCATTTGAGCAATGTAATCATATAGGCCTGCACCATTCTGATTTCCCAGACGACCATAAGATACACGTACTTTCAACTGAGACACAGGAAGTGCCAATTGCTGGAAATAAGGAGTGCGTGCAATATCATAACCGGCAGAGAATGACGGGAAGAATCCCCAACGGTGGCCTGGAGCAAAACGGAAGAACCATCATAACGTCCGCTGAACTCCAGAAATAAATATTATTGTAGTTCCAGTTCAGACGAGTATAGAATCCCATCGTAGCCCAGTGTGAACGGGCTTCACCTGCTATCACATTTCCGCTGGCATTATCAAATGAATAAATATCGTTACTCAACATACCGTCTTTATACATATATTCTTCCGAATACTCCTGCAATTCCATCTGGTAACCCGCCATTGCCTTAAAGAAATGATCTCCCACTGGTGAGTATAAGAACTTGACAGATTAGGCGACAGATAATAATTAAACATGCTACCACGTGTGTAAGAGCCGAAATACATGTTTTTCCAGCTAATGCCCGGATAAGCAAATCCTTGTCGCTGATTAGTAGCATCGCCCGGTTTGAAAGTGCCTGCAGGAGTTTCGTACTTCTGGTCATCTTTCATTTTCAGGTTATTATTTTCAACATCAAAACGTATTTTCATTTCTCCGGTGATATCCCAACCTTCCAAAGGAGTTACGGTAGCCGAAAACGACAAGCATCCGAAATACGGTTTCTCTGATAATTGGAATTTTTCAGATACAACATTTCATTCCAGCTAGGTATATTATATTCTGATTCAACTGGTAGTTCAGTCACCTGAGTCGGACGGTGGCTACCGATCTTATTATACAGAATCATCTGATTAGCCATTGGGCGTTTGATCATCTGCAAAGTAATATTGTTATTCAGGTTGAAGCGCAGCCAGTCACTTGTCTTAAACTGTAACTTGGTATTCAGGTTATATTTACTCAGATCATCCTGTACCTTATCCAGCAAACCTTCCTGATAGGTATATCCCATACCAATATAATAGTTTACTTTATCAGAACCTCCCTGCACGCTCAAATTGTGAGAATGGCGGACAGATTTGTCTTTGAAATAATATTCAAACCAGTCTGTATTACCGTATTGATTATAATAAGCACCTGCCAGTCATCACCGGTGGTATTCGCTTCAATCCCCGGGAACTCAGCCGAATAAGGATTCTGCATAAATCCCTTAATCTTCTCAATTGTCTTATCCGAAATCTTTTGCAAACCGGATGAAGCTCCTCCATTATCATACTGTTGGTTATTATACGCAGCGTATTCCAACGCATTCATCATTTTAGGCATATTGATAGGTGCACTGAAACCTACCGTGCCACGATAAGTAACACTGGCTCTTTCTTTTTTACCGCTCTTCGTTGTTACTAGAACCACACCATAAGCAGCACGCGCACCATATACAGCAGAAGCAGAAGCATCTTTCAGTACACTGATACTGGCAATATCGGCCGGGTTCACATTCTGCATGCTCTGCTCCACTCCATCCACCAATACATAAGGCTCGCCACCGTTAATAGAACCGATACCGCGAATACTGAATTTAATATCGGCACCGATTTCACCACCGACACCACCGCCTACTGCATCCGAAGCAAAGTTCAAACCGGCTATATTACCTTGCAAAGCACTGGTAACATCCGTCACAGGACGATTCACAATCGCGTCATCTTTCAATGTAGCGACAGCTGCCGTAATGGTATTTCTTTTTTGTGTTATCCATACCTACCACCACAACTTCATCCAGCACCTTAGCATCTTCCTTCATCACCAGTCTGTTACCTTCCTGTTTAGTGACTTTTACCTGCAATGGGGCATATCCCACATATGTAACAGAAAGAAGTGCTTCCTACTTTTCCTTGAATAGAGAAATTACCGTCAATATCTGTAATCGTTCCTCCGGTTACACCTTTTACCATGACTGTAGCACCGATAATAGGTTCTCCCATTTCGTCTACCACCTGTCCCTTTATCAATTTTTGTTGTGCCAACGCACCCAGAGGAAATAATAACAGGAGCATCAGAAACAGAACAAAGCGTTCTTGTTTTCTCACGAACTTCTTTTTTTCCATAATATTATATTTACTAATTAAGATTCTATTTTATTCTACAGTAGGATTGGCATAGTAATCAAGCTCTTCTTTCACTGCTTTCAACAAAGACATCTCATGCGTCACGTCTACGTCTGTAGCCAAGTCCCAGCTCATGATTCCTCCAAAACCATTCTCGCACACATATTGTGTCTTCTGGCGAATCGTATTCTGGCTGTTGAGCGTATAGTTCTTTCCTTCATAACTCCATGTGTCTGCAGAAGTATTAGTCAGGTTACCCTTACCGACAAGATCAAAATAAGCAGCCTGCTCGCCGGCAGTACCCGTAGTCCCGTAGAAAGGTACTCCCATGACCAGTTTATCCTGAGGTATTCCATAATCGACTGCAGCTTTACCATCCGATTTGAAACGTTCCATAGAGAAAAGTTCTACTGAAGGTCCATAGCATTGCAACGAGATAAAATCGACTGCTGCAATAGCTTCCGCACTTATTTTGTAAGAAACAGGATGTAGGGATACGGTCAAAAATACATCTTTCCCCAATACTTCACGCAATTGTACGATGGCTTTACTGTAATTGGATAAATCAGTACCTGAATAAGCCCATTCAAAGTCGAGGTCCGCACCATCCAGATTATATTGCTCGATCACCTTCTTTACGTTATTGGCAAAGTTAGTACGGGCAGTTGCGTTGCCGACCATTTTCAACCATTCGCCGCCAGCAATACCCAAACGTATCTTCCGGTCACCTGCCTGTCCATTCAAGGCAGTACGAATCTGCTCCAGACGAATAGCCCATGTATGCGAGTCCTTACCAGGTTTTGCAGCGTCATCATATTTCCAGTAAGCAAGTGTTTTCGTGTTATTCCAATTATCAAAAGAGATGGGATTTCTTCCTAATGTACCCATCAGCAGACTGTTCACAAATGTTTCATCCAGATAACCTTTTAGGTTCTCTCCCATCACAAAGTCAGCACGGGTATTAGGAACCGAAGCAGGCAGAGAGCCTGTAAAGTCAGTGGCAGTATTGTTCGTATCTATATATAACTTGGCAGCGCCACCATCATAAGTCACCGCTACATAATGCCATGCTCCTGATTTCAATGCGCTATTCGTCACTGTGGCCGTAGCACTTCCGACAGTCAGTTTCAGATTACCTTCCGTTGCTCCCAACTGGAAAGCGATGACAACAGAACGCCGTCTACCTTTTTAAACAAGCAAGCTCCGTCCACCCACTCGCTGACATATATATAAGTACCGAATGTGAATTTCTTGAATGCTCCGTCCGGTGAATGCAACAGACCGTCGCCGGCGTTCATCTTGCCGGTACCATCCAATTTGAGTACTCCGTTGCGTCCATTATAAGAAGCAGCATACGTTGCTGCCCCTGTAAGTGTTGCATCATTCACGGGTAAGTCAAAAGTCAAATCACCGTCAGCATAAGGACGTGCCGTCAGATAAATCAAATCGTTGCAAGCACCCATACTTGCTCCCGAAATTCGATTCGTTTCAAAAAAATCACCAACGGATATAAGAACAGTTGATAAATGTTTTATCTGTAGGATCAGGATCATCGGGTTCCTCAGTTTCGCCCGGTTTTCCCGTAACTGAACCTTCGGGAGGAGTACCGGTAGGAACATCTACCATTTTGTGTCTTTGCAAGCTGTCAACATTCCAAAAAGGAAGAGACAAAGAAATAGGAATTTGCTTCTCATAAGTTTATTAATTAAGATTACCTTTTATATAAGTAGCGAAGTCTTTCCTGACATTCACTGCCACAAATTTAGGTTATATCTAAGATTTAAGATGTTCGATTTTGGCTATGATTCTTCCAAAAATGTCTAAAATAGTCCATTTTATCGCATTTTTCGAGGTCAACAGACATTATCAGACAACTTTCGAGACAAAAAAAGAAAGGCGGCAATATCCGTTTCCGAATATCTCCGCCTTTCATTAACTCTAATTACCCGAATATACTCATGATACTATATTCTCTACTTAAAAACATCTTCCGCCCGTGCCAACGTCTCCGGCTTGCCGATATCAATCAGTTCCAGCTTTCCGTAAGATAACCGCAATAATCCGTTTGCCCGCAGGTAGCCAGATAAAAGTCCATAATAGAGAAACTTGCCTTCCCAGCACGGCACTTCCACTCAACTGGAAGACAGCAGGCGAAAAACATGGATACCGCTAAAGGCATACTCTCTATACAGCGACTCATCATATAGGAAACCTTCGGGCCTCACCTGTCCCGTATCTTTGTTGATCCATCCGCACAATCTTTGTTCCGCATCAAAAAGCAGATAACGGGAAGTTTTACGCCGGCTGGCGAGCAAGGTGCTACACTTCCGTTCCGCAAATGAAAGTCATACAGTTCTTTCAGATTCATATCCGAAAGAATATCCACATTATGCACAAGGAAGGGTTCATCGGAATTTTCAAAGAATCGACGGGCTTTTCTGATTCCTCCCCCCGTATCGAGCAGCAGGTCCCGTTCGTCGGAAATATGCAACGTCAGTCCGAAATCATTGTTAGCTTTCAGAAAATCAATAATCTGCTCACCGAAATGATGGATATTAATCACTATTTCGGTAAAACCGGAAGCTTTCAGTTTCAAAATCACATGCTCCAGCATTGGACGTCCGGCCACGGGAACAAGGGCTTTGGGCATCGTATCGGTCAGTGGTTTCAGCCGGCTACCCAACCCGGCTGCAAATATCATTGCTTTCATTACACAGTTGCCTCAAAAGTACGTTCTATATTCTGTTCGCGGTGCACCAGCTCCACTTTCACGCCAAATTTGCGGTTCAGGTGCTCTGCCAGATGCTGCGCCGAATAAACCGAACGATGCTGTCCTCCGGTACAGCCGAAGCAAACGGACAAATTACTGAAGCCACGTTCCATATATCGCTTCACCGAAGCATCTACCAACGCATAGACAGAGTCGAGGAAACGGAGAATTTCACCATCTTCTTCGAGAAAACTGATCACCGGTTCGTCCAGTCCCGTGAAAGGTTTGTAGCGTTCGTACTTACCGGGATTATTCACGCACGGCAGTCAAAGACATAACCGCCGCCATTACCGGTAGGATCATCGGGAATCCCTTTCTTATAAGCAAAACTCATCACTTTGACGGTAAGCTGCCGTTTCTTGAGATCGTCGGTGAATTGCTTGAGTTCGGTAAGTTCGCGTAGCACATTGCAAAGATACGGGTATTCAGGGTACGCCTCTTTGAGCAAGTCACGCAGGTTCTGGATAGCAAAAGGAACACTCTGGATAAAATGAGGTTTCTTCTCAAAATACCCCCTGAAACCGTAAGCTCCGAGCACTTGCAACGTGCGGAAAAGAACAAAATGACGAAGCTGACTATAGAAATAGGGCTCGTCGATAGGCTGATATTTGCGCAGGGCATCGATATACTCCTTCAGCAATTCCTGACGGAGACTATCGGGATACTTCGCCTTTGCCTGCCACAGGAAAGAAGCGACATCATAATAGAACGGCCCTTTTCGTCCGCCCTGAAAGTCGATAAACCACGGCTCACCGTCTTTGATCATCACATTGCGGCTCTGAAAATCGCGGTACATAAAAGTAGCGGAAGAACTGCGCAGCAGCACATCACTCATCTTCTGAAAGTCGTCCTCCAGTTTATCTTCCTGAAATTCCATGCCGGTAGCCTTAAGGAAACAATATTTGAAGTAATTCAAATCCCAAAGGATAGAACGCTGATTGAACTCCGGCTGCGGATAACAACGGGAAAAGTCGAAGCCGTCGGCTCCGGCAAACTGTATGGCAGGAAGCAAACGGACCGTCTTGCGGAGCAACTCTTTTTCCTCTTCGGAAAATACGCTGGTAGCACGTCCTTTCTCGATTGCATGAAACAAAAGGGTATCTCCCAAATCCTCCTGAAGATAGTAACTCTTATTTTCGGAAACGATATGAACTTCGGGTACAGGCAGGCCGGACTTGCGGAAATGGGCTGCCATATAAAGGAAAGCATCATTCTCCTCGACAGACGTGCCACATACGCCGATCAGGTTTTCGCACCTGTCAGCCGGAAGTAGCGGCGGTTGGAACCGGAAGATGGTAATTCTGTTATATTCTCTACGGGAACTCCCGTATATTCCTGATATAGTTTCTGTAGTTCTTCGGTAATCATAGTCGTACATTTCGAGCAAAGATAAAGATTATAGATAAATTAATATCATCTTGCTCAAAACTCTATATCATTTTATTCAATATTCATCCGAATGTATTATCTTTGCTTCTGTTTACTCGACCTAATTCAATGAAAGCAAGACTCTATATCGTCCTATGCATCGCATTTATCACACAAATGGCCGGTGTCCTTCCTTTACAGGCGGGGCATTACTATTACAAGCAGATTTCTCTGAAAGAAGGACTACCTTCCACCGTCCGGTGTATCCTTACGGATGAACAGGGATTCGTGTGGATAGGCACCCGCTCCGGTCTGGGACGGTTTGACGGCCACGAACTGAAGAAATACATCCATCATGCAGACGATCCGCATTCGTTGCCTCACGACCTCGTCCTTCAGATTGCAGAAGACGAACAATACAATATCTGGATCTTGACTGATAAAGGGTGGCACGCTACCAACGGCAAAGTGACGACTTCTACCTGCCAACCGACGAAAAAGGAAAGAACATCACCGCATATTCCACCTGCCCTACCCCAGAGGGTTATTATTCGGAGCCAAAAACAAAATTTACTTTTACAGCTACCGGGACGGTTCTTTCCGCCTGCTGCAGGAATTCGACCAGACACCGGATTTCAGAAACTTCAATATCACGATACTCAGCCTTTGGGATGAAGAAACTGTACTCTGTTGCAGCCGCTGGCAAGGGCTACTCCTGCTCAACCTGAAAACCGGAGCATACAGCCGCCCGCCTTTCGACTGCGGAAAGGAGATTATGAGCATGATCATCGACTCGAAGAACCGGATATGGATTGCCCCCTACAATAACGGGCTCTACTGTTTCGACCGGAACGGAAAACAACTGGCATCATACACCACCCGCAACTCCTCGCTGAGCAACAATGTCATACTCAGCCTTGCCGAACGGGAGAACAAACTATGGATCGGAACGGACGGAGGCGGTATCAACATCCTCGAACCGGAAACCGGACAGCTTTCCCTGCTGGAACACATCCCCGGCAGAGACAACTATTCGCTCCCCGCCAACTCCATCCTCAGCCTCTACAACGACCGTAACAACAATATATGGGCAGGAAGTATCCGGAACGGACTGATCAGCATCCGCGAAGTGTCAATGGTGACCTACACGGACGTAGTGCCCGGCAACGACCGTGGACTGAGCAACAACACCATCCTCAGCCTCTATCAGCAGTCCGACGATAAAATATGGATCGGAACAGACGGAGGCGGAGTCAACCTTTTCAATCCTCTCACGGAGAAGTTCACCCATTATCTCTCTACGTGGGAAGACAAAGTGGCATCTATCTGTCAGTTCACTCCCGACAAACTACTGATCTCGCTCTTCTCACAGGGAGTGTTCGTCTTCAATCCGTCTACCGGAGAGAAACAACCGTTCACAATCATTGACGACGAAACGACCACCCGCCTCTGCAATCGGGGAAAAGCGGTCAACCTATATCAAAACAGCCCCGACAACGTGCTGCTGCTCGGCGACCACGTCTATCAATACGACCTGAACAAACGCACTTTCCGGATTGCCACCGAACAGGAGGGACAGGACATCATCGGCGCTCTTCTGCCCATCACCAATCACGAAAACTATACCTATCTCAACGATACGAAACGTATCTACCAACTGGACAAACGGAACAACCGCCTGACGTCTCTGTTCCGTTGCTTCAACGATACGGTCATCAATTCCGTTGCGCGTGACGAATACGGAGACTTCTGGATAGGGAGCAACTACGGACTGATCCACTATAATCCCGCTACCAAAGTACGTACTCCCTTTACCACCACGCTATTCACGGAAGTAACGCTCATCGTGTGCGACCAGCAGGGAAAAGTATGGTTCGGAACGAATGACATGCTTTTCGCATGGCTCATCAAAGAAAAGAAATTCGTACTGTTCGGCGAATCGGATGGTGCCATTCAAAACGAATATCTTTCCAAACCCCGTCTGCTGAGCAGCCACGGAGATGTCTACATGGGCGGCGTCAAAGGACTGCTGCATATCAACAGCAATCTGCCGCCGGCTACTTCCGAGCTGCCCAAACTGCAATTATCGGATGTCATCGTCAACGGAGAATCCGTCAACAATGAACTGTGCGGTGACCCGACCGGAATTTCCGTTCCCTGGAACAGTAATATAAGTATCCGTATCATGTCCAAAGAAGAGGATATCTTCCGGCAGAAAGTGTATCGGTATCAGATAGAAGGGCTGAACGACCAGCAGATCGAATCGTACAACCCGGAACTGGTCATCCGCTCGCTTCCGCCCGGCGATTATCAGATTATGGCTTCCTGCACAGCAAAGGACGGCAGCTGGATTCCCAGTCAGCAGATACTGGAACTGACCGTACTCCCTCCCTGGTACCGCACATGGTGGTTCACGCTGGGCTGTGCCTTGTTAGTAACCGGAATGATTGTCGAAACTTTCCGGAGAACACTGAAACGAAAAGAAGATAAGTTGAAATGGGCATGAAGGAGCACGAGCAACAGGTGTACGAAGAAAAAAGTACGTTTCCTGATCAATATCAGCCACGAAACTGCGTACTCCACTGACACTGATCCACGCTCCGACCTCAGCCGCTATATTGAAGTCCTTATCCCCGGCAGATACCCAATACCTGCCGCTGAAAGCGATTTACCGG
>ENA-OQIG01000757-OQIG01000757.1-human-gut-metagenome-genome-assembly--contig:-NODE-757-length-17020-cov-1.869769_pt1 | contig 17020 bp, 29 predicted proteins | sample MGYA00242576_ERZ504741 | MGnify/ENA primary metagenome ERZ504741 (study PRJEB26092, sample SAMD00036436) | human gut metagenome | host: Homo sapiens | study: EMG produced TPA metagenomics assembly of... | reverse complement strand
TTTTGCCGGGCTGGCCTGGGCCCTGGTGCCCTGGTTCATCGACGGGGGCATCGTGAAGGACGGACGGGCCCGGCTGGCCATGCTGGCCCTGGTGCCGGCCATCGGTCTGTCCATTCCCGCCGCCTGTCTCCGGGGGTATTTCCAGGGCTTCCAGGAAATGACCCCCACGGCGGTGTCCCAGATCCTGGAACAGTTCACCCGAGTGGTGACCATGGTGCTCCTGGCCTGGATCCTGCTGCCCGGGGACTGGACTGGGGGGCGGCGGGAGCGGCCTTCGGTGCCGTGCCTGGAGCGGTGGTCAGCCTGGGGAGCCTGCTGTGGTTCGTCCGCCGGCAGCAGAAACGGTGGAAACGGGAACCGGCGGCCCCTGCCGGAGCGGGAGAACGGCCTTCTCTTTCCCGTACCGCCTGGCAGCTGGTATCCCTGGCCCTGCCGGTGACCTGCGCCAACCTGATGGTGCCCGTGGTCAGCGGCATCGAGATGATCCTGGTGCCGGACCGGCTGCTGGCGGCAGACTTTACCGTGGCCGCTTCCACCCGGGCACTGGGGTACCTGTCCGGCATGGCCATGCCTTTGGTGAACATGGGGACCATTCCCACCAATTCCCTGGCGGCTTCGGTGGTGCCGGCGGTGGCGGAAGCCAAAGCCCTGGGCCGCCGGGACCTGATGGGAAGCAAAACCCGCCGGGCCTTCCGGTTCTTCCTGCTGCTGAACGTGCCGGCGGCAGTGGGGGTGGGCCTTCTGGGGACACCCATTTCCCAGGTGCTCTACGGCACCGTCCATGCGGGACGGTGATCACCGCCCTGGCTCCGGCCATTTTCTTCCTGGGGCTCCACCAGGTGTCCACCGCCATCCTCCAGGGACTGGGCCATACCCGGGTGCCCATGATGAACATGCTCCTGAGCCTCCTGGTGAAAGTGGGGCTCCTGTGGGTCCTTACCGCCAATCCCCTCTGGAACATCCAGGGGGCGGCCTGGGCCACCGATGCCAACCTGGCCATGGCCGGCCTGGGAAACCTGCTGTGGATGTACCACAGCGACCGACTGTCCCTGCCCGGGAAAAACTGTCTGCGGATCGGGTTTTCAGCGGCGGTGATGGGACTGGTCCTGTGGGCCGGGGCTCCTGCTGCCGCCCGGCTGCTGCCCGGACTGGTACTCCGTCTGGCGGTGGAAATCTGCGCCGGGGCCCTGGTGTACGGACTGTGCCTGCTGGCCACCGGAGAACTGAAACTCCGGGATCTGAAAAAGAAGAAATGAGGGGAACACCATGAAAACACTCCATGAAAAAGGCATCCACCAGCCGGGGGTCCTGGACCTGCGGCCCCTGATGGAACTGGTCCGGGTACTCCGGGAACCGGGCGGCTGTCCCTGGGACCGGGTCCAGACCCACCAGCCATGCGCCGGGAACTGGTGGAAGAAGTCTATGAAATGCTGGAAGCCATCGATGACGGCAATGTGGCCGGCATGCGGGAAGAAATGGGGGATGTGCTCCTCCAGGTGGTGTTCCACGCCCGGCTGGCAGAAGAAGAGGGACTCTTTGCCATGCAGGATGTGATCGACGATGTGGTGAAGAAACTGGTCCACCGGCATCCCCATGTGTTTGGCAGCACCCGGGTCAGCGGCGCCGGGGAAGTGATGGCCAACTGGGAAACCCTGAAGGCCCAGGAAAAGACCGAACGGACCATGCCCTGGACGGCATCGCCAAGGGACTGCCGGCCTGATGCGGGCCTACAAACTCAGCGCCAGGGCGGCCAAAACCGGTTTTGAATGGCCGGATGCCCCTTCCGCATGGGAGAAGGTACAGGAAGAGGAAAAAGAGCTCCAGGAGGCCGTGGAAGCCTGTGACAGGGACCGGACCGAGGAGGAACTGGGGGACCTGTTCTTTGCCCTGGCCGTCTACGCCCGGAAACTGGACCTGGAGCCGGAAACCACCCTGAACCGGGCCAACAACAAATTCCAGCACCGGTTCGAACATCTGGAAGCCCGGATGAAGGCAGAGGGAAAGGACTGGAAGGACCTGACCCTGGATGACCTGGAAACCCGGTGGCAGGAGGCGAAGAAGGAGACGGGGGCTTGACGGCTGACAAACTGGGGGCCGCGGGTATGAATCCTTTCACACCCCCCGCGTTTTCATGATTTTCCCAAAAAATGCGTGCATTTTTCCTGCGGTTGTGCTAATATGACCATAGTCAGGCGCCGCCCACGCAGGCGCAATACCTATTTAGGAGGATTTTTCTTATGAACAAAAGTGAATTGATTGCTGAAGTTGCGTCCAAAACCGCGCTGCCCAAAAAAGATGCTGAAAAGGCTGTGAACGCTTTCATCGATACCGTAAAGGAAGCCGTAGCCAACAAAGATAAAGTACAACTGATCGGTTTCGGTACTTTCGAAGCTCGCGTTCGTAATGCCCGCAGCGGCAAGAATCCTCGCACTGGTGAAACCATTGAAATTGCAGAAGCCAATGTTCCTGCTTTCAAAGCCGGGAAGCTTTCAAGGATGCCGTAAACAAATAAGTGGCAGATCCAGCAACCTGATGCCTCCGGTGTCAGGTTGCTTTTTTATCCCGGCAGGAAGGGTGCCGGGGAAGGATGGAAAGGCAGGACAATGGATTCCAGACGCAAAACCAACAGACGTTTCCTGGTACTGGTCCTGGTATGCTGTCTGCCCTTATTGGGCAGCGCGGTCCATCAGGGATACCGGATCTTCCGGATCCATCAGGAAAGCGTGCGGACAGAAAAGAAAGTCCAGCAGCTGAAAGCGGAAAACGACGCCCTGGCACAGGAAAAGGAAAACCTGGGCGATATCCGGTATATAGAAAAAGTCGCCCGCGACGAGCATAATATGGTGGGAAAGAACGAGATTCCGCTGTTTATGGTGAAGAAGTGAAAAGACGGGTGTGCTGCACGGAACGTGCAGCACACCCGTCTTTTTTGTCAGCGGCCAAAGGAAAGCATCTGCCGGGGCAGATGCTTCTGAATTTGTAAAACCGGTGGCTACGGAAGGGCGGGCCTGACCGGCTCACCCCTATGGCGTATTCGGCGGACAAACGGGAGAATGGTCCAGAAAACGGCCTTCTCCGTCAATCCCGTTTCTGGATTTGCAGGAGACCCATAGACCCCGGTGCCGTAGGGGCCTCACGCCGGGCGGTCCGCCAGATTGCTGATTATTTGTGTGTTGTGCGGGGCGCCGGGCCTGCGCCCCCTACGGTTTATGCTGTTTCAAAATCAATTTGCAAAATTGATTTCCATCGGCCGTTGACCGCTGACAAAAAAGCGTGCTGCCTTTTCCGCAGCACGCTTTTTCTCTTACTGATCCTGTTCCACAACCTTATCCACAATGGCATTCAGGGCCTTGCGGCTGGCTTCGCTGATGTTGGCCAGGGGGTTGCCTTCGTCTTCGGCAGCCACTACCTGGGGATCGATGGGGATCCGGCCCAGGAAAGGCAGTCCTTTTTCTTCCGCCAGGGCCTTGCCGCCGCCCGCCTTGAAGATATCCACTTCCTGGCCGCAGTGGGGGCAGACGAACCCGCTCATGTTCTCGATGATGCCCCGGACCGGGATCTGGCCCAGCTGGCAGAAGCTGAGGGATTTCCGCACATCCGCCAGAGCACTTTCTGGGGGGTGGTGACGATGATGGCTTCCGCATCCTTGATGGTCTGGACCACGGTCAGGGGTTCATCCCCGGTGCCGGCGGCAGTCGATGATCAGGTAATCCAGGGATCCCATTTGGTATCGCTCATGAACTGCCCGGATGGCCCCACCTTCAGGGGACCCCGCCAGATCAGGCATCGTCCTGCTGGGCCAGGAAGCCCTGGGCGGACAGGAATTCCAGATGGTCGCTGTAGCGGAAGGGCACCAGTTTTTCCCCTTCCACCTGGACATGTTTGTCCATGAAGCCCAGCATGCCGGCCACGCTGGGGCCGTGGAGATCCACGTCCATCAGGCCCACCTGATAGCCCCGCTGGCTGAGCAGCAGGGCCAGGTCCACGGAAACCGTGCTTTTGCCCACGCCCCCTTTGCCGCTCATGACGACGATTTTATGTTTCACATGGGCCAGGAAATCGGCAATGGCCGTATCCTGGGGATTCTGCTTCGGATTGGATTCACAGCCGGAGCAGTGGGAATGATCGCAGTGATCACATTCGCTCATTGAAAAAACCTCCCTCAAAGAAAACAGTTTGTCAACCTGCCCTTATTATAGAAAAAAATCCAACTGAATGCAATCGGGTTACACTATAGTAAGACGTCAGACGTCAGCTTTGTCCGGTGGAAAATTCGTGCAGAGCGGGCGGCCGGGCCTGCCGCCCCTACGGATTCAACCACCCAACCACTTAATCACTTAAAACTCCCGCTGACTCTCTGGTCAAAACAGTGTATAATAGGGAGAGAAAAATCCGGGTGCGGGGCACCCACAAGGAGTGAAGGATATGGAATGGAAAAAAACATTGGCGGTGGCCTTTTGGCGGGGCTTTTTGCCGTGCCGGGATATGCGGCGGAACGGCCGAAACTGGCGGATGGGGAGCTGTTTGTATCGGAACGGATCATCCGGGACGGAAAGGTCCTTTATCAGGCGGCGGATGCCCATACGGACTGGGAGCATGACAGTGAAAAGGCTGTACAGGGCCTGGTGTGCACCGCATTTCTCCCTTCCGGAGAGGGGCAGGAAGGACCGGAACTGGCCAGCATCAAGAAGCTGACCAGCCAGCAGGAAAAGATCCGGCAGGCCCGGCAGCGGTATGGGGGAGCCGCCTATGCCAACCAGCTGGTGCTCTATGCGGCCATGGACACCAACGGACAGAACGGGAAGCTGGCCATCACCAAGCGGAACTGTTCGGCCGGCTGCTGAATGTGACCCTGGCAGTCCAGGACCCCACCGGTACCCAGAATGACGGCAGCGAAGCTCTCAGCGAGGAACATGTGGTGACCATCCCGGCAAAGAAGCTGCCCCGGTACGGGAACCTCAGAGTCCGCTTCTCCGATGCCACCGGCCACGCCCTGGAAGACCTGGATGTGGTGTTGGAGAGATAACAGGGATGTCAGCAGTATCCTGTAACACCCGTTACACATTTCCGTTTCAATTTTTTGCAAATCATTTCCCCGTTGACGGATTGTGTAAACAGGGGTATTATAGATTCATTCCAACAGTAGTAAAGGCGGGTTGACAGATGGCTCTTTCCAGATGGATCGAAGGAACTGCATATGGCTTTCCTTTTACCCAGAGCTATTATTTTGGCTTTGGTTATTTTGGCTGCCATGAACTGCATACCTTCTCCACCGTGAAGAGAGACTGAACATCCGGCCGTTCCGGAGGTTTCATCAGCAGGAAACCCTGAAGCAGACTCCTTGCGAGTCTGCTTTTTTTGTGGAATGGCTCTTCCCGCCGGAAAAAAAGCAGAACAGTAGGAAAGTAGGACAGGAGGAATTATCATGATCATTGTAATGAAAAAAGGGGCACCCAAAGAAGTTACGGAGAAACTGAAACAGAGCCTGGAGCAGCGGGGCTTCACCATCCATGACAGCATCGGGGAAAATCAGGAAGTGCTGGGAATCGTCGGGGACACCAGCATCCTGGATCCGGAAGATTTCATGGTGAACCCCTGGGTGGACAAGGCCATGCGGGTCCAGGAACTTCAAGCGGGCCAACCGGATGTTCCATCCGGACGATTCCGTCATCGATGTGAGCGGGGTCAAGGTGGGGGGCAAAAAGCTGGTGGTGATCGCCGGACCCTGCTCGGTGGAAGGCCAGGAACAGATGGACACCATTGCTGCTTCCGTCAGGGCCAGCGGCGCGGACATGCTCCGGGGCGGAGCCTTCAAACCCCGTACCTCTCCCTACTCTTCCAGGGCCTGGGAGACAAGGGGCTGGATCTGATCCGTCAGGCGGGGAATGCAACCATCTGCCCATTGTGACGGAAATCATGTCTGCGGACAAGATCGATGAATTCGTGGAAAAGGTGGATCTGATCCAGGTGGGAGCCCGGAACATGCAGAACTTCACCCTGCTGAAGGAACTGGGGAAACTGAAGAAACCCATCCTGCTGAAGCGGGGTCTGTCCGCCACCATCGAGGAATGGCTCATGAGTGCGGAATACATCATGTCCGAAGGGAATGAAAACGTCATCCTCTGCGAACGGGGCATCCGGACCTTTGAAACCTACACCCGGAATACCCTGGATCTGTCGGCGGTCCAGGCAGTGAAGCGGCTGAGCCATCTGCCGGTGATCGTGGATCCCAGCCATGCCACCGGGAAGGCCTGGATGGTGCCCACCATGAGCAAGGCGGCCATTGCCGCCGGGGCGGACGGGCTCATCATCGAGACCCACAACGATCCCCAGCATGCCTGGTGCGATGGGGCCCAGAGCCTGTCCCTGCCGGAATTCGCTCAGCTGATGAAGGACCTGAAGGTCCTGGCCCCTGCGGTGGGGCGGGAACTGTAAGGCGGAAAGCGGGAAAGGACAGTCATGAAGAAACTGCAGGATACGGTTGTTGCCATTGTGGGACTGGGCCTGATCGGCGGATCCTATGCCAAAGCCCTGAAAAGCCAGAAGGTGAAACGGATCATCGGCATGGACCGGAACCACATCGTTTCCCTGATGGCCCTGGACGAAGGGTATGTGACGGAGCTGGCGGATGAAGATCCGGAACGGCTCCGGGAGGCGGATGTGATCATCTGCTGCATGTACCCTGGCGCCTTTGTCCCCTTTGTCCGGACCATGTGAAGTACTTCAAAAAAGATGTGCTGCTTACGGACGTGATGGGGATCAAGGGATCCATTCCGGACCAGGTGGATGCTCTGCTGGGGCCGGAGATGGATTTTGTACCAACCCATCCCATGGCGGGACGGGAAGGAAAGGGCTACAGCCAGAGTACCTCCCAGATTTTCCAGGGGGCCAATTTCATCCTGATCCACCGGGAAGGGAACCGGCCGGAACACCGGGAATGGCTCCGGAACATGGCCTATGAACTGGGCTGTGCCCGGGTGGTTGAGCTGACAGTGGAGGAACACGACAGCATCATCGCCTACACCAGCGATCTGCCCCATGTGATGGCGGTTTCCCTGATCAACAGTGATTCCATGCAGGAAAACACCAAATATTTCGTGGCGGGATCCTTCCGGGACGCCACCCGGGTGGCGGACATCAACGCCAAATTGTGGAGCGACCTGTTCCTGCTGAACAAGGGCCCGGTGATCCGGGAAATCAACAAACTGGAACAGGAACTGGAACACTGGAAAGCGCCTCCAGCAGGATGACCGGAAGAACTGGAACAGATGATGGACAAGGCGAAAAAGAAAAGAAGGGACATGTTTTATGGAAAAAATCTTCGTTGATCTGGGCAAAGAATCCTATACCATTGCAATCGAACCCCATTCCTGGTCCGGATTTGGGAAAAAGATCCGGGCTCTGTCCCGAGGGGACAAGGCGGCGGTGATCACGGACCGGACGGTGGACGGCCTGTACGGGGCGGATCTGGAACAGCAGCTCCGGGCGGAAGGTTCCAGGTGCGCCGGCTGGTGATGGAACCCGGGGAAGACCACAAGAACCTGGACACCTTTGGGAAGATGGTCCGGGCCTGTGCGGATTTCGGCATGACCCGCAGCGATCTGGTGATCACCCTGGGGGGAGGCGTTCCCGGTGACCTGGGGGGCTTTGCGGCAGCCAGCTTCCTCCGGGGGGTGGATTTCATCCAGGTGCCCACCACCCTGCTGGCCCAGATCGACAGCAGCGTGGGAGGCAAGGTGGCAGTGGACCTGCCGGAAGGGAAGAACCTGGTGGGAGCCTTCTACCAGCCCAAAGGGGTGCTGATGGATCCGGTCCTGCTCCGGAGCCTGGACCGCCGGTATCTTCACGATGGCCTGGCGGAAGTAATCAAATGCGCGGCCTTCGGGGATCCGGACCTGTTCGCAGCCCTGGAGGATTTTTCCGGGGATGAGGACGTCCTGGCCCATGCGGCGGAAATCAGTGCCGCCTGCTGCCGGATCAAGGTGAAGGTGGTGGAAGAGGATGAACGGGACGTGGGAGCCCGGATGGTGCTGAACTTCGGCCACACCATCGGTCATGCGGTGGAACGGTATTACCACTATGAAAAATACACCACGGGGAAGGGGTGGCCATCGGCATGGTGCGGCTGACCCGGAATACGGAAAAAATGGGGCTGACGGAACACGGAACCGCGGACCGGATCCGGCGGCTGCTCCAGAAGTATGACATTCCCACGGAAGATCCCATCAGCGATGAGGATGTGCTGGCAGGGATCACCATGGACAAAAAGAAGCGGGGCAATCAGATCACCCTGGTGATCGTACCGGCCATCGGGAAGCGGATGCTGAAAAAGGTGGATTTTGCCGATCTGCGGCCCTATGTGAAAGGATGAGATCATGACCACACTGCGTATCGAACCCCGGTCCTGACCGGGACTCTCCGGGTGCCTTCCTCCAAGAGCATGGGGCACCGGGCCCTCGTCTGTGCGGCCCTGGCCCAGGGCTCCAGCCAGGTGGAGGGAGTCAGCGTCAGCCGGGATATCCTGGCCACCTGTGACTGTCTCCGGCAGCTGGGGGCCGTCATCACCAGCCGGGAAGAGACGGGGGGCCGGACGGCTTTCACCGTGGAAGGCACGCGTCCTCACCAGGTGGGGACGGAAATGGACTGCGGGGAATCCGGGTCCACCCTCCGGTTCCTGATCCCTCTGGCGGCTCTTACCGGGGATGCCTTTACCTTCCAGGGATCCGGGAAACTCGGCAGTCGGCCCCTGGAACCTATGAAGCCATTTTCCGCCAGCAAGGCCTGGTGTTCCGAAAAGGGAGCGCCAGGGACAATTTTCCCCTGACGGTCCAGGGTCCGCTCCGGCCCGGGCATTTTACCTGCCCGGGGATGTGAGCAGCCAGTTCATCAGCGGGCTGCTGTTTGCCCTGCCCCTGCTGGAAGGGGAATCCACCCTGGAAATCACCGGGAAACTGGAAAGCCAGAGCTACATCGCCCTGACCCTTTCCGCCCTGCAGAAATACGGCATCACCATCGAACACGAAAACTACCGACGGTACCGGATCCCCGGGAACCAGCAGTACCAGCCCGGGAAGGGGCCGTGGAAGGGGACTATTCCAGGCCGCCTTCTGGCTCACCGCCGGGATGCTGGGCCGGACCATCAGCATTCTGGGCATGGATCCGGATTCCTCCAGGGGGATAAAGCCATCATCCCATCCTCCAGAAAATGGGAGGACAGGTGGTCTTTGAAGGGGACAGACTGGTGAGCCGGCCGGGCACGCCCATCGGCACCACCATCGATGCTGCCGACTGTCCGGACATCATTCCGGTGCTGACGGTGGCGGCAGCCCTCAGCCAGGGCCACACGGAAATCATCCATGCGGAGCGGCTGCGGCTGAAGGAATGTGACCGGCTGAAGGCCATGGCCACGGAACTGAACAAACTGGGAGCCGGATCACGGAAAAACCGGACGGCCTTTCCATCGACGGGGTGGAAGAACTGTCCGGGGGCACCGTGGACTGCTGGAACGACCACCGGATCGCCATGAGCCTGGCGGTGGCCAGCATCCTGTGCCGGGAACCCCTGACCCTGATGGGGGCCGAATGCGTTTCCAAATCCTATCCGGAATTCTGGCAGGATTTCAAGACCTTAGGAGGACAATATGAGCAGTGTAATGGGTGAGCGGGTCAAGCTGACCATTTTCGGAGAATCTCACGGGCCCTCCATCGGAGTGGTCATGGACGGTCTGCCGGCCGGGGTGGAACTGGATCTGGCGGCCATTGAGAAAGAAATGAAACGGCGGGCACCGGGCAGCAGCAAGCTGCTACGCCCCGGAAGGAACCGGACAGCTTCACCATCGAAAGCGGGTTCTTCAACGGAAAGACCACGGGCATGGCCCTGTGCGCCCGGATCGTGAATACCAATGCCCATTCCAGGGATTACAGCAAAATGAAGGAAATCATGCGGCCGGGCCACGGGGATTACCCGGGCTATGTGAAATTCCACGGTTGCAACGATTACCGGGGCGGCGGCAGTTTTTCCGGTCGCCTGACGGCACCCCTGGTGTTTGCCGGCGCCGTGGCCAAGCAGCTGCTGGCGAAAAAGGGTGTGACCGTGGGGGCCCATGTGGCGGCCTTGGCCGGGATCAGGGATGACCGGTTCAATCCCCTGGGAGAAACGGCGGAGACCCTGCGCTCCATGGGGGAAGAGACCCTGCCGGTGCTGAATCCAGACGTGCGGGAAACCATGGCCCAGGCTGTGACTGCTGCCCAGAAGGAAAAGACTCCGTGGCGGGCTTATCGAATGTATGGCCATCGGCCTGCCTGTGGGATTGGGGGAACCCTATTTCGACTCTGTGGAAAGCCGGTTGAGCCACGCCCTGTTCTCCGTACCTGCGGTGAAGGGCATTGCTTTCGGGGACGGTTTCGGCCTGGCGGAGATGCGGGGCAGTGAATCCAATGATCCCATGCAGTACCGGGACGACAGGGTGGTGTGTACCACCAACCACAACGGCGGTGTCACCGGGGGCATCACCAACGGCATGCCTCTGGTTTTCACGCTGGTGATCAAACCCACCCCTTCCATCGGCAAGACCCAGCATACGGTGAACGTGGTGACCCGCGAAGACACCACCCTGGAAGTCACCGGTCGTCATGATCCCTGCATCCTGCCCCGGGCCATCCCGGTGGTGGAGGCCGTAACGGCCTGGACCCTGCTGGATCTGTTCTATATGGCGGAACGGGGGTAGGCATATGACACAGGAATCCATCCTTGTAGGCTATATGGGGGTGCCGGGGGCCTACAGCCACCTGGCCCTGCAGCAGTACTTCTCTGGTCAGCCGGTGGAAGCCCGGAACTTCATGCTTTTTGAAGATGTGGTGACGGCAGTCATGGACGGTACTGTCCGGTATGGGGTGCTGCCCATCGAGAATTCCTCCACCGGCGGCATTACGGAGGTCTATGACCTGGTGCGCCGGTATGGGGCCAGCATCGTGGGCGAGAAAATCGTGAAAGTGGAACACTGCCTGCTGGGCCTGCCCGGAGCGAAGCTGGAGGATATTACAGAAGTCTATTCCCATCCCCAGGGCTTTTCCCAGTGCCAGGCCTTTTTCAAGGCACATCCGGCCATGCAGCAGTTCAATTATTTCAATACGGCCAAGGCGGCGGAAATGGTGGCCCGGAAAAAGGACATCCATAAGGCGGCTGTGGCCGGGGCTCAGGCGGCCGGACCTATAGCCTTACCATCCTGGCCCGGGGCATCAATACCAACCAGAGCAACTACACCCGGTTCATCATCATCAGCCGGCAGCAGGAACTGGCCGCAGATGCGGACAAGATTACCCTGATCGTCAGCTTGAAACACCAGCCGGGTCCCTGTACCGGGTCCTGTCCCATTTCGCCCGGTATCAGATCAACATGACCAACATTGAATCCCGCCCCATCCCCGGGCGGCCCTGGGAATATTATTTCCATATGGATATCACCGGCCATCTGACGGATCAGGCCGTGCAGAATGCCTGGCGGACCTGCCGGAGGATACCACGGACTGTAAGATCCTGGGGAACTACCGGGCGGATCACGGAAAGGAAGCCAGACCATGAAATTCGGATTGTTGGGACGGGTACTGGGGCACAGCCTGTCGCCCCAAATCCATGCAGCCATCTTCCGGGCCCTGGGCAGCCAGGATACCTATACCCTGTTGGAACGGGAGCCGGACCAGGTGGCAGCCTTTGTACGGGAAAACCGGGAGGGGCTTACCGGCAGCAATGTGACCATTCCTTACAAAGAAACTGTCATTTCCTATCTGAAGGACATTGCACCGGAAGCAGAAAAGATCGGAGCGGTGAATACCCTGTTTTTCACGCCGGAAGGGGTGAAAGGCTACAATACGGACTATATGGCTTCGACCGGATGCTCCAGGCGGCCGGCATTTCCCTGACCGGGAAACGTGTAACCGTGCTGGGACAATGGAGGTGCGGCCAAGGCCGTGCTGCAGGTGGTGGCCGACCGGAAGGCGGAGACGGTCCAGATCCTGTCCCGTCACCCCCAGCAGGCGAAAGAGAGCCTGCAGCATTTCCTGGCCCAGCGGCCGGATGCACGGGTACGGCTTTATGCCGAAGCACAGCCCGGCAGCCAGGTGGTCATCAACACCACTCCGGTGGGTATGTTCCCCAAGGTGGGAGTGAGCCCGGTGCCGGCAGACTTTACAGTGGGCGCCGAAGCGGCAGTGGACATCATCTACAATCCCAGGGAACCCCAGTTCCTGGCTGACGCCCGCAAAAATGGGGCGAAGACCTGCAATGGACTGTACATGCTGGTGGCCCAGGCTGTGGCTTCAGAGGAAATCTGGCAGCAGAGGAAACTGGATCCGGATCTGATTCCGGAAATCATGAAACAACTGGAGGCTTCATTTCATGGCTAATATTGTACTGATCGGCATGCCCGGGGCGGGCAAGACCACCATTGGAAAGAAACTCAGCAAGGTGCTTGGGCGTCCGGTCATAGATGCGGACGATGTGGTGGTGCAGCAGACCGGACGGACCATCAAGAGCCTGTTCCAGGAAGGAGAGAATGTATTCCGGGACGCGGAGACGGCAGCCATCCGCAGCCTGGCCGCCAAAGATGGTATCATCATCTCCTGCGGGGGCGGCGTGGTGAAGCGCCCGGAAAATATGGCTATCTCCAGGAAACGGGGAAGATCTTCTTCCTGAACCGGGACCTGGCAGCCATCGCCGGGTGCGTGGACAAAGTGAGCCGGCCCCTGCTGAATTCCGCAGAAGACCGGCTGACCCAGCTGTACAGGGAACGGATGCCCCTGTACCTGAAATATTGTGATTATGCCATTCCTGTGGACGAAGATTTCGACAAAACCACAAAGTACATCATCGACTGATCAGGAAGCTGGGGATTTGAAAGACTGGAAGTCCTCGGATTGGTGTACAGCCGACCACCAACCACCAACCACTAAAAAACGGGAGCGTGATTTTCACACTCCCGTTTTTTCAATATACACACTGGTACTGGGAAATGCGGCGCTGGTGCCAGTTTCTTCCAGGAGTTTCATCAGTTCCAGGTTGATCCGTTCCTTGCTTTTCATGTATTTGTCGTAGCCGGTGTGCCGGCAGTAGCACACGATGCTGATGTCCAGGCTGCTGGCCCCCATTTCGGAAAAGGCCACGGTGATCCCGTCCTCCACGATGTCCGGGTCTTCCTTCAGGAATTCCGTGATCTTCCGGACCAGTTCCTGCATCTGTTCCCGGGTGCTGTCATAAGTGACTCCCAGGGTCATTTCCAGCCGCCGCATGTGCCGGTTGGTGAAATTCTGGATGGGGGTGCTGATGATCAGGGAATTGGGGATGTACACCAGGGCCTGGGTAAAGGTCCGCACATTGGTGCTCCGGAAGGAAATGGATTCCACGATCCCTTCCACATTGTTGCAGATGATCCAGTCCCCCACATGGAAGGGCTGGTCCATGAGGATCACCAGGCAGGCGAAGATGTTGGCCAGGGAATCCTTGGCCGCCAGGGATACGGCCAGGCCCCCGATGGACAGCCCGGCAATGAACCCGCTGATGTTGAATCCCCAGGTGCTCAGCACCGTGGCCAGGGCGAAGAAGACGATCAGGGCATGGAAGAAGGAGGAAAACAGGCCGCTGATGGCGGGATCCAGCTTCTTTCCGGATTTGGTGAAGAAGTGGTTGAAAATCACATTGGTGGTGGAACTGAAATTGTACAGGCTCCAGTAAAAGGCGATGAACAGCAGGGAGGCCATGGTGTTGGACAGGAAGGCCGTCCGGGCCAGCCATTCCCAGGGGGAATTGGCCAGGGCCGAATAGCCCCCGAAAACGGCAATGGCCATCCGGCCGGGCCGGTACACCGCAGCGGCGATGTTTTCGTCGGCGTCGAAGGGCAGTTTGTCCAGGATGAAGCGGATGACCCGGATGCTGACGATCCGGAAGCGATGTAGAACAGGATGGTGAAGGCCAGAATCACCAGGGCCGGCACCCAGGCCAGGAAATCATGATAGAGAGTCATGGGAATGCTCCTTTATGAGAGGATTTGCTCCCATTGTACCATTCTCCCGGCGGCGGGTGCAAGAATATGCTATAATGAAGGAAATTGTGGATTCAGGTGAGGGGGAAACTTCATGACGTTGCGAGAAGATGCAGAAACCATCATGCAGAAAGCCATCCGGGCTTCTCTGCCCGATGCGGCTGTGGCAAAGGCTTTGGAACACAAGGAATTCGGCACCGGGAAGATCGTGGTGGTGGCCATCGGCAAGGCGGCCTGGCAGATGGCCAAAACAGCGGTGGGAATCCTGGATGGAAGGATTTCCGCCGGGATCGTGATCACCAAGTACGGTCACAGCAAGGGGGAACTGGCACCGCTGGAAATCTGGGAAGCCGGCCATCCGGTGCCGGACGAGAATTCCCTGAAGGCCACCCAGCGGGCCATCGAACTGGTCCGGGATCTGACGGAGCGGGATACGGTACTGTTTTTGATCAGCGGCGGGGGATCGGCCCTGTTTGAAAAGCCCCTGATTTCCCTGAAGGAACTCCAGGACATCACCTCGGACCTTTTGGCCAGCGGGGCGGACATCGTGTCCATGAACACGGTGCGGAAACGGCTGAGCAGCGTCAAGGGCGGGAAGTTTGCCCGGCTCTGTGCGCCGGCCCATGTGTATGCCATCGTCCTCAGCGACATTATCGGGGATCCTCTGGACATGATCGCTTCCGGTCCGGCTTATCCGGATTCCTCCACCTGTGAGGAAGCCATGGAAGTGATCCGGAAGTTCAAGATCATGCTGCCGGAGGATGCGGAAAAGGCCTGAGGGAAGAAACCCCCAAGACCCTGGACAATGTGGAAACGGTGATCACCGGCAGCGTGACGGAACTGGCGGCGGCCGGGCAGCAGGCGGCGGAGGAACTGGGGTACGAACCCTGGCTCCTGACCACAAGCCTGAACTGCCAGGCCAAGGAAGCGGGCAGTTTCCTGGCGGCCATCGGACGGCAGTATGCTGCCAGCGGGAAAAAGATGGCGGTACTGGCCGGGGGCGAGACGGTGGTCCACCTCCATGGCCGGGGCAAGGGAGGCCGGAACCAGGAAATCGCCCTTTCGGCTGCCGACGGCATTGCAGGACTGGACAATGTGGCGGTGTTCTCCTTTGGCAGCGACGGCACCGACGGCCCCACGGATGCAGACGGGGGTTACGGAGACGGATATACGAAGGAAAAACTCCTGGAGCAGGGGCTGGCCATTTCCGATGTGCTGGATAAAAACGACGCCTACCACGCCCTGGAAAAGACAGGAGGTCTCCTGATCACCGGAGCCACCGGGACCAACGTGAACGACCTGAGCGTGCTGCTGATCGGGTGAGAAGGGGGGCTGCACGTCCTGTGCAGCACTCGGGTCTCGAGTCTTGGGTCGCGGGCTTGTTGGTGCAGACCGAAGATTCAATTTTACAAATCTCAACTGATTTTTTCTTGTCATTCTATAGAAAAACAACAGTTTACAGCTTTTAAGCCGCTTGCTCATCGCCCCAAGCCAATGCTTGCAAAGCCTTGAGCAATGTGCTTGAATTTATGCTACTTTGGGCTTTGGACACCAAAGTGGCGAAAAATACTTCCTTGTGGATCTGCTGGCTTAGCGCGTGCCGCAGCTCTTGCGGGCTCTTGTCCCGGTAGGTGTTCAGCCGCTCGTCCTCATACGGCAGGATCTTCATGAGAGCGTGCCCGGAATTCGTTAGGTTCAGCAGATGCTCAATCGCAGTCTTTGTGCGAACTTTGTAGCTGCCGAGCTCCCAGAACATCTTCTGCTCGTAGTAGTTCGTCTCAATGCCCCAGCGGAGCTTGTAGAGCTTGAGCGGGTAAATCGCCATATGCTTGGAGCTGGTGTTGCGGAGCCCTTTGTTCTCCTGCCAAGCAATGCTCATGTGCAGCGCCATCGGATCTATGGTGCTGAAAAAGAGACGGTACGAGCCACTCTTGCTCAGCGTCACATAGGCATGGACGGTATGGTCGCCAAAGATGCGCGTTTTCACCAGACGGTGAGCAACAAAATAGTTGTCCATCCGGCAAAGGTAATTCGTGAGATCATTGGCAATCTCGTCCAGCATCAAGCGTTTACCGTACTTTGGTGGACGGCCGCGACGGCCTGCCGTCGAATCCGGCAACTCGAACATGGCCGTATCGTGGCGTGCATTGCAGGTCACATTGAGATTCGGATAGCTGAGAGCATGTGCGAGCAACTCGCGCTTGGCGTACCAGCTATCGAAGAGCAGGATGACCTGGCGTTTTTCAAGGATTGGCATGACTTCATCGAGAAGCTGGCAGGCAAGTGTCAGCTTCGAGGCTTCGCCGTTGCTCATGACGTAGCCAATCGGCACCGCGATATAACGGATCTGCTGCTTGCCTGCGGTCTCATGGAGGACCGGCACGCTCATCGTCAGGCTGACGAAGGCATGCCCATTGAAATAGGACTTGCCATCGTGTTTGGCGTGGTCGTACAGGATGCCTACACCGTCGAAGTGCTTGCCCCACTTGGCAATGGACGTGTCGTCCACGCTGAGCAGGATAGGCTCCTGCCGCAGTGCCTCTGGCACTATGGCAAGCGCCTGCAGCGCCAAGCCTGGCGAATGGATGCATCCGTGACGAGGCCGTTGCCAAGGCGCGGTAATAGCTGTTGAGCGATGCGTCCGTCTGCTTCGATAGGAACTGCCGGAACAGGCAGCGCACCGACGGCGCCGACTCCAGAGCCAGTTGAGCAATGAGTAACCACGCCAGCAGATGGCGCGTCCGTCTCGTCGCAGATGGGAACAAGGAAGAAAAAGTCGTCAGGAGTCTGTTAACTGTCGGCTGACTGGTGTATAATTGAGACATCACGTAGCACCTCTCGTGTTTGGTTTGTGGTGAATCTTGAAGTGGTAAACTAAAATTGGACACGGAGGGGGTAATTTTTGGACATACGGTGTATACTGTACGGATAGTACGAAATTAATTATCGGACAGAAATTCTCCCTCACAGGACAGGAGGTTTGCCGTGA
>ENA-OQIG01000755-OQIG01000755.1-human-gut-metagenome-genome-assembly--contig:-NODE-755-length-17041-cov-3.096252_pt1 | contig 17041 bp, 23 predicted proteins | sample MGYA00242576_ERZ504741 | MGnify/ENA primary metagenome ERZ504741 (study PRJEB26092, sample SAMD00036436) | human gut metagenome | host: Homo sapiens | study: EMG produced TPA metagenomics assembly of... | reverse complement strand
ATATATTCTGAAAAAATATGCCGACTCTTGCATGAGAGTGGGCATATTGCCATGCTGACCGGAGACTCATACAAGGATGTAAAATTTATGTTACGTATATTTATCCCAACATCTAACGGTAAGATTTCCAGACGTCGTTATATATTTTCATTTATTTTAATAAATTTCATTTTTGCCTTTCTTATTATCTTTTTTAACGATGGAGAAGCAGGCTTTCTTGTTATAGTCTCTACCATCGTACTCCATTATCTCGTCATCAACATGAATTGCCAGCGACTCCGTGATAGTGGTTTCATCTATATAAAAACTTATGTTTTTGGTACATTAGCAGTATATATCATCTCTATCATCACAATGATAGCCGAAGATTTTGCCTGTTCAGGCAATGGTTCGATGATTTTTTTGATTTGTTATTTTTCCACTTTCAGTATGCTAATGCTTGCACCTACTGATTCATCAAAACAATAGTTATGGAGTATTTATGAGTAAGGAATATATGAACGATGGTTCATTAAGTGAAAAATGGAAATACCGATTTAATTTTTATGATCAACATGGTTTTCCTGGATTCTGGGGGGCAACACCAGAATATAAAGCAGCATTTAAAGCATTAAAAGTAAGACAACGCTTAACTATTCAAATGAATTTCATTGCTTTCTTCTGCTCCTGGATATATTTATTTGTCCTTGGGTTATGGAAAAAAGCAATTATAGTTCTATTACTTGGTATTCTATCTCTATTTGTTGGTGCACTAATTGGCGTTAACATTCTGGCATTGCCGTAGCAGCCTATGTTGCTGTTAACACGAACAAATGGTTTTATGAGAAAGAGGTAAAAGGGTTAAATACCTGGAGCCTTTGAATAACAGGTGGCTTAGCCAAGCTAAGCCACCGCCTTCTTTTTACAGCCAGTTCTTGCGCTTAAAGTACAGATACGGTGCCAGGCCCGCGAGGATCATAAAGATAATCGCGCCAGGGTAGCCGAAGCCCCACTTCAGTTCTGGCATAAACTCAAAGTTCATGCCATAGCTGGAGGCAATCCGCGTAGGAAAAAGTTTCCTAATCGGTAAATTCAACATTTTGTTATTAACAATGGGCAAAACCAATCAATAACGAGATTCCCTTCAGAATGTAATAAAAATGTGAAGAGTACTTCTTTTTTAAATATTTTTTTACCCTAGCATTTGTTCTCGAATTGATATTGAGCTTAAATATAACCAAGGCAAATGCAAATGAATAACATATTACTTCCGCCAATTAATATTCCCTGTACACTTTTCGAAACTATTAGTTTATTCGATGATTTTTCTGCTGATGATATGCAATATGGTGATATGGTAGAACAAGACTTTCTCTCACTCGGCCTAAGCGATATCTCAGCAAAAGTTGATCCTTACAGACTTATTAAATACCATTTCCCTGGCCCAGGTTCTATTAATGTTGCTTTTAGTGCCTCAAGTTCCGGAACAAAAATATCACAACGTGAATGCACTGATATTTTATTTGCAGAAATGAAAGAACTAGCAAAAATGCTTTCCTTTTTTGGACAATATAAAACACTTATCGAAGATCTGATTGAACATTTTAGATATGGAAATGGCAGCAATTTTCATAGCCAACAATTAAATTATCTTTTCATGAAAAATAAATAAATATGGTTATAATAGTCCAATACGAATAATCAAAGAATGTATCGAAAATGGCATTAATTCAACTCCCTCGACAGGATACCAACCTCTTATCCTGCAAAGCATTAAAACCAAATTAATTTCATCAAGACTAAATAAATTTAATGACTTCGAGGACAGTTTTAATGGCTTAGGAATCAGTGTTCATGATATTTCAGCTCAAAAAATATCTCTTTTAAGTTTTCAAAAATACGCTATAGGATGGAGTGCAACAGTTCATTTTGTAGCACAGGACCACTTCGGTCTTGATGTAACTGATATCAAAAACAAGACTTACAGCAAATATAGATTTTTTCGCATATGGTTCTTTTTACAACGGCATAAAGACTTTGCTTTCAAACCTTTTTTCACCAATTTTAACACTATCGAAAGAATCGAAAATTATCTATGAAAAGCAAACTCCAGAAAATTATATTATGTTTATTTCTTCTATGCTGCATCTATAATTTATGGACATTGCGTCCTGTACAGATTTTGTATACATACTCTGATGCTGGCAATTCAGTCTTTCTGGTCGTTGATCATCTGCCATGGACTGACAGCGATAAAATAAATTGGTATCTGAAGCATCAGAATGAAATTAAAAATCAACATCCCCTACCAGAAGGTAGTTGGCATACCTGGTATGTCATTGATATCGGTAATGGCTTCACTGACTATAAAAAATATATCGAAGGGCCGTATGAAGATCTCTACTGTTTCCCGACAATTAAGAGCAATGATAATTGCATCGTGAAAAATTACTTAATGGTTATTAATGAATACCCTTATCGTAACACTCATATTGGTATTAACGATTTTACTGAGTATCAATTAACACAAGAAAATAAAATAGAGCGAGTTTTCAATCCGCATGACTTTAAATAAGACAATTTTTAGAAATAAGCCGGATAAAAAAATAGCTTTATCCGGCACTCATATTACAGCCAGTTCTTGCGCTTAAAGTACAGATACGGTGCCAGGCCCGCGAGGATCATAAAGATAATCGCGCCTGGGTAGCCGAAACTCCACTTCAGTTCTGGCATAAACTCAAAGTTCATCCCATAGCTGGAAGCAACGAGCGTCGGCGGCAGGAATACCACGGATACCACCGAGAAGATTTTGATGATGCGGTTCTGCTCGATGTTGATAAAACCCATTGCCGCCTGCATCAGGAAGTTCACCTTCTGGAACAGGGATTCGTTATGCGGCAGCAGGGATTCGATATCTCGCAGGATTTCACGCGCCTGCTCCAGTTGCCCACCCGGTAAACGCGCTTTACGCACCAGGAAGTTGAGCGCGCGCTGGGTATCCATCAGACACAGGCGAACTTTCCAGCCGATATCTTCCAGTTCCGCCAGCGTGGAGAGCGCCTCGTCGTACTCATCGCCCTGATGCCCTTCCATAATCACCCGGCTCAACTGCTCCAGGTCGCTATAGATATTTTCAATTTCATCTGCCAACTGTTCGATTTTGGTTTCGAACAGATCCAGCAGCAACTCGTAGGCGTTACCGTCTACCATCGACTGGCTACGGGCACGCATACGATACAGACGAAAAGCGGGCAGTTCACGCTCACGCAGAGTAAACAGACGACCATCACGGATGGTAAATGCCACAGTGGAGTTACCGGCGTGATCTTCCGCATCTTCAAAGAAGAAGAAGGAGTGAATATGCAGGCCGTCGTCGTCTTCAAAGAAACGTGCCGATGCTTCGATGTCTTCCAGTTCCGGGCGGGTTGCCAGGCTCTGGCCAAGTTCAGATTGTACGCGCAGTCGCTCGTCGTCGTCCGGTTCGACAAGATCAATCCATACTGCATTTACAAGGGGTTGTGACTCTTCGACTTCCAGCCGGGTCAGTCGGTTATTTTCCAGTTGAAATGCGCTCAGCATGACCGGGACTCCCAATGCTTAAAATATCGGACAGTTCGGTGGGCACACAGAAACAAATTGGGTTTCAGACCATTAAACAGCCTGACTCAGCGCGACGGGAAAAATTGAGGTCGCTGACAACCGCTAAGGCTATCAGCAAAAAGGGATAGCCTTAGGAGTTGATCCTGGATGACAGGATAGTGAGCCAGTATCTACTGGGTGTGTCCAAGGCGAATGTCCTCTTAGAGTGATCGTGCGCGCATGTTACGCCAGCAAATTTGCCGTCAACACGCAACAGAACACCACAGAACAATAGTTGAACTTCGCGCTTTTTGGTACTCGTCAAGGTCGCTAACAGGATAAAAAAATCCAACATCCAGGACCTATAATGGCGCATCAGCTACTCATTGGTAAAGGAATGATCACCTTGAATCTCAAACGGATTTTTCTCGCCCTCACCTTACTTCCCTTGTTTGCTGTTGCCGCTGATGATTGCGCACTCTCAGATCCGACGCTGACCGTACAGGCGTATACCGTTAATCCTCAAACAGAGCGGGTGAAAATGTACTGGCAAAAAGCCAATGGCGAAGCGTGGGGAACGTTACATGCTCTGCTGGCGGATATGAATAGTCAGGGTCAGGTGCAGATGGCGATGAACGGCGGCATCTATGATGAAAGCTATGCGCCGCTCGGTTTGTACATCGAAAACGGTCAGCAGAAGGTGGCGTTAAATCTCGCTTCAGGTGAAGGGAATTTCTTTATCCGTCCTGGCGGCGTGTTTTATGTCGCGGGAGATAAAGTCGGCATCGTTCGTCTGGATGCCTTCAAAACCAGTAAAGAGATTCAGTTTGCGGTGCAGTCAGGGCCAATGTTGATGGAAAACGGTGTAATTAATCCGCGTATTCATCCCAACGTCGCCTCAAGCAAATTCGTAACGGTGTTGGGATTAATAAACATGGGAACGCCGTGTTTTTGTTGAGCCAGCAGGCAACAAATTTTTATGATTTTGCCTGTTATGCCAAAGCGAAACTGAACGTTGAGCAGCTGCTTTATCTTGATGGCACGATTTCACATATGTATATGAAAGGCGGGGCAATCCCGTGGCAACGCTATCCTTTTGTCACCATGATTTCCGTCGAGCGGAAAGGTTAAAACGATAGTTTTGTGTCAGATACTGAAGATGGCGCAGATTCCGGATGCGGCGTAAACGCCCTATCCGGCCTACATGACGTTGCAATTTATTGAATCTGAATGATTTTTTAGGCCAAATAAGGTGCGCAGCACCGCATCCGGCAACGTTACACCGACTCCAGCCGGGCGTAAGCTGCCACCAGCCATTTGATTCCCTGGCCCTGGAATGCCACCTGCAAACGGCTATGTTCACCGCTGCTTCCATATTGACGATGGTGCCTTCACCAAACTTAGCGTGGCGTACACGCTGGCCGAGCTTGTAGCCGCTGTCGTTCTCGACCATCGGCGTACCCATCCGCTGATGGCTGACCGGGCGGCTTACCGTGGCGCGCAGGCGCACCTCTTCCACACACTCTTCCGGCAGCTCGCCAATAAAGCGCGACGGGCGATGGTAAACCTCTTTGCCATACAGACGGCGAGTTTCCGCGTAGGTCAGCGTCAGTTTCTGCATCGCGCGGGTTACGCCAACGTAGGCCAGACGGCGTTCTTCTTCCAGACGCCCGCCTTCATCCAGCGACATCTGGCTTGGGAACATGCCTCTTCCATACCGACGATAAACACCTGCGGGAACTCCAGACCTTTCGCCGAGTGCATGGTCATCAGTTGTACCGCATCCTGCCAGGTATCCGCCTGCCCTTCGCCTGCTTCCAGCGCCGCATGGGATAGGAACGCCTGCAGCGGCATTAAATCTTCGTCTTCTTCGTTGTAGCTGACTGGCGCGTTGCCGTCACCAGTTCCTCTAAGTTTTCGATACGCGTCTGACCTTTTTCGCCCTTCTCCTGCTCGTACATGGTACGCAGGCCGGAGTCTTTAATTACCCGGTCAGTCTGTACATGCAGCGGCATATCGGCAGTTTCCTGCGCTAAGGCGTCGATCAGTTCCATAAACCGCTGTAAGGCGCTGGCAGCACGTCCGGCGAGGGCTTTTTCCTGCAACAGTTCACGACATGCCTGCCAGAGTGTTAACTGGCGATCGCGCGATGTCTGACGTACCACGTCCAGCGTCCGGTCACCAATACCCCGCGTTGGCGTATTCACCACACGCTCAAAGGCCGCGTCGTCGTTACGGTTGGCAATCAGGCGCAGATACGAGAGCGCATCTTTGATTTCCTGGCGTTCGAAGAAGCGCATCCCGCCGTAAATACGGTACGGCATACTCGCCTGCAACAGTGCTTCTTCCAGCACACGCGACTGGGCGTTACTGCGGTAGAGAATGGCGCACTCGGCAAGCGCCCCGCCGTTGTCCTGCCAGGTTTTGATGCGGTTAACCACAAAACGCGCTTCATCGAGTTCGTTAAAAGCGCAATAGAGGGAAATAGGCTCACCGTCCGCGCCATCGGTCCACAGTTTTTTACCCAGACGCCCGTTATTGTTTTCAATCAGGCGTTAGCGGCGCTCAGAATATTGCTGGTAGAGCGGTAGTTTTGCTCCAGACGAATAGTTTCGGCACCGGGGAAATCATTAAGGAAACGCTGAATATTCTCCACCTGCGCCCCGCGCCAGCCGTAGATTGACTGGTCGTCATCACCGACGATCATCACTTTGCCGGTGTCGCCCGCCAGCAGGCGGATCCACGCGTACTGAATGTTGTTGGTATCCTGGAATTCGTCCACCAGGATATTGGTAAAACGTTCGCGGTAGTGTTGCAGGATATGCGGCTTGTTAAGCCACAACTCGTGAGCGCGCAGCAGCAGCTCGGCGAAGTCCACCAGGCCCGCGCGGTCACACGCTTCCTGATACGCCTGATACACCTTCTGCCAGGTCTGCTCCACCGGATTACCGTAGCTTTGAATATGATGCGGACGCAGGCCTTCATCTTTCTGGCTGTTGATGTACCACATTGCCTGCCGCGGCGGCCACTGCTTCTCGTCGAGGTTCATGGCTTTGATCAGACGCTTAAGCAGGCGTAGCTGGTCTTCGCTATCGAGGATCTGGAAATCCTGCGGCAGATTGGCGTCCATATGGTGCGCACGCAGCAAACGGTGCGCCAGCCCGTGGAAGGTGCCGACCCACATACCGCCCTGGCTCGTGCCCATCAGTTGCCCGATACGATGACGCATCTCCGCCGCCGCTTTGTTGGTAAACGTCACCGCCATAATCGAGTATGGCGAGCAGTTTTCCACGCTCATCAACCAGGCGATACGATGCACCAGTACGCGCGTCTTACCACTGCCCGCGCCCGCCAGCACCAGAAGGTTGCTGCGTGGCGCGGCCACCGCTTCGCGCTGTTTGTCATTAAGGCTGTCGAGCAGGTAAGAAACGTCCATTGGCACCGCCGCGTAAAAATAGGTTGGGCGGAGAAGCGCAACGCCCTCCGCCAAAAAGCTGGGTATATATACAGATTTGCTGATTATATCAGCGAGGTCAGAGATGCCAACCGGGAAATTTCCAGATGCGGCAGTAAACGGCTGTCCCAGGTTTGCATCAGATCGCCATTTTCCGGTCTGATCCAACAAGCCTGCATTCCGCTGCGAATTGCCCCACCCACGTCAGTGGTGAGATCGTCCCCAACATGTAAGATCTCGCCGATCGGCACGTTGAGTTTTTCCGCAGCCAAAAAGTACATATCGCTGAACGGTTTTGAGCGCCCGTGCGGGCCAGCGCGCAGCACAAACTCAAAATAATCCCCCAAACCAAACAGCTCCGGCTGGGCGTTACCGTTGGTGATCGCCACCAGCGGCCATTTCTTCGCCAGCTGTTTTAAGGTGTCGTGAGTTTGCTGCGGGACGTCGATTCGGCTGCGCCATTTGGCAAAGTTGATCATTGCTGCGTGTGCGCCTGCACTGGCTTCTTCGGCACTCAGCCCGGCGTCGAGCATCGCTTGTTCAATCGAACGAAAACGCCAGCGCGTCACGTCGTGATAAATCTCGGGTTCCGCTTCCCGTACCGCCTGGCGCAGGCGTTGCAGATCTTCATTCTGGAAGCTGCGCAGCGCCGGATGATAATTTTGCACAAAGGTAAGCGCCTCTCGCTCGGTGCGCAAAATCACCGGACGGTTATCGTAAAGGGTATCATCCAGGTCAAAGGTGAGCGCCGAGATGCGCCCCAAAGGCCGGTAAAAACGCATTATTTCCCCCGTTTGGCGCGTGGATGCGCCGCATCGTACACCGAGGCAAGGTGTTGAAAATCAAGATGAGTATAGATTTGCGTGGTGGAGAGGTTGGCATGACCCAGCAGCTCCTGCACACCACGAAGATCGCCGCTCGACTCCAGCATATGCGTGGCGAACGAGTGACGTAATTTATGCGGATGAACGTGATTATTCAGCCCTTGTTTTATGCCCCATTCGGCAAAGCGTTTCTGCACATTACGCGCGGAGATACGCTTGCCCAGTTTCGACAGAAAAAGCGCGTCGTCTTCGCTACCAAACAGGTCGCGCAAATCAAGCCAGTGCTCAATCCACGCCACAGCGTTGCGACCAATCGGCAGGCGGCGCTCTTTGCTGCCTTTCCCCATAACCCACACTTCACCAGACTCCAGGTCGAGGTGTTTAATATCCAGCCCCACCAGCTCAGAAAGACGCAGACCCGCGCCGTACATCACTTCCAGCATTGCACGGTCGCGTACAGCGAGGGGATCATTGATATCAATATCCAGCAGCCGATTCATATCGTCGACGTCGATGTTTTTCGGCAGATGACGCGGCGCTTTCGGTGCCGAAACACCTTTCGCCGGGTTAGCTTTGAGTTCGTTCTGGCTGACCAGCCAGTCAAAAAAGCTACGTAGCGCAGAAAGCCGTAACGCCAGACTTGCTGCTCCCAGCCCTTTACGGCGACTGCGTACAGCAAAATTGCGCACCATCGTCACATCACATTGCTGCCAGCTTTGCAGGCCGTTTTCGCTGGCAAAATTGATGATCGCCTCAAGCTGACGCTGGTAGTTAAGCAGGGTTATCGGGCTAAGCTGGCGCTCCACGCTCAGATAACGTAGGTAGCGTTCTACATCGGTGTGTAAATCGGTCATACGCGTTCAATCCAACGCTCCAGAAGCTCCGGCAACATCAGCGCAATTTCATGAAGTAACTGCGTTCCTTGCCCTTGTTGATAGTGACTGGCATCGCGACTGGTAAACAGCACGACACCCAAATCAGCATCGCTTCCCAGCATCGACATCGCCACCGATCCCACCGCTTTCGCTTCCGGTAGCACCACCAGCAGCTCTGGTCCGTTAAGCGGCCCAAGATAGTGCTGTTCCTGCCCCAAACGCTGAATACGCAGCGGTTCGAAAGACTGACGGCTTAATGCCAGATGAGTGTGGTTCGACGGCGCACCTAAGCGCCAGCGATCCGGAAACAGGCGCAGACTCGCACCTGCCAGGCCGAGATCGCGCGCCCAGCGGTGAAAGCGCATCAGCATATCGTCGAGACTGCTGGCGGCGGTGAGACTGCGCTGCAGGTAGAGTAGGCGATAAAACAGGCCTTCGTTGGCGATAGCTGTTCCATCAACAGCGCCATGTTCTCTTCCAGAACATGAATATGATTACGTGCGCGGGCCATGTGCCACTCGACCAACGAAACGGTGCCGCGTACCGGATGCGGCACACGTATCGCTTCTACTGCGCGCGCATTACGGATAAAAAACTCAGGATTTTTAATCAGATAATCGACAACCGCCCGGTCATCAAGCTCCGTGAGTGTTTCCTGCAGTTCTTCCCCTGGTTGCTTCATAGATGAATAAATCCGTCGTAGACATGTACCGCCGGGCCAGTCATATATAACGGGTGACCCGGACCTTTCCAGGCGATATCAAGACGACCGCCGGGGAGTTCCACGCGTACTTCTTCGGCCAGCAAACCTTGCTGAATCCCTACTGCAACCGCCGCACACGCGCCGCTGCCGCAGGCTGGGTTTCTCCTGCCCCACGCTCATAAACGCGTAAACGAATATGCTCGCGCTTAACCACTTGCATAAAACCGATATTGGCGCGCTCCGGAAAACGCTCGTGGCTTTCCAGAACAGGACCAAGCGTTTCTACCGCCGCGGTATCGACATCATCGACCTGAATCACGCAATGCGGATTTCCCATCGACACCACGCCGCATAAGATTGTCTGCTCGGCGGCGCGCATAATATAGGTCTTTTCCGCTTTGTTAGCGCGAAACGGCACGGCGGAAGGTTCGAAGTTGGGTTCGCCCATATTTACGCGGACCAGATCATCATCGGTGACGGTCAGAACCATCCGCCCGTTGGCGGTGCTGACGCGGATATCACGCTTATTGGTCAGTCCTTTCAGACGCACAAAACGGGCAAAGCAGCGCGCACCGTTGCCGCACTGCGCCACTTCACTGCCATCAGCATTGAAAATGCGATAGTGAAAATCCAGTTCAGGATCATACGGCGGCTCAACCACCAGCAGTTGGTCAAACCCTACCCCCAGGTGCCGATCAGCCAGGCGACGAATCAGCTCCGGTGAAAAAAAGACATTCTGCGTTACCGCGTCGACGACCATAAAATCGTTGCCAAGGCCATGCATTTTCGAGAACTGCATCATTTACTCCAATCACGCGGGTACAGAAACTGACTTTTAGTAATTCACCTGGGATGGACCATCGCCAGTGGCGCGATCGTTTTTATCCGGCACCGTGGATTGCGTTTGCGTCTCTACCGGTTTGGTCGGCGGCGGTGCGTTTTTATCTGCAGGCGGGAAATAGAGCGGACCTTTCAGACCGCAGCCCGTCAGGCTGAAGAGAGTAAGTAATACAGTGAGTGCCTTAAACACGTTTTTCATTATGGATTGCCTGTAAAGTTCATCGCTTTCTGCTTTCTATCATCGCAGGAGAAGACGTAAAAGCAAGCGTTTAGCGACTCTTTATGAAGTCTGAAAAGTGAGGAAATGCTGCGAGTATAACGCTTACTCGTGGGGATTTATGTTTTGCTGGTAGTTTCGTGATCGGCACCTCGCGCAGGATGGCTTTATGCACTATCGCAATGTGGTTTGTTTGTTGTCTTTTTTAGTTCCGTCAGCGTGAGGATGCTCGCTCGGTAAACCTGATCATAATGTTTACCAGAAACAGGGAAAGACGTGGTGTAACTGCGCCCTAATGAAGAGACAAATCTTTCGCTACACAGAGACATCATTATTCCGGTGACGATGAATCGTGCCGGAACGCAGCCGCAGAGGTGCAAACTTTGAAGCCCTGACCCCATGCCGCTATACTGCCGCCATCACTTAAAAACAGGATACAACAATGAACGACAGTGAATTTCATCGCCTGGCTGATCAACTCTGGCTGACCATTGAAGAACGCCTGGACGACTGGGATGGCGACAGCGATATCGACTGCGAAATCAACGGCGGCGTACTGACCATTACCTTTGAGAATGGCAGCAAAATCATTATCAACCGCCAGGAGCCGCTGCACCAGGTATGGCTGGCAACCAAACAGGGCGGCTACCATTTTGACCTGAAAGGCGATGAGTGGATTTGTGATCGCAGCGGCGAAACCTTCTGGGATTTGCTGGAACAGGCGGCGACACAGCAAGCGGGTGAAACAGTCAGTTTCCGCTAAGATTGCATGCCGGATAAGCCTCGCTTTCCGGCACGCTCATCACGAAAAATACTGCTGTAATAGCGGCGTATCGTGATCCTGATTGGCGGGCGGCATGTTGCCGATAGATTTGGTTCGGAACGGAATCACCTGTTCGCGACCATCAACCTTCACAATCTGATAGAACTGCGGCAGGTTGAAGTTGATGAAGCTTGAGCCGTAGGTGAAGCGGTCGTGCGATGACGAGTAGAAGCGACTGACGTCACGCACCAGTTCCTCTTTGCTGCCTTCGCAGTGGTGATACACCTCAACCCGGTTGCTTTCGTCGAGAATGTAGATATTAAAGCCATTCTCGTCTTGCGTTTCTTCGAAAAAGAACTGGATGATCCCTTCGCTGGCAAAGCCGTCCACCACCGCCGGTAATTTGACGTGATTGGTTTCAACCTGCACTGACAAGCCGTGCAGTTTGTTATGCGAAATAGCGCCATAAAACTCGATGGCGTTTTCCAGTTTTTGTACCGATACATTCAGGCGTTCGAAGAACAACCCCCAGGTTTGACCAGAAACGCGCAGCGCCTTGAAACGCCCGGTTTCCTGGCGGGTGCTGGAAAGGCGCAGTTCAATACACTCAGAAACCAGTTGCTGCACGCGAGTACGGATTAAGCCGCGCAGATGCTGGCTATAACAGAAGACTTCCACGCTATCTGGCGGTGCGGCGTCCTGATGCATTTTGCCGAGAATAGTTTTCAGGGCTTCGATCATCGATTGCTCGCCGTTGAAGTGCAGCGTACGCACTTCGTTCCACGAGTTGCGGTACAGCAGGTCAACGCTACCTACCAGGCAATTTTGATTCTCGCCAAAGCTGAAGACATCCAGCTTACGGAAATCAAAATGCACCACCTGATTGCGGAACGCCGCTGTCGGGTCATATTCCAGGTTAACGATAATCGCCAGATGGCGGATCTCACACGGGCTGTAGAGCGCCTTCGGTGTCGGTGCAGGTAAGCGCAGCGGGAAATGGTGCGACACGTCGGCGACCATCTCCTGCAACTTAGGCAAATCGACAATGCCGTTACCTTTAATATACAAACGGGTGCGCGAGGTCAGCAGGCCGTTAAACCATGCCCACGCCACCAGTTTGTTCAGGTAACGGTTATATTCCAGCGGCTGATGGCTGATGATCGACTCAATATTTGGCGCGCGGTTATACAGATACCAACCTGAACGGTTAGCACGGCCCGGCGGCACATAAATAAAGGTCAGATTCGGTTCCGAGAGATCGGGTGAAATCTGCGGGTTTACCAGCGTCACTTTACCTGGTAATGCTTCAAACGCGGCATACAGCTTACGCGTCAGCACGCCGATATCCTGCGGACTGGCGGAGACGCTAAGGTTATTGCGACGCGCAAAGCGGATCAGATTACGGTAGCTCTGCATCATCGCGTCGAGCAACTCGTTGTGCGCCTCACGCACCTGATCAATCTTCCAGTTAGCGCGGTTATCGAGCATTGCCAGACGAGCTTCGTCCCAACCCCACTCGCTCACTAACTGGCTCAACACTGCGCGACGCCAGCCTACGCAGGCGCGTTCACGGCTGAGCTTTTCGCACACTTTTAAATAGAAGCAGCGACGTACTAAATCCAGACGGGTGAAATCTTCAATCGCCGTCAGGTATTCAGTAACACGCTCCAGCATCATGCAGTACGGATCGAGGCCAAACGATACAATCTCGCCGTCGTGCAAACGCTGTTTGATATCTTTCGCCAGCAGACGTGGGTTCGGGTATTCCCAGGAATAGGCTTCCAGCAGCAGTGTTTTCAGCACCGCTTTGTATGGGGAATCGATACTCTTGTAGAGCTGCCAAAGGCTGGCACCAAAGTACTCTTCAGCAGAAAGCGAGCTTAAGCCACCGAGATCCAGCCATTCATTTGGCGTCAGCACGCCCTGCGCGTAAAGCGTCATCACATAGTCGTCGTAATGCTCTTCTTCGTCGCACGGCACCATATTCCACAGAATACGCTTACCGGCGAGACGCACGGCGGTACGATAAAATTCGTCAAGCAGCAGTATATGCTGGGTGGAGCCACAATCTTCGCCCCCCAGGCTGCCGCTTTCATTATGACGGAAGCGGTTTTCATCAATCAGGAAGAAGCTAACTTCCACGCCCAGCGAGGCGGCCCAGCTTTCCAGCAGGCTGCATTTACGTTGTAGTAACTGGCGCTCTTCGCTATCGAGCCAGGATTGATGACAGACCCAGATATCCAGGTCAGAGGAACAACTTTGCCCTACGGACGAGGTGCTGCCCATGGTGTATACACCAGTAATTGGAAGCTCACCTTTCGGCGGGTCCTGTACTGACATTCCACGATACAGTTCAAGCTCGTTCAGGTAGTGGCGTTGAGTTTCATCAGGCGTGTAAAGGCAAATGCCTTTGGGAACGTTACCATCAAGGTAACCCGGCATTAGCGGATGGTGATAGTGCAACAATGTCGGCAGTAGACTGTAGACCTGTTGGAATGCAGGCCCCATAGCAGCAAGCGCGCGATCCACACGCAATTGATTTATGGCATCCAGTCTCTGTTTCAGAGTCTCAATATAGAGGTACAAGACGTATCGCCTGATTTGCTACCCGTCATGACTGTGATTCCGCCAACATCAACGGTAACACGCGGCATTCGGGATATTTCGTATGTCAAAGGTAACCGTTACCACTTTTCGCGCCTGGTTTTTTTAGTTTCACGACGAAAAATGGTCTAAAACGTGATCAATTTAACACCTTGCTGATTGACCGTAAAGAAAGATGCGCTACATACAAGTGTAGCACCGTTTATTCTCTGTAAATTCCTTATTACGACGGCGTGAAACGCCTGTCAGGATCCACTGCCAGACCTCATTTTACGGTTTGCGCAGGCGTCTACGTTTCACCACAACACTGACATCACTCTGGCAAGGATGTTAGGATGGACCACGGATGATAATGACGGTAACAAGCATGTTAGACAATGTTTTAAGAATTGCCACACGCCAAAGCCCACTTGCACTCTGGCAGGCACACTATGTCAAAGACAAGTTGATGGCGAGCCATCCGGGCCTGGTCGTTGAACTGGTACCGATGGTGACGCGCGGCGATGTGATTCTTGATACGCCGCTGGCGAAAGTAGGCGGAAAAGGCTTATTTGTAAAAGAGCTGGAAGTCGCGCTCCTCGAAAATCGCGCCGATATCGCCGTACACTCAATGAAAGATGTGCCGGTTGAATTCCCGCAAGGTCTGGGACTGGTCACTATTTGTGAGCGTGAAGATCCTCGCGATGCCTTTGTGTCCAATAACTATGACAGTCTGGATGCGTTACCGGCAGGCAGTATCGTCGGGACGTCCAGTTTACGTCGCCAGTGCCAATTGCTGAACGCCGCCCGGATCTGATTATCCGCTCCCTGCGCGGCAACGTCGGCACTCGCCTGAGCAAACTAGATAACGGCGAATACGATGCCATCATTCTTGCCGTAGCCGGACTAAAACGTTTAGGTCTGGAGTCCCGCATTCGCGCCGCGTTACCACCCGAGATTTCTCTTCCGGCGGTAGGACAAGGTGCAGTCGGTATTGAATGCCGCCTTGATGATACGCGCACTCGCGAGCTGCTTGCCGCGCTGAATCACCACGAAACTGCACTGCGCGTTACCGCAGAACGCGCCATGAATACCCGTCTCGAAGGCGGATGTCAGGTGCCAATTGGTAGCTACGCCGAGCTTATTGATGGCGAAATCTGGCTGCGTGCGCTGGTCGCGCGCCGGACGGTTCGCAGATTATTCGCGGTGAACGCCGCGGTGCGCCGCAAAATGCCGAACAAATGGGGATTTCGCTGGCAGAAGAGCTACTGAATAACGGCGCGCGCGAGATCCTCGCTGAAGTCTATAACGGAGACGCCCCGGCATGAGTATCCTTGTCACCCGCCCGTCTCCCGCTGGAGAAGAGTTAGTGAGCCGTCTGCGCACACTGGGCAGGTGGCCTGGCATTTTCCGCTGATTGAGTTTTCTCCGGGTCAACAATTACCGCAACTTGCTGATCAACTGGCAGCGCTGGGGGAGAGCGATCTGTTGTTTGCCCTCTCGCAACACGCGGTTGCTTTTGCCCAATCACAGCTGCATCAGCAAGATCGTAAATGGCCCCGACTACCTGATTATTTCGCCATTGGACGCACCACCGCACTGGCACTACATACCGTAAGCGGACAGAAGATTCTCTACCCGCAGGATCGGGAAATCAGCGAAGTCTTGCTACAATTACCTGAATTACAAAATATTGCGGGCAAACGTGCGCTGATATTACGTGGCAATGGTGGTCGTGAGCTAATTGGGGATACCCTGACGGCGCGCGGTGCTGAGGTCACTTTTTGTGAATGTTATCAACGATGCGCAATCCATTACGATGGTGCAGAAGAAGCGATGCGCTGGCAAGCCCGCGAGGTGACGATGGTCGTTGTTACCAGCGGTGAAATGTTGCAGCAACTCTGGTCGCTGATCCCACAATGGTATCGTGAGCACTGGTTACTACACTGTCGACTATTGGTCGTCAGTGAGCGTTTGGCGAAACTCGCCCGGGAACTGGGCTGGCAAGACATTAAGGTCGCCGATAACGCTGACAACGATGCGCTTTTACGGGCATTACAATAACTCTCATAACAGGAAGCCATAATGACGGAACAAGAAAAAACCTCCGCCGTGGTTGAAGAGACCAGGGAGGCCGTGGACACCACGTCACAACCTGTCGCAACAGAAAAAAAGAGTAAGAACAATACCGCATTGATTCTCAGCGCGGTGGCTATCGCTATTGCTCTGGCGGCGGGCGTCGGTTTGTATGGCTGGGGTAAACAACAGGCCGTCAATCAGACCGCCACCAGCGATGCCCTGGCTAACCAACTGACGGCATTGCAAAAAGCCCAGGAGAGCCAAAAAGCCGAGCTGGAAGGCATTATTAAGCAACAAGCTGCACAACTTAAGCAGGCGAATCGTCAGCAAGAAACGCTGGCAAAACAGTTGGATGAAGTCCAACAAAAGGTCGCCACCATTTCCGGCAGCGATGCTAAAACCTGGCTGCTGGCTCAGGCCGATTTTCTGGTGAAACTCGCCGGACGGAAGCTGTGGAGCGATCAGGACGTCACGACCGCTGCAGCGTTGCTGAAAGTGCAGACGCCAGCCTGGCGGATATGAATGACCCGAGTCTGATTACCGTTCGTCGGGCAATTACCGATGATATCGCCAGCCTTTCTGCAGTATCGCAGGTGGATTATGACGGCATCATCCTTAAGCTTAATCAGCTTTCAAATCAGGTAGATAACCTGCGTCTGGCCGATAATGACAGCGATGGTTCGCCGATGGATTCAGACGGTGAAGAGCTTTCCAGTTCCATCAGCGAATGGCGTATCAATCTGCAAAAAAGCTGGCAGAACTTTATGGACAACTTCATTACGATTCGCCGTCGTGATGACACCGCCGTACCGCTGTTAGCGCCAAATCAGGATATCTATCTGCGCGAAAATATTCGCTCTCGCCTGCTGGTCGCAGCACAAGCTGTACCGCGTCACCAGGAAGAGACTTATCGCCAGGCGCTGGAGAACGTCTCCACCTGGGTACGTGCTTACTACGATACTGATGATGCCACCACCAAAGCGTTCCTCGACGAGGTGGACCAGTTAAGCCAGCAAAATATCTCGATGGATCTTCCGGAAACCCTGCAAAGCCAGGCGATGCTGGAAAAACTGATGCAGACTCGCGTGCGTAACCTGCTGGCACAACCGGCAGCAGGGACAACGGAAGCTAAACCTGCACCTGCA
>ENA-OQIG01000754-OQIG01000754.1-human-gut-metagenome-genome-assembly--contig:-NODE-754-length-17069-cov-2.028627_pt1 | contig 17069 bp, 24 predicted proteins | sample MGYA00242576_ERZ504741 | MGnify/ENA primary metagenome ERZ504741 (study PRJEB26092, sample SAMD00036436) | human gut metagenome | host: Homo sapiens | study: EMG produced TPA metagenomics assembly of... | reverse complement strand
AAAGTTTTACTACCCTAAATGTGCATCTTAGTAATCTTTCTTCTACAGATAATCATTATAAATTGGTTACAGATCAATCAGTACTGGACACTTATAACCATATTAATGGAACCGGATATATAATGTTGCCCAAAGATTATTATACGTTGCCGGAAACGATTACTGTAAAAGCAGGACAATATGCAGCCGATGCCTCTCCATCGCTTTGAAAGCTTTCAGTCAGGAAATGATGAAATCGGGAGAATCATATGCACTGCCTGTAAAACTAGTATTGCAAGATGGAAGTATTTCACCGATGGAAAATACCGGAACCTTTGTTATTTTGGCAGAAAGTATTATCGAATTTTCAGCTCCAATGTTTGTTGGCGCTCCTAGTTTAAAAGCTAATAAATTCACAGAATCTCCCGAAACGTATTCACAATATACGATAGAGGTTCGTTTTCAGGTAGCCAACACAGCTGACCGTGACCGTGAAGTCTTTAAAAACGGAGGAGATGATGCAAACTTCATCCTTTTACGTTTTGAGGATCCTCAAAGTGACAATGAAAATTATAAGCACATTCATTAGTACAGATTGTAGGACGTAACCGGCTTTATTTGAATCCAAGTAATTCTTTCAACCAAACGAATGGCAACATTTAGCATTGGTCTGTGATGGTTCCAACTATCGACTTTACATAAACGGAGTTGATTCGGGTGTGTTGAGTATACCAACAGGAGCAACAACTTTCTCTGATGTAAATTGGTTCTGCTTAGGTGATGATTCTTATAGTAGATGGGGAAACTGTAAAATTTTGATGAGTGAAGCACGTATCTGGTCTGTAGTTCGTTCCGCTTCTCAAATTCAAAATAACATGACTCAAGTTAGCCCTAAATCTGTAGGTTTGGAAGCTTATTGGCGATTCAATGAAGGACAAGGCAATGTATTCGAAGATGCAACCGGCAAAGGTCATACATTGACTACTTCTGCTACTCCTACCTGGATTGACGGTATTTTATCTACAGATAAATCTACCGAATGGAAATAGTAATAATTTAATCGTATGTACATATGAAAAATATATTTCAATCACTATCAATAGCAACTCTACTCGGCTTGTTTGTCCCGTTCATTTCGTCCTGTAGCGATGATGAAGACGTTTTTAACGAGTGGAATGCTACGTATGTGTCTCTACAGAGAAATGACTATTTATCGGGGAATGTAAAAAAGTTCAATCTGACTCATGATGCGAATGGAATCGGAGGAGATGAAATTAAGATGGCTTTTACTGTAAAAACACAGAAAGCAGTCTCTACAGATATGGTTATCGCATTAAGTGCAAAAAGTGAAACAGAAGGGCTTGATGCAAGCCAGATCGTTTTAAGTTCCTCACAGGTTACTCTCAAAGAAGGACAGATGACTTCTGAAGAAATCACTGCGACGGTTGATCCGACGATATTTGCCAGTATCATGGAAAAAACAAGTTTCTCTTTCAGTGTCTCAATCAGTAATGTAACTACCAATGATAAGAACACTGTTATTAGCAGTAGTTTAAGTACATTGCCTGTCATTATTAATAAAGCTGCCTATTGTAATCTAAAAAGCGGTATTCCTAGTAATAGCCAACTTATCAGTAATCGTGCCGGCTGGATTATTAATGTAGAAGAAGGAGTAGAAGGCGCACCCAATAATTTAATCGATGGCAAGACTGGAACTGACGTTGCTCTAAATAATAAAGGATTCTGGTTTACTGTTGATTTAGGAGAAGCTAAGGTTTTAACAGGTATCAAAACGAATCATTGGGTCAATGCATATGCTCCTAGAGAAGTGGAAATATTACAATCTGAAAATGGTACGACATGGAAATCATTGAGTTCATTAGCAATCTCCGGTGGTACACAGAATATTACGTTCATTTCTCCTATTACTACGCGATATCTGAAATATCAGATTATTACTATCTCTACAAACGGTCGTACGGATGTTACAGAATTTAATGTTTACGAACCCAAAAGTGAGTAAGTATTTATGAATAGATAACTATAAAAATATAGAATAGAGGCTATCAAACAGGCCTTAAGTTCATAAAATCACCCTCATTACAATGAACTGCACCCCAAAAGTTGAACACAAAACTTAAGGAGTGCAGTTCAGTCATGTAGTGAGGGTGATTTCTCGTTTTAAAGACTATCTAATCAAATCCCATTCCAATCAGTTTGCCACTACATATATGTGAAATGCCCCCAGAAAGTTATGTATCTAACTTTTGGGAGCACTTCACATCTTTATATAACGAACAAACCTTAATCTGTCAAGATCTAATTAGACAGCCTTTTAGAAACACTAACCTATCTCTTATTTCTTCATCACTCGGACAATCCGTCCGTCTTTCTTATAAGAGAAATGATTGGTATGCATTAATACATTCAGTATCTCATCAGCAGTGCTATCAGTAGAGAATTCACCGGTAAACCGTTCTGATTTCAATGCTTCATCCTTATAGATAAATTTGATGTCGTACAACTTCTCCATAATATTGGTTATTTCCAATAAAGACTGTTGCTTAAATTCCAACTTGCCATTAATCCAGAGAAGCACATCTGTAGGTTGGTTATATTCAATTAACTCTGCTTGATAAGTATCCGTATTTACATTCAATGTCTGTCCCGGTTTCAACAAATAACCATTCTCTTCCGTTCGCGGAGAATCTACCCGTACCAGTCCTTGAAGCAAGGTAGTCACTACCCTATTCTCATCTTGGCGTGCACGCACATTAAATTTCGTACCAAGCACACAAGTCTTGATTTGCTTACTATTTACTATAAATGGAGCATGTTTATCATGAGACACTTCAAAATAGGCTTCACCCGACAAATCGATTTGACGATCCGAACTCCATAAAGAATTATGATAAACTATTTTTGAAGATGCATTCAGCCATACCTTACTACCATCCGGCAACACAGTCTGCGCTCTCTGTCCGGCAGCAGTTATCACCTCATAATCCGAAAGCTTATTAGAAAGTAATCCCCAGGCAAATTCCACCGGCAAAAACGAGTCCGGTAAGAAAAGCAGCCGCCACAGTAGCATAACGTCCCCAACGGATTGAAATACTTTTCCGCTTAGCCTTTTTCTCCTTTTCTCTGATAGCTGATTTAAATTGATCCAATGACGCCTCTGTATCTACAGTATTCATCACCGCTATACGCTCACCTTACAAAGAGAGTGTAATAAAGTTGCTCCAAAGTTTTCCGGTTTTCCGGCCCTTCCTCGCACCAAGCTTCCACCCGAGCAGCTTCTTCATCATTACATTCACCTTGCAGGTAATTCACCAAGATAGTTTCATCCATGCTCTTTTATCTTTTTACAAAAAAAAACTATAATACCTTTGTAGTAATACAGTTGTGAGCACAAATATACTAAAGAGAAAAAGAAAAAATATTTTTTCTCGCATTTTTATTTCATTTATCTACTTCTTTCATTATTTTTGTCTTACATAAATTAAAAGAGAATGTCACAATCTCCGATATATTTGGATATTAATAATAATAAGTCCGTTATCACTGCCCTAAAAGCAGGAGAAGAAAAAGTTTTTGACGTCGTCTACAGACATTATTTCCGTAGGCTATGTGCTTTTTGTTCCCAGTATGTAGGTGAGCAGGAAGAAATAGAGGAGATTGTACAAGAAACGATGATGTGGCTGTGGGAAAATCGTTGCACTCTTATGGAAGAGTTGACACTCAAAACACTTCTTTTTACGATTGTCAAGAACAAAGCTCTCAACCGTCTTTCCCATTTTGAGATCAAACGAAAAGTTCATCAGGAATCGTTGATAAATATGATAGTGAGTTCAATAACCCGGACTTCTATTTGAGTGATGAGCTTTTCCGTTTATATGAAGAAGCACTAAAAAAACTTCCGAAAGAATATCTCGAAGCTTACGAGATGAACCGCAATCAACATCTGACGCATAAAGAAATTGCCGAGAAGCTGAATGTATCTCCACAAACGATTAATTACAGGATTGGACAAGCCTTAAAGTTATTGCGAGTAGCTTTAAAAGACTATCTACCTTTATTCATACTTATTTTCGGACCTAATTTTTTCGAACAATCATGAAATCAAAATTTGTATTTAGTAGTTCAAGCCTGTTTATCGGACTTTTTCTTTTCTTCTTCACTGAAAACGTGTGTTCACAAGAATCCGCTGATAACTGGACTCTTAAACAAGCCCGTCAATGGACACAAAAACAAGAATGGGCAAACGGACTGAAGGCAATGCCTCATAAAACAACCGATTATCAGGAATTTGCGTCACAATATCATAAGAACCAGAAAGTGTGGGACAAGACTTTCCAATGGCTAGCTACCCACGACCTTGCGAATATGCCTGCCGGACGATATGAAGTGGATGGCGAACATTGTTACATCAATGTACAGGATGCAACAACACAAGATGTCAGTAAACGTAAAATCGAAGCACACCGCCATGGTATTGATCTGCAATATGTAGTGAAAGGCACCGAACGTTTCGGAATTACTTCAGCAGAATATGCAGAGCCTATCACTGAATACAAACCGGATGTTACTTTCTACAAAGCCAAGAAAATAAAATATGTAGATTCCACTCCGGATACATTCTTCATGTTCTTCCCCAAAAACTTTCATCAGGCATTGGTAAAGGCAGGGAAAGAACCGGAGGACATACGGGTCATTGTTGCTAAAATCGAATATATCCCATAAACAGAAACATGAGTGAACTTTTAGTCTATAAAGCCTCCGCAGGTTCGGGTAAGACATTTACCCTGGCAGTGGAATATATCAAACTGTTAATTCTCAATCCCCGCGCTACCGGCAAATTCTCGCTGTCACCTTTACCAATAAGGCAACTGCAGAAATGAAAGAACGCATTCTTAGTCAGCTTTACGGCATACAGATAGGCGATAAAGATTCCGAAGCCTACCTCAACCGAATTAAAGAAGAGACAGGAAAAACCGAACAGGAGATACGGGAAGCGGCAGGCGTCGCCCTTAGCTATATGCTGCATGATTACAGCCGGTTCAGGGTAGAGACTATCGACTCATTTTTTCAATCTGTCATGCGCAATCTCGCACGGGAACTGGAACTTAGCCCGAATCTGAATATTGAGTTAAATAACACCGAAGTTCTTAGTGACGCTGTAGATAGCATGATTGAGAAACTAGGACCCACTTCTCCCGTTCTCGCATGGTTACTCGATTATATCAACGAACGAATTGCCGACGATAAACGTTGGAACGTGTCGGACGAAGTAAAAAGTTTCGGACGCAATATTTTCGATGAAGGTTATATTGAAAAGGGAGAAGGACTCCGGCAACGGTTACGAAACCCTGATACCATCAAAGAGTATCGCAAGCAACTGAAAGCGCTGAAAACGGAAATTCTGGAGCAAATGAAAGGATTCTACGACCAATTCGAAGGAGAACTGGATGGACACGCACTGACTGCTGATGATCTGAAAAACGGTTCACGCGGAATCGGAAGTTATTTTCGTAAACTTAATAATGGTATTTTAGGCAATGATATCCGTAATGCTACAGTAGAAAAATGTCTGGAAGACGCAAAGAACTGGGCAACCAAGACTTCTCCCCGCTACGCGGACATCATTAATTTAGCCAACTCTAGTCTCATGCAAATTCTGGAAGATGCTGAAAAGTTACGTTCCAAGAATAATTTGTTACTGAATAGTTGCCGATTATCCCTGCAACATCTCAACAAAGTGCAACTCCTCGCCAATATCGATGAAGAAGTACGTCAGTTGAATCACGACAACAATCGTTTTCTATTATCAGATACGAATGCCCTGCTCCATCAACTGGTGAAAGACGGTGACTCCTCTTTTGTATTCGAAAAGATAGGAACGAATATCCATAACGTCATGATAGATGAGTTTCAGGATACCAGCCGGATGCAATGGGGAAATTTCAAATTGCTCTTACTGGAAGGATTGTCTCAAGGAGCAGACAGTTTGATTGTAGGAGACGTTAAACAATCCATTTATCGTTGGCGAAATGGCGATTGGGGAATTCTCAACAGCTGAATAATCACATCGAACATTTCCCGATCCGCGTCAAGACATTAGCTACCAACCGGAGAAGTGAAACCAATGTTATCCGGTTTAATAACCAAATCTTCACAGCTGCCGCCAACTATCTGAACGGAGTATATAAGCAACAGTTAGGCAAGGATTGTGAGGATCTGCAGAAAGCCTATGCCGACGTTGTGCAGGAATCTCCCCGAAGTACAGAAAAAGGATATGTAAAAGTCTCTTTTCTCGAACCCGACGAAGAACATGGTTATACCGAACAGACATTAATCAGTCTGGGAGAAGAAGTGCAACATCTCCTCACCTCCGGAGTACGACTGAATGATATAGCCATCCTGGTACGAAAAAATAAAAGTATTCCCCGAATCGCCGACTACTTCGATAAGGAGCTACACTATAAAGTGGTATCAGACGAAGCCTTCCGCCTTGACGCCTCTCTTGCCATTTGTATGATGCTGGATGCACTGCGATTCCTTTCCGATGAAAATAATAAAATAGCACGTGCCCAACTGGCCGTAGCTATCAAAACGAGGTTTTACAGAAAGGACTGGATTGGAATACTCTCCTACTCCTCCCTGCCGAGAATTATCTTCCCGCCGCTTTTCTTGAAAAGACAAAGGAACTAAGGCTAATGCCTCTTTATGAGCTTTTAGAAGAACTTTTCAGCATATTCGAGATGAATCTTATCAAAGATCAGGATGCTTATTTATTCGCTTTCTTTGATGCGGTGACCGATTATCTGCAAAGCAACTCTTCCGAGCTAGACGGATTCATCCGGTATTGGGACGAAACATTATGCAGTAAAACAATTCCGAGTGGAGAAGTAGAAGGTATCCGGATTTTCTCCATACACAAATCCAAAGGATTGGAATTCCATACCGTACTCCTTCCTTTCTGCGACTGGAAACTGGAGAATGAAACCAATAATCAGCTAGTATGGTGTGCCCCGCAAACAGCACCATTCAATACATTGGATATTCTTCCTATTAACTATTCCACCCAAATGGCTGAATCGATTTATGGTAACGACTACCTGCAAGAACGTCTTCAACTTTGGGTAGATATCTCAATCTACTATACGTTGCTTTTACCCGCGCTGGAAAAAATCTCATTATCTGGAGTAGAAAAAGTCAAAAAGGTACCATGTCCGAACTATTGGCAAACACCCTACCGATAGTAGCCCAAGAAGAAGGGATTGACTGGGAAGAAGACTGTTACGAGCAAGGACAACTATGCCCTTCCGAAAAAGAAAGAATCAAGACATCCACAAACAAGCTAACCCAGAAACCAGAGAAACTCTCTATTCGGATGGAATCCATGCGGCATGATATTGAATTTCGTCAGTCCAACCGCTCTGCTGACTTCATTCAGGGCATTGAAGAAGAAGATTCGGACGACCGCTTTATCAACCGCGGACGTATGTTACATACTTTATTTTCTGTCATCGAAACTGCAGAAGATATCGATCCAGCCATTGAACGGCTTATTTTTGAAGGAGTTATCAGAAATGATGAGAAAGAAAAAGTGGCTCGTGAAGTTGCAAAGAAAGCTTTTTCTTCTCCTGAAATTCAAGATTGGTATTCCGGAAAATGGACACTCTTTAATGAATGTGCTATTATCTATAAAGAAAAAGGAGTTCTGCAAACCCGTCGTCCGGATCGTGTAATGATGAAGGACGATCAGGTTGTTGTAGTCGATTTCAAGTTTGGTAAGGAAAATCCTAAATATAACAAACAAGTGAAAGGATATATGCAACTTCTTACCAAGATGGGATATAAAAATATCACCGGCTACTTGTGGTATGTGGATGAAGAAAAAATAGAAAAAGTATGAAAGCTGTTCCTCTCATCGGCATTGCCCGTCATCGACTAACGATTGACGGTGAAGGAGTTACAACATTAGTTGCTTTCCATGGCTGTCCGTTGCGTTGCAAATATTGTCTCAATCCGACATCTTTGCAGCCCGATGGTGTTTGGGAGAGCTATGATTGTAACCAGCTCTACGAGGAAGTACGCAAAGATGAACTTTATTTCCTGGCGAGTTGCGGAGGAGTCACATTTGGCGGTGGAGAACCTTTGTTACAAAGCGAATTTATCAGGCAATTCCGCCAACTCTGTGGCCCAGAATGGAGAATCACTGTCGAAACCTCTCTCAATGTTCCGCAACAGAATGTAGAAGAACTGATTTCTATTATAGACAATTACATAGTCGACATCAAAGATATGAATAATAACATCTATCAGCGATATACCGGAAAGAATAATGAAAACGTCTTAAGTAATTTGCGATATTTAATCGGGAAAGACAAAGCCAAGCAAATCGTTATCCGGACACCACTCATCCCTTCCTATAATACGGAGAAGGATATTGACCAAAGCATAGAACTTTTGAAAGAAATGGGAATCACCCAATTCGACCGATTCACCTATAAAACCCCTAATGATTAATGCCATGGCAAGAGGAAAACAAACCTGTAAAATCTTAAAAGAGATTCGTCGGCAGATAGCCGAAGCGAATGATATTGAATTCATTACCTCTGAATGTCAGTATCAGGGAGATTGTTTGGGTACTTGCCCCAAATGCGAAGCTGAAGTTCGATATTTGGAGCAACAGCTTGAACGAAAACGCCGTGTAGGTAAGGCCATCACTCTGTTTGGACTATCAACTGGTATACTTACAATAATACCTCCTACTTCATTGGACGCAGAAACACTGCAATGCCCTAAAATGAATTGGACCATTACTGCTGACAGCCTGATACAAGAAAAAGCCATGAAAGGGGAAGCCCCCTTTTATGGTCCGGAAAAGCTACCGGAATTTCCCGGAGGAACAGAAAAATTTATAGAATTTCTGAAAGAAAATCTTCGTTATTCAGAAATAGATAGTATTGCTAATAATACATACACTGATGTAAAATTCACTATAGATTATGACGGACAAGTTATCAACCCTAAGATTACCCGCAAGATACACCCCAAAGTTGAAGCTGAAATATTAAGGTCATGTCTCTCATTCCTCGTTGGACACCCGGCATATTGGCAAATGAGACAGTACAAGTGACATACAATCTGATGCTTTCATTCAGTGCGATGTATGGCCCGGAATTGAGAATCACTTATACTCGTATAAACTATCCTGACGTTTATGAGGAAGTAGCTGTTATGCCCGAATTTCCTGGAGGACAGAAAGCTCTCATGGTATTTCTTGCAAAAAAGATTCAACACCCTAATGCAGGATTAGGAGGTAATGGTGTACAGGGGCGTACTATTATTCAGTTCATCGTTGATAAGGAAGGAAATATAGTCAAACCAAAAGTTGTACGCGGCGTAGATCCTTATCTAGACAAAGAAGCTTTACGTGTCATTAATCAAATGCCTAAATGGAAACCGGGAGAATTGGAAGATGGTACTAAAGTTGCCGTTTATTTCACCGTTCCTGTTATGTTCCGATTACAATAAATACAAGAATCAGAAAAATAGTTTAATCAATATGCAATCATTTCTCCAACTAGTCGCTCATGATTTATATACCAAGATAGGAAACGACCTGTCACGTACGGTACTCGTTTTCCCTAATAAACGTGCTAACTTGTTCTTCAATGAATATTTAGCAGGAGAATCCGATAAACCGATCTGGTCACCAGCTGCCATGAGTATCAGCGACCTGTTTCAGAAACTATCCGTACAGAAAAGCGGCGATCCTATTCGATTGGTCTGCGAACTTTATAAAGTGTTCAAAGAGGAAACACGGAGTCAGGAAACATTGGACGATTTCTACTTCTGGGGCGAATTGTTGATTAGTGATTTTGATGATGTAGATAAGAATATGGTCGATGCCGACAAATTATTCAGCAATCTACAAGATTTGAAAAATCTGATGGATGACTATGAATTCCTTGACAAAGAGCAGGAAGAAGCCATACAACAGTTTTTTCAGAATTTCTCCATTGAAAAACGGACCGAACTAAAAGAAAAATTTATTTCCCTTTGGGACAAGCTAGGTACTATCTACCATCGTTACCGTGCGAACCTGACAGAGTTAGGCATTGCTTACGAAGGCATGCTCTACCGGAACGTGATCGAACAACTCGATACCGACCAACTCAAATACGACAAATACATATTTGTCGGGTTCAATGTTTTGAACAAAGTAGAAAGTGACTTTTCAGAAAACTGAAAGATGCGGGCAAGGCACTCTTCTATTGGGACTATGATATCTTCTACACCCAACAAATCAAAAAACATGAGGCCGGAGAATTCCTGAAACGTAATCTCGAGGAATTTCCGAACGACTCCCGGAAAGCTTTTTCAACACCTTTAAAGAACCGAAGAAAATACGTTATATTTCCGCTTCTACCGAGAATGCCCAAGCACGTTTCCTTCCCGGATGGATTAAGGCGATAACAAACGATCATTCACAAATTACCGTAGAAAAGGAAAAAGAAAATGCTGTAGTGCTTTGTAATGAAGCTCTGTTGCTTCCCGTACTTCATTCCATTCCGCAGGAAGTGAAGAATGTCAATATCACCATGGGATTCCCATTGGCTCAAACTCCTGTTTATAGCTTTATCAATGCCGTAATGGAACTGCAAACCAATGGTTACCGCTCCGATACCGGCCGATTCACTTACGAGGCAGTATCCGCCATATTGAAGCATCCCTATACCCAGCAATTATCATCCATGCCGGTCCCCTGGAACGTGAACTGACCCAAACAAACCGTTTTTATCCACTTCCGTCAGAACTTAAACAGGATGATTTTCTAACTACCCTCTTCACTCCCCGTAATGGTATAAAAGAACTATGCGATTATCTGATCGAATTAATCAAAAACATTTCAACCATTTATCGGAAAGAAGGAGAGTATAATGATATTTTCAACCAACTTTATAGAGAATCCCTCTTTCAAAGCCATACGAAAATCAATCGTCTCTATAGTTTGATTGAAAGCGGAGAACTAAGCATACGCACAGATACGCTAAAACGACTGATAACCAAAGTACTGACATCTTCCAACATACCATTTCACGGAGAACCTGCTATCGGAATGCAAGTCATGGGAGTACTGGAAACACGTAATCTGGACTTCCGGAATCTTATCATGCTATCTCTCAACGAGGGCAATTACCCAAATCCGGAGGAGAGTCTTCTTTTATTCCCTATAATCTGAGGAAAGCTTTCGGTATGACCACTATCGAACATAAAAACGCAGTATATGCCTACTACTTTTATCGCCTGATACAACGGGCAGAGAATATCACTCTACTCTACAATACTTCTTCGGATGGCCTGAATCGTGGAGAAGAATCCCGCTTTATGCTGCAATTACTGGTAGAAGGTCCGCACGATATCACTCGCGAGTATCTGGAAGCCGGACAATCTCCGCAAAGTACCCAAGAGATACGAGTAGAAAAAACACCTGAAGTACTAAGACGAATCTATCGTGCTTACGATAGCACTCATCCAAATTCACTGGTTCTCTCTCCTTCCGCCCTTAATGCTTATCTGGATTGCCGGTTGAGATTCTACTACCGCTATGTAGCGGGCTTGAAAACACCGGACGAAGTGAGTGCTGAAATTGATTCCGCTCTATTCGGAACCATTTTCCACCTCTCCGCCCAATTAGCATACACCGACCTGACTGCAACCGGAAAAACGATACAGAAAGAAGATCTTGAACGCTTATTACGCAATGACGTGAAGCTACAAAGCTACGTTGACCAAGCCTTCAAAAAAGAATTATTCAAAGTTTCTCCCGAAGAAAAACCCGAATATAATGGTATACAACTTATCAACTCTAAAGTAATTGTTTCCTATCTGAAACAATTGCTGCGTAACGACCTTCAATATACTCCTTTCGAAATGGTCGCTATGGAAAAGAAAGTTTCAGAAGAGATTACTATACAAACAGGACAAGGACCGTTCACTCTCCGTCTGGGTGGCACAATCGACCGTATGGATGCAAAAGAAAGTACCTGCGGATTGTTGACTACAAAACAGGAGGAAGCCCTAAAATACCTGCTAATATCAAGCAACTGTTCACCCCATCGGAAACACGCCCGAACTATATCTTCCAGACTTTTCTGTATGCTGCTATCATGAGCCGGCAACAATCGTTAATGGTAGCTCCTGCTCTGCTCTACATCCACCGGGCAGCATCGGAAAACTATTCGCCTGTTATTGAAATGGGAGAACCTCGTAAACCGAAAATACCGGTAAACAACTTCGCTTTCTTTGAAGATGAATTCCGTGAACGCCTGCAAACATTATTAGAAGAAATATTCAGCGAAGAAGAGCCTTTTACGCAGACAGAAGATACTAAAAAATGTTCGTATTGCGATTTTAAGGCTATCTGCAAACGATAAACCGAAAATAGAATATACCAATTAAATAAGGGCACGATTTACATATTCATGCAAACCGTGCCCTTATTATTTCTAGTCGTATTATCTATAGTTATCTTATTTCTCCAACAATGGAATTGAGAAACTAAATGTAGACCCGTCTCCCTTCTTTGAAGTAAACCAAAGTTTACCGCCATTTTTGACAACAAAGTCCTGACACAATAACAATCCGAGTCCCGAACCTTCTTCATTGTTTGTACCAAAGGTACTGAAATGAGTATCGGTATGCAGCAACTTCTTCTGATTTTCGTCATCAATACCGCAACCACTGTCTTTCACACTTACGATTGCCATACCGTCTTCTTCTGCCAGTGACACCACTACTTCCGAACCTTCATTGCTAAACTTAATCGCATTACTGATTAAATTACGAATCACCGTCTTAATCATGTCAATATCAGCACGAACAGCCACATTCTCTACAGGCACATCTTGTACTATCTTAATATTTTTCAGACTGGCCACCATCGTAAAGATTTCACTTACGCCCTCTACGACTTCCACCATATTAATATCCTGATAAACCACTTTCAGTTTACCAATCTGGCTCTTCGTCCATTTCAGCAGATTATCAAGCAATGAGAATACATCTTCTGTTGTCTGATTAGCCATTGTCAGCAATTCATACATCTCATCACCAATTGTTTCGCTTGGCAGATTCAGAATCAGCATATTCAATACCATCTTGATAGATCCCATTGGTGAACGCAAGTCATGTGCAATCACAGAATAGAGTTTGTCGCGTCCCATGATCGTCTTACGCAACTCTTCCGTTTGTGCAACAATGATTCTTTTCGCTGCAACCAACGAAATCTGGTGCGTCACACGAATAATCAATTCTTCTTTATTGAATGGCTTTGAAATAAAGTCATTACCACCCACTTGAAATCCTTTTACGATATCCGCTGTACTGTTTAGAGCAGTCAAGAAGATAATGGGAATTTCAGCCATTTCGGGGTCCGCTTTCATTTGTTGAGCTACCTCAAAGCCACTAATATCCGGCATCATTACATCCAGTAATACAAGATCCGGATTTTCCTTCTTCACTTGTTCCAATGCCTGTGTTCCATTACCGGCAGTCACAATTTTGAATTTCTCGTTGGTCAAAAGTACCTTTAATAAAAGGACGTTTGATATTACATCGTCCACAATAAGGACTTTATATTCAGAAGGATTAATTTCCATATTCATAATTTTCTTTTTTTATGCTTCAGACATTTTTAAAATATTCAATCATACGCTTCAGCCCCTCTTCAAGTTCAACAGTAGGCTGCCAGCCCAATTTCTCTTTAGCCAATGTAATATCCGGTTGGCGTTGCTTCGGATCATCATCCGGTAAAGACTTAAATACAATCTTCGAAGATGAACCGGTCATACTAATGATCCTTTCCGCCAATTCCAATACCGGAAATTCATTCGGATTCCCCAGGTTTATAGGACCTGTAAACTCGTCCTCCGTATTCATCATTCTTATCATTCCTTCAATCAAATCATCAATATACTGGAAGCTGCGTGTCTGCTTCCCATCACCATATATCGTTATATCTTCATTATTCAACGCTTGAAGAATAAAATTAGAAACAACCCGTCCGTCATTCGGCAACATTCGCGGACCATACGTATTAAAAATACGGATAATCTTCACACGCACATTGTTCTGACGGTGATAATCCATAAATAACGTTTCTGCACAACGCTTTCCCTCATCATAGCAAGACCGGTACCCCACCGGATTCACATTTCCCCAATAGCTTTCCGGTTGCGGATGAACGATTGGATCTCCATATACCTCGCTCGTAGAAGCTTGCAGAATCTTGGCATCCAGTCTCATTGCCAATCCCAGCATATTAATAGCCCCCATCACAGATGTTTTGGCAGTTTGAATCGGGTCATGTTGATAATGAATAGGAGATGCAGGACAGGCCAAATTATAGATTTCATCTACTTCAGCCGAATAAGGATAAGTGACATCATGCCTCACCACCTCAAAATGATGATTATCCATCAAGTGAATGATATTATCTTTCGAACCCGTAAAAAAATTATCCAGCATATCACGTCGTGACCTTCGTTTATAAGCCGTGTACAGAGATGAGAGCCTATAAAACCGCTCCGCCACTTACCAATATTCTTTTCATTCTAAATATTTCTATTGTTTACTAAAGAGACGCTGTCTCTTCGTTTTGTTTATGGTCACAAATGTAACCGATTTGCTTAAAATAAACAATTTTCGGAGAAGGATATTTTAAAAAAAAGCAGATTTAAATAGTTTCAATTTCCGAAACAACTTGCCACTGACAAATGTTTATAATAGAAAAGTATTATTTATTAGAACTATTATGATGACAAATAATCCAAATGCAAACCTGATAGAAGCGATGAAAGAAAAGCTTCCGCTCAAAGGACAACTGGCAGATATGTTAATGGACACGCTATACATAGGAAAAGAGGCAGTATACAGAAGATTGCGCGGTGAAGTACCTTTCACCTTACAAGAGTCAGCCCTTATTTCAAGAAAACTGGGTATATCGCTAGACAAGATTATAGGACTAAGTTTCAAATCGAACGCCATGTTCAATATAAACATTGTAGATTATGACGACCCGTTCGAGAGTTACTACAATATCCTTGAAAAATATGTCTCGCTGATCAATACGATGCCGGATGACCCGAATTCTGTAATGGGAACTTCTGCCAACATTATTCCCCAGACTCTCTATCTGAAACATGAACTTCTGGCAAAATTCCGTTTATTCAAATGGATGTACCAGAATAAATATATTGATTGCAAGAGTTTCGAAGAGTTGGATATTCCACCGAAACTGGTCAATATCCAGAAAGACTATGTAGCAATGACACGTCATATCCACTCCATAGACTATATATGGGATAATATGATTTTCCAACACCTAATCAACGATATCCAATACTTCGCCAGCATCCATCTCATTTCCGACGAAACAAAAGAAGAAATCAAAAATGAATTATTCTTATTGGCGGACGAACTGGAAAAACTGGCTATCAATGGCAAGACAGCCGATGGCAATCGTGTACGCATCTATGTGTCGAATATCAACTTCGAGGCAACATATAGCTATGTAGACACCAATAACCTGCAACTAAGCCTCATACGTATTTATTCCATCAATTCCATTACCACGATGGACAACGAAATTTTCTGTACCTTGAAAGAATGGATTCAATCTCTGAAAAAGTTCTCCACTTTGATATCCGAAAGCGGTGAAATGCAGCGTATTCAATTCTTCAAGCAACAGCGAGAAATTATTGACGCTCTTTAATTTTATTTTCGCAGATTAGAACTTCAAAAAAAAATCAGTTCCAATAAATGAAAGTAGATAAGATTCTTATCTACTTTTTTCATTCCCTGTCCTCACCGCTTCCGTTTGTTCCCAATCAGAAAAAGACACATACATTCATCTCTGTTTTTCCACACAAATCTTTCAAACACAAGACGTAATTTTGCATAGAATGTATCACAAAGATTATTAACATTAAAATTAAAGGAACAAACAATGAAAAATGGTATTCTAAACGAATTAATATCTACAATGAAGGAGCGAATTCCTCAAGATATGAATCTGGCCAATACTTTGGCTGACATTTTATGCATGGGAAAGGAAGCTGTCTATCGCAGATTGAGAGGTGAGGTGTCTTTTACAATAGACGAAGTAGCGCTGCTTTCTCAAAAACTCGGTATTTCTATCGACCAGATTGTCGGTAGCCATGTATCTAATAAAGTTACTTTCGACCTGAACTTACTTCATGCCACTAGTGCGCTGGAAAGTTATTACGAAATAATCAACCGTTATCTGCAAATTTTCGACTATGTGAAAACAGATAATACGACGGAGGTGTATACTGCATCCAATTCCCTTCCCTTTACACTTTATTCTTCCTATGAGAATTTGTCTAAATTCCGTCTTTGCCGATGGATGTATCAGAATGGAGATATAAAGACGCCACATTCTTTGGAAGACATGTCTGTGGATGAACGGATCGTCAATGTGCATAAGAAGTTGAGTGAAAGTATAAGACAGTGTCCAAAAACGTTTTTCATCTGGACACAAATATCTTTTATTCTTTTGTGAAAGAGATCAAGTACTTTGCCAGCCTGAATCTGATAAACAAGGACGATGTCATGCATTTGAAAGAAGAACTTCTTCAGTTACTTGGCGTGGTAGAACATCTGTCCATAAAGGGAGAGTTCAGCGAAAACAAGAAAGTGTCTTTCTATCTGTCCAATATCAGTTTCGAAGCCACTTACAGCTATATCGAGAAACATGATTACCAAGTCAGTCTGCTGCGGGTATATTCTATCAACTCGATGGATTCGCAAAGCTCATATATCTGCCAGATGCAACGCAATTGGATTCAATCGTTAAAGCGCCACTCTATTCTGGTTTCGGAAAGTGGAGAAGCACAGCGTATTGCTTTCTTGCAAAAGCAGTTGGAAGTTATCAATACGTTGTAAACAAAGGAAAACACACTAAACATTGTGGATTCTAGGAATAAAAGAAAAGGATTTAATAGACGAGCTGTATCAGAATGAAGACAAACAACATTCTGATACAGTTCTTTTAG
>ENA-OQIG01000750-OQIG01000750.1-human-gut-metagenome-genome-assembly--contig:-NODE-750-length-17127-cov-2.739941_pt1 | contig 17127 bp, 23 predicted proteins | sample MGYA00242576_ERZ504741 | MGnify/ENA primary metagenome ERZ504741 (study PRJEB26092, sample SAMD00036436) | human gut metagenome | host: Homo sapiens | study: EMG produced TPA metagenomics assembly of... | reverse complement strand
GAAGAAAAATAGATACACCTGCAACTGTCGAGTAATTCTCGACTGTTCAAAATGATATGAAAAATTTTAAGCAACTAAGGAGCATTTCATGGATCATTTTAAATTAGTATCTGAATATAAACCACCGGTGACCAGCCTCAGGCCATCGAGCAGCTGGTAAAGGGCTTTAAAGAGGGAAATCAGTTTGAAACTCTTTTAGGTGTTACCGGTTCCGGTAAGACATTTACCATGGCAAATGTGATCGAGCAGCTAAACCGCCCGACGCTCATCATTGCCCACAATAAAACGCTGGCAGCCCAGCTTTATTCTGAAATGAAGGAATTTTTCCCGGAAAACGCAGTGGAATACTTTGTCTCCTACTACGATTATTATCAGCCGGAAGCCTATGTTCCTTCTACGGACACTTACATTGAAAAGGACTCTTCGATTAACGATGAGATTGATAAGCTGCGTCACTCTGCCACTGCTGCTCTTTCTGAGCGCCGGGATGTGGTGATCGTGGCTTCTGTTTCCTGTATTTATGGTCTGGGAAGTCCCATTGATTATCAGAACATGGTTATTTCCCTGCGGCCGGGTATGGAAAAAGACCGGGATGATGTGATCAAAAAGCTGATCGAGATCCAGTATGACCGCAATGATATGGATTTTAAGCGTGGTACTTTCCGTGTTAAAGGAGATGTGGTCGACATTTTCCCGGCTTACTCGGACAGTGAAGCCTACAGGATCGAGTTTTTCGGTGATGAAGTAGACCGCATTATGGAAATTGATACAGTAACCGGCGAGATCAAAGCCCAGTTAGGCCATGTGGCTATTTTCCCTGCCTCCCACTACGTTGTTCCCAAGGAGAAGATGTTAGAGGCAACAGAGCACATTTTAGAGGAATTAAAAGAACGGGTGGCCTATTTTAAAAGCGAAGACAAGCTTTTAGAGGCACAGCGTATTTCGGAACGCACCAATTTTGATGTGGAAATGATGCGGGAAACCGGGTTCTGCTCTGGTATTGAAAACTATTCCAGACATTTAACCGGTCTGGCACCAGGAGAACCGCCCTGTACACTGATCGATTATTTCCCGGAAGATTTCCTTATTATTGTAGATGAGTCCCATATTACACTGCCCCAGGTCCGTGGCATGTATGCCGGTGACCGCTCCCGTAAGTCTACTCTGGTAACTACGGTTTCCGCCTGCCTCTGCCCTTGACAACCGACCTTTAAATTTTGAGGAATTTGAAAGTAAGATCAACCAGATGATGTTTGTGTCTGCTACTCCTTCTGACTATGAAAGAGACCACGAACTGCTCCGTGCAGAGCAGATCATCCGTCCTACCGGACTTTTAGATCCGGAGATCTCTGTGCGGCCTGTAGAAGGACAGATCGATGACCTGATCTCTGAAGTAAACAAAGAAACGTCCGCCCATCACAAAGTCCTTATCACCACTCTTACCAAACGAATGGCAGAAGATCTTACAGATTATATGCGGGAAGCTGGTATCCGGGTCAAATATCTCCACTCAGATATTGATACTTTAGAGCGGGCACAGATCATCCGGGATATGCGTCTGGATGTATTTGACGTCCTGGTGGGTATTAACCTGCTGCGTGAAGGCTTGGATATCCCGGAGATCACACTGGTTGCCATTCTGGATGCAGATAAGGAAGGCTTCCTTCGTTCAGAAACTTCCCTGATCCAGACCATCGGACGTGCCGCCCGAAACTCGGAAGGTCATGTGATCATGTATGCTGACACCATTACTGACTCTATGAGAAAAGCCATTGATGAAACAGAACGCCGCCGCAGGATCCAGCAGAAATACAATGAAGAACACGGAATTACTCCTACTACCATCAAAAAAGCGGTCCGTGATCTGATTGCTATCTCCAAAGCTGTGGAAAATCCTCATGCTGCCGATACCAAAGATCCTGAGTCCATGGACGAAAAGGAATTAAAGAAGCTGGCAAAGGAACTGGAAAAGAAGATGCGCCAGGCTGCTGCAGAGCTGAACTTTGAGGAAGCTGCAAATCTGCGCGACCGTATGATCGAAGTAAAGAAAATGCTGCTTGATATACTATGAAGTGTTGTCAAGCGACTATGGGGACTGCGTGCTTGCACGCAAGGAACCATAGACATTTGACAACCAAGCCGGTATGAGTAAGCAGGGCGACAGCCGGATTACGATGCTGGCGGCAGTTGTGGGAGTGCCAGCGGCACGTAACAACTGACTTACTTTCATATATAGTAAAATACACAGGAGAATATATATTATGGAAACAAAACTTGTCCTTTTAGGAACCGGAACCCAAATGCCTGCCCCAATGCCAGCGGACCTGCTTCTGCTGTAGTTGTTGGTGACAGAGCCTACCTTGTAGATTTTGGCCCCGGCGTGGTACGTCAGGCTTCCAAAGCTTATTTTAACGGCATTGATGCCCTTCGCCCGGACCGCCTTACCGTGGCTTTTTCCACTCATCTGCATACAGACCACACTGCCGGATACCCGGACCTTATTTTTACTCCATGGGTATTAGAGCGGCCTGTTCCGTTAAAGTTTTTGGCCCAAAGGCTTAAAGCACATGACCGAACACATTTTAATGGCCTATGAAACTGATATTGATTTCCGTATCCATGGCTTTGAAAAGGCAAATGAACAGGGCTATCAGGTAGATGTAACAGAAATTGAAGAACCTGGTATTGTTTATAAAGATGACCGTGTCACTGTAGAGGCCTTTCCGGTAAGCCACGGAACCCTGATCAGCTACGGCTATAAATTTGTCACTGCTGACCGCACCATTGTGATCTCCGGAGATACTGCCCCGTTGGACATTGTTGCTGAAAAAGCCGCTGGCTGCGATATCCTTCTCCATGAAGTAGAATACAGTGCCGGTATCGCCTGCAGGGAACCAAAATGGCAGAAATACCACCAGGAGGTCCACACCTTAAGCACGGACCTGGCAAAAGTGGCCCAGAAAGCAAAGCCAAAACTTCTTGTCACTTATCACCGCATCTACCACATGAATATCCAGGATAACCACATCAATCTGGAAGCGGAAATGCGACGCAGGATGATGCCATCTTAGATGAGATCCGTGCTGCCGGTTATGAGGGAATGACTGTGAATGGACGGGATCTGGAGGTATTTTAATGAAAAAGGCACTGTTTTACGGGATACTTGCTTCATTTTTCTTTGCTTTTACATTTTTACTAAACCGTAGTATGCATCTTGCAGGAGGATACTGGCTATGGTCTGCATGCCTGCGTTATCTTTTTACCTTTCCTATCCTTGCTGCGGTACTGGCAATTTCAGGAAAAAAGCAAAAGACAAGGCCTCTTTCACATACCTGGGCAGAAATAACAAAAGCTCCCGGAGAATGGTTTCTCTGGAGCAGTGTTGGTTTTGTACTGTTTTATGCGCCTTTAACTTTTGGCTCAACTTTCGGTGAATCATGGCTGGCAGCAGCAACCTGGCAGCTGACCATTGTTGCCGGTATTTTATTAACACCTTTATGGGGTAAACCAATACCGATCAGAAACCTCTCCTGGTCCTGCCTGATCCTGGCCGGTGTTTTTCTCCTTCAGGTTCCCAATATGCGGCAAATGAAACTGGAGACAATGGCATTAACACTGATTCCCATTCTCATTGCAGCTTTCTCCTATCCCCTGGGGAACCGGAAAGTCATGAGCCTGGTTTCCAGCGATATCTCTACTGGAACGGGTCTATGCCATGACTTTATGTAGCCTTCCTTGTTTGGATTTTTCTTTCAATATGGCTTTTATCACTCACGGACTGCCTGGAAGAGATCAACTGATCCAGTCCTTCTTTGTAGCGCTTTTCTCCGGAACCGCTGCTACTGTCCTGTTCTTTAAAGCCACTGACATGGTAAAACACAACCATAAGTGGCTGGCAGTGATCGAAGCTACTCAGTCCGGAGAAGTGATCTTCACACTCTTAGGCGGTATCCTGTTTTTAAAAGATCCTGTTCCTTCCGCAATCGGACTGGCTGGTATTGCCATTATCGTAGCAGGCATGACCGGAAACAGTTTATGCCAGTAAACAAAAAGCTGACTCTGCTAAAAAACAGGTCAGCTTTTTGCCATTTTTAATTACATTGTATCCATCTTTACTTTATTTATCAGTTTTTTGTATACATGCTCCACAAACCATGGTTCCGTGGACTTTCCCAGTGCTTCTTCCGGAGAAAACCAGGCTACTCCACTGTTCTCGTCTGCTTTTACGGAAACATTCTCTTTCGGATCTGCCTCCAACAGGTATGTTACATTTAAATGCAGATGGCTGGATACATATTTACCCTTTTTTACATGACCATCTACAGTAAGTGATTCCAGGGAAAAGATCTCTTCTGATACAGGATAAACCTTGGAAATACCTGCTTCTTCTTTCACTTCCCGGATGGCAACCGACAACAGATCTGTCTCCCCGTCTGCATGGCCTCCCAGCCAGGACCAGGAATGATAGATGTTATGATACACCATAAGGACTTTGCTCCTGTCTTTGTTTACCACCCAGGCAGAAGCTGTTATATGAGCGATCTTATTTTCCCTTAGAAATGCATCTTTCTCATTTTTAATCCAGTTTAAGATCAGCGGTTTATCCATTTCTTCCTGTTCATTATAGGGCCTGTATTTTTCTATTGCATCTATTAACTGCTGTCTGGTCATTCCGTTCCTCTCCCTGTAACTTCTTATCCTTTTTTCTTTAACTGCACAGCGTACTGCTTATAGCTGCCCCGGCAGCCGCTTCTTCCTTATAAGCAGACAGTACCAATTTGTTTTGAAATAATTCTTCCAGCATTTCACAAAATACAGGATTTTTTCTCACTCCGTTGCCTGAACCGATGAGATTTTTGATCTGGATACCGGTTCCATTTTTGATCGTCCTGTACATCTGATATAATTCATCACCCATACCTTCCAGTATTCCATAGGTGAACGCTTCAGGAGTAAAATTGTCAGACGTTAAACCCTGGATGCTTCCGCTGCTTTTTGGATCTGTTCTTGTGCCGTCAAAGGTTGTCCTGATCTTAAGTTTTCTATCTTCAGAGATCCTGTTGCTCTGTTCTTTTCCTGTTTTTGCAAACTGTTCCATCACCGGATAAAGAAAGCTGTCTTCTCCTGTAGCAGCCTTTACGACCCTTCTGAAAAACTGTTCCAGCAGTGCATAGGACTTTCCGCCGCATAAAGAAGATCCCACCAACAGGTATTTTCCATTCAGAAATGGCCTGGCTTCGATCCCCTTTTCTGCAAAATACTGATCTGAAAGGATCGAGATCTGGCCGCCTGTTCCCATATTGACCAGCAGGGTATTTTCTTCTTTTCCCGCTGCCCCGAGAAACTGGCCTGATTATCTCCTATGGCAGTAGTTACCTGGCGATTTCTGTAAAGTCCCAGCTTTTCAATCCCTGTACATACTTCAGGAAGCCAGTTTTCCTTTACTCCCATTTTGCTTAATTTTTCTGTTTCAAATTTCATGTTCCGACCATCGAAAAATCCGAAGCCCGCTGCATTGCTTACATGTACCACTGGCTTTTTCCGGCCAGTAAGACACATTCCAAAATAATCCATAATGGTGCAAAAACCAACTGCCCTTTCCGGAATCAGCCCATGTTTTAAATTGCAAATGTGAGTAACCAGTCCATATCCAGATGCTGCCTCCAGATCACATTTTTCTTTGATCTCCTGGACCAGAGAACACTGCCCTTTTTCACAAAGACTTCCTCTGCCATCCTGCCATGTATACAAAGGACTGACACATGTACCCGTCTGATCTATGTATACGATCCCATGCATCTGTCCGGTAAGACCGATCCGCTCTGTCTGCGGGTATTTATCTAAAAGATCATCCAACAGTTTTTCAGCCTTTTTAACGATCGCCCCGGCATCCTGGATCTTTTCCCATTCATTGGCAGTTGGCATAAAGCCGCCATTTTCTATGGTTTTTGCTTCCAGTAATTTTACCGTTTTTTCGTTTTCATACTCTAAAACTGCACCGCTGATGGTCGTTGTCCCAATATCGATCCCTATTATCTGCATCTTCTGTTCCCCATCTGTTTCGTGGTCATAAAAATGTACGGAACACTATTTATTCTACCCAGAACACTCTATTTTCTTTTCTCGGCGCTGCTTTTGGAAGATCGCCATCTGCATAGCCAACTACACAGTGGCCGATGCCTTCCCATTCGCCTTCTACACCAGGTCCTTTAACAACTGCTTATACTCCGGCAGTTCAAATTCTTCTTTCGCCCTGTGGATCCAGATGCTTCCAAGATCTAAGGCTTTCGCTTCCAGCATCATATTGCCCATTACAAGACTTCCGTCATACACATGGGTCGGACAGTTTTTGTCAGCCAGCACAACAAGGACTGCCGGTGCACCATAAAAAGGATCAAATCCTTTCTCCCAGCCTCCGATCCTGCGGTTCATCTCTGACAGTTTATCCCTAAGTTCCTTATTGGTAACAGCAACAATGATCGCTGCCTGCTTTCCCATACCGCTTGCTGCATACAGACCAGCCTCTATGATCTGGTTTAAATCCTCTTTAGATGGCATATCTGGTTTAAACTTGCGGATGCTGCGGCGTTCTTTCATAACATTCATAATCTCGTTCATAACAATTCCTCCATCATTTCTGATATACTTCTGTTTTATATAATATTATCTCACAAGACTTTATTTTTTCAATTTATTTATTTGATAAATCATCGATTTTTTCTTTTAATGACTGTATCTCTTCCAAAATAAGCACCGTACATCCCACTACAAGCCTGCTAAAAGGATAAGACCTCCGTAAATGGGATATAAAAAGGACTCAGCTACACCTCCGCCGACTACATTGGAAAGTAAGTTCCAAAATCCTGCGCCTGGGAAAATCATTAAGGCAAACATTGCAACTATTGCTATTATAACTTTACTCAATTGTATATTTCCCTCCTTAAAAGCATCTACTGCCTCTTTTATTCCATCTAAATCCGTTCCACCGCCATAATCCAGCACCACTAACCGCCTTTTATCTTTTAATATCACTTCATCCACTGCCGGTTCTGCCTCATATGCATCCTCTTGAGGATCGTTTCCTTCTTGACCACCGGATCTTATCCCGTCTTTGCGGACCATATACCGGTACCAGGACACTTCCATATCCTCTGGAAGCGCTCCGATCTCCGCCGGAATCTCCTGCCTGGTACAATCCCACAGTTTTGTCATATCCTTGGGATAACATTTGCTGGTTTTGTTGATGATCCAGGGAATAGGACTTGTATACACGGTAACGCCTATAGGTCTGTCAATGCTTTTTCCACTGGGATCACCTTCTTCATAACTTGCCAATATCGTCTGTTTTCTCCCGGTGTCCGGTTCCTCTTCGCTAAAAAAATGCGTTGCAGCCCCATTGCACAATGGAATAAGGATCATACAGGCAACCCCAACTCCAACCAGATAGGTCATCCAGTCATCTCTATTACTTCCACTTCCATTTTCCCTTACCCATTTTCTTACGAAAAGGGCGATCAGTACAATGAGGGTGGAGGAAAGTATAAAGCTGATCAGAGCCTCCATGGAAGAAAGAAATGCCAGCGCTATAACTCCCAGTATCAGGATCCCATCTCCCATAAAGTATACTTTTTACATTTCAGGGTCCGTTTAAGATCCTGTTCCGTAAGAGGCTCTCCCTTCTTTATGGCCGCCATATTTCCATGACTCCAGCGAAACAGCCGTATATACGTCGCTGCCCAGGAAATGATCATACCTGTCAGCAGCAGAGTCAAAAGAAGCTGCATGGGATCTGCAAACAGTTTCCCTGGATTTTGCAGATACTGATACACAGCCCATATTTCTAATACAACCAAGATAGGATAGAAAAATTTCACCGACCAGTTCCAGGAAAGGGCTTTCTGGATCTGAAACTGTCTCTCTTTCTCCATATCGCCCCTTCGTTTTGCTGCATCATCTGTTGTATAAAATATCTGCCAGTAGATGCTGTTGCACTGAAAAATCCAGCCTGCTTCCTCGCACTGCTCCCGCAACTGCTCTGCTTTCCAGTCATCTGCGCCTATAAGGGAAGAGCTTTCCGGTACCAGAAGGGCGGCATATCTTCGTTTTTCCGGCTGTGCCCTGTAAAATCTCATCACAGCGCCACCAACGCTTTCTAAAAACCAGCCCTGGAGTGCCATTTTCTCCAGATATTGCTCAAATGCATCTGCCTCACACAAATTAAAAGTAAACCAGACCCGTTTCTTTTCCTTCATGTCCCCATCCCCTTTCCGCAAAACAGTCCTGTTTTCTCAATGTTCTATCTATGATCATTATAGATAACGATCCTGTTTTCTGACAAGAAAGAGGAACTTACTATTTTCTTACATATTACATGTGTATCTTAAATCCATTGATCTCCTCGATCAGCTTACTTACGGCTGTGGAATAGGGGATATTTCTTCTCCAGGCGATCACAGTGCTGGTTTTGATCTCAGGATACAGTTTTTTCTGGACCAGAAGGTCTGATCTCCAGTATCTTCCTGCTCCTTCCACAGAAACAGGATATCCAAGCCCATACAATGCCATTACCCCGGCATTGGTCCCAAGATTACTTGTAAATGCAATATTTAACCGGTTAAAATCCTTTCCAAACCAATTGGCAAGCTCACTTTGGACTGTCAGCCGTTCCGGAAGGATCAAAGGCAGATCTATCAGATCCTCTTTTGTAATATATTCTTTCTCTGCAAGGGGATCATCCGGCTTTATTCCTACGATCCAATGATCACTTCCCTGGATCCGGATGTAATCCAGACCTTCTGTATTCACAGGTTCTAAAAACAGGCCGATATCCACCAGTCCACGGTTCATCATTTCAAAAACAGTATCTGCGGTACCTGTATGCACGGCAAAACGGACCATAGGATACTTTTCTTTATAGATTTTACATATCCGGGCAAAGATCTCCACAGCCATAAATTCCCCACAGCCTACGGTGATCGTCCCTTCTACGATCCGTCACTGCCTTTAAATTCACTGGCGATCTTATCTTCCAGATCCACCATTTCCAGAGCACGGCGTTTAAGAAGGATCCCCTCATTAGTAAGGGTGATCCCATGTCCGCCCCGGTCAAAAAGAGTCACTCCCAGTTCTGCCTCCAAAGCAGCCAGCTGCCTGGAAAGTGTAGGCTGGGTAATATGCAGCTGTTTGGCAGCTTTGGTAAAACTTTGTTCCTTTGCCACTGTCAGGAAATAACGCAATACTCTTAAATCCATATAAACTCCTCTTTTTATTTCTTTTGCCTTCGCCCATTTTTTAATACCTACAATTATATCATTGAATGTTTTCATAAACAATGTTACTCTTGATCAGGCGGATTTTAATACAGGAGGTTTTTATGCAAAACAAAAGACAAGTTATAACAAAGGCATTCAAATGTGCATTTCCTCATACAATACCGATTTTTGCCGGCTTTTGCTTTCTTGGGATGACATATGGTATTTACATGAATGTATCCGGCTTCCGTTTTTGGTATCCCATGTTAATGAGCCTGACTATTTTCGGCGGCAGTCTGGAATTTTTAGCAGTCAGTATGCTGCTTGCGCCATTTGCCCCGGTACAGGCATTTATCATGGCATTGATGATCCAGGCACGCCATCTGTTTTACGGAATTGCCATGCTGGACAAGTTTAAAGGAATGGGCTGGAAAAAACCTTACCTGATTTTTGGAATGTGTGATGAAACATTCAGTATCAACTATACAGCGGACATACCTGCTGATGTTGACCGCAGCTGGTTTTATTTCTTTACCACACTTCTCAACCATTTTTACTGGTTCAGCGGAGCGACCATCGGCGGGCTTGTAGGCAGTTTGCTAAAATTTAACACCGATGGGCTGGATTTTGTCATGACAGCAATGTTTACAGTTATCTTCCTGGAACAATGGCTGAAAGAAAAACACCACATCAGCGAGTGGATCGGCCTTGGGGCAAGTATCGGCTGCCTGCTGCTCTTCGGCGCAGATAATTTTCTGATCCCTACCATGATCTGTATTTTAGTTGCCTTAACAATTCTTAGAAAAACCCTGGAACAGAGAAAAGAGGTGGATGCAGCATGACTTTATCACAACAGATCATTACTATTGCTATGTGTGTTCTCGGAACTATGCTGACACGTTTTCTGCCATTTGCAGTCTTCAGTTCCAAACGTCCAACGCCGCCATACATTCAATATTTAGGAAAAGTACTGCCTGGTGCGATTTTTTCCATGCTGGTGGTCTACTGCCTGCGACATGTTTCCTTACTGCAGGGCAGTCATGGGTTACCGGAGCTGATCGCAATTCTTCTGACAGTTGGACTTCACCTTTGGAAAAGACAAATGTTGTTGTCTATTGCAGGCGGTACGGTTTGCTATATGCTTCTTATCCAGTTTATCTTTTAAGAAAAACGCGCATATGAAATGCCTTAATTATTTCAGAAATAACCAAGGCCGGAGATCCACAGCGGATTTCCGGCCTTACTTTTTGTTTCTTTTATCGTTTATTTCAGTTTACCATATTCTTCATCAGAAACAGCTCGCACCACTCATTAGAGCCCTCAACACCTGGTACTTCAACAGCCAGATGGCTGAACCAGCTGTCCGGTGCCGCGCCATGCCAGTGCTTTACTTCTGCAGGAATATTAATGCAGTCGCCTGGTTTCATTTCAACGGCTTCTTTTCCCTCTTCCTGATAATATCCACGGCCTGCGACACAGACTAAGATCTGGCCGCCACCGCTCTTTGCGTGATGGATATGCCAGTTGTTGCGGCAGCCTGGCTCAAAAGTTACATTAAAAATACCAACCTGGCTGGCAGATACAGGTGCCAGGAAACTCTTTCCGGAGAAATACTGGGCAAAACCGTCATTTGGGGCACCGATGGGGAATACCATTTCTTTTGCGTGGGCTCTCATTGCCTCATCTTCGTATGGAAGGTCGCCTTCATTATCTGCCCATACTTCCTTTGCCAGATTAAATACAGCCCAGCCCTTTGGCCAGCCTGCATAAAAAGCAACATGGGTGATAACGGCTGCGATCTCTTTCTGGGTTACGCCATGAGCCTTTGCATTCTGTAAATGGAATTTTAAAGAAGAGTCTGTGATACCGGATGCCATTAAAGCTACTACGGTTATGATGCTTCTTGTTTTCAGATCAATGTCCTGATTATTCCAGTTTTCTCCGAAAAGGACATCATCATTATAATGTGCAAAATCAGGAGCAAAGGTTCCTAATGCATTTCTTCCTGCTGTCTGAACTACTTTTTTCATCTTTCTGTCTCTCCTTATCTGTATGATAAACTTTTAATTATAAGGACTTTACCCACTTTTCAATTTCCTGCTTGTTGGCTCTGTTTAAAAGCTTTCCTTCTACGATCTCAGCTCCCGGTGCAGATGGCTTTAATTCCTTTACTGTATTGCCAAAGCCGCTTCCGCCGGATGTTGCAAAGAGCACGATCTTTTTACCGGAAAAATCATATTTCTCCAGGAATGTATTTACAATGGTAGGTGCCACATACCACCAGATCGGAAATCCCAGGATAATAGTATCATATTCTTCAATATGAGCATCTGTATCTGTGATCTGTGGACGGATCTTCTTATCGCTCATCTCCACGCTGCTTCTGGATTTCTTATTCATCCAGTTCAAATCGTCATTTGTATATAATTCCTTTGGTGTGATCTCATACAGCGCACAATCTCCTGCTTCTGCGATCATCTCTGCTACTTTTCTGGTTGTTCCGCTTGCACTGAAATATGCTGCTAATGTTTTTTTCATGGCTAAAACCTCCTACTGTTATGCTTAACAGTGAAAAATAATAAAATGAAAAATGTGCAGGACCTTTCACTTCTATCCTGCACATTTATTATATAACTCTTTTTTTATTATGTCTAATACTTATATTACATGGTTTTTTATGCTTAAAAAGCATTATCCTGTAACAAACTCATCTATCCCTCAAACACAGGATATTTTTTCTTATCAGCATCTGTTTATTTTGCGGATCACCTTACAGGGGTTGCCTGCTGCGATCACACCATCCGGAATGTCCTTATTCACAACGCTTCCTGCGCCAATGATCGTATTACTTCCAATGGTTACTCCCGGTAGCACCGATACATTGGTTCCGATCCAGACATTATCTCCTACTGTGATTGGCAGTGCAATTTCCAGTCCCCTACTTCTCTGTTCACTGTCAATAGCATGTCCGGCTGTAGAAAATACGCAGTTGGGCGCAATAAATACATTATCCCCAAAAGTAACTTTTGCACAGTCAAGTATGGTAACATTATGGTTCGTATAAAAATTTTTCCTATAGAAACATTAAAACCGTAATCACAGTAAAAGGGAGCTGTGATCACCGGATCTGCTCCCATTCTTCCAAGGATCTGTCCCAGTAATTTCTGCTGTTTTTCAGTATCTGATGGCCTGCAGTTATTAAACTCATAGCACAGATCCGCACAGCGTGTTCTTGCTTCTATGATCTCCTTATCGTAATTTGCATCATACAGATAGCCATTTTGCGCCTTTTCCCACTCAGTCATTGCTCTGTCTCCTATACCCTTTCATCATTTCTCTTCATATACAAAAGGGGATAGGGATTTCCTTCCTCATCCATATCTGTCCTTTTGTATGTTTCAAAGCCCATATGCTCATAAAAGCCAACTGCCTGAGGATTTTGCTCATTTACAGTCAGTTCCTCTATCCCGTAATTCTGGATCCCGTATAAAAGCAATTGTTTTCCAAGGCCTTTTCCTCTTTCTTTTTGGGAAAGGAACAACATTTCCAGGCGGTGGTCTTCTATCCCCATAAATGCAGCTGGCTCACCTGAACCATTGACCGCAATAACCAGGCTCTGTACACCGGCTAATGCCTGTGGGACATACTCTTTTATCTTCTCAATTTCTTTTTCAGAAAGAAATTGATGAGTTGCCCTCACCGACTCTTCCCACACCTTTAAAAGCTGTTCCATCAACAATTCTGTGCGCTCTTTTACTTCATATATTTTCATTATTTACCATACATTTCAAAATGTACCTTATGTTCTGGAACTTCAGATAACTTACGGCCTTCCGGATGCACTGCCGGTACACCGATCGATAAGACCGCCTCCAGACAATATTCCTTTGGATAACCTAAAATATCTCTTAGATATTCTTCCGTTGTTCTTCCATCAGGTGCCTGTCTTAAACGTCCCTGGATCCAGCAGCTTCCAAGCCCCAAGTCGTGGGCCATGTTGTGCATGTTGGACATAACAATGGAACAGTCCTCTGTCCATACGTCTGTCTTTTCCGGATCTGCGATCACAACGATCGCAACAGACGCGCCTGCCAGCATTTTTGCAGAACCCACGCGGCACTCAGACATTTTTTCAAGTGTTTCTTTCTTCTGTACTACGATCAGTTCCCATGGACGGATATTTCGTCCGGATGGAGAAAGCAGACCTGCCTCAACGATGGCCTCCAGTGCTCCTTAGAAACTGCTTCCTCTTTATACTGTCTGATACTCCGTCTATGCTTTAAAAGATCTAAAAAACTCATTAATGCAACCTCCTGTAAACAATTTATCTGTTATTCTTCCTCAGGATACGTAAAATGCCAGGACTTTCTAAACTCCGTCATCAGATCCATTACATCCTTTGTATAGTCCAGATGCATACAGGAAACATCCCCGGCAATCGCCTTTTCCATATCAGAAAGCTCATAAGCCAGTGCATCCTCATGAACTCCGGCCTTTATCACCTGCACCTCTCCGCTTTCTGCGTCCACGATCTTCGCCTCCCAGGCCCTTGGATATTCCATGACTTCAATATAGCCCTTTTCGCAGGATACCATGCCTCTCTTTGGCTGCTTGGAGTGCAGGGACAGCATCACGGTAGCCATCTGTCCTTCCTTATTGGTAAGAAGCAGCCCCGCCTGCTCATCTACCCTGTAGCGCCGCCTTCATCTGGGACAATAACTGATCCGGCTTGGAGTCCATAAACCACCGGATAAAAGAAAGAGCATACACGCCGATATCCAGCATGGCACCCCCAGCCAGGTTCCGGTTAAAGAAACGGTTTTCCATGTTATATTCTTTAAAACTTCCAAAATTCATGGTGATCAGATTTACTTTTCCCAGCTTTCCGGACTCCAAAATCTTCTTCAATTCTTTATAGACCGGCATATGGAAAATGGTCATGGCTTCGGCAACAATAACCCCCTTCTCCTTTGCCAGCTCCAAAGCTTCATCCAGTTCCTCACTATTTAAAGTAATAGATTTCTCCACCAGGATATGTTTCCCATTTTCAATGGCCTTTTTCATAAACTGGATATGAGTATTATGAGGCGTTGTAATATAGACCACATCCACTTCCGGATCCGTGAACATTTCATTAAAATCCGTATACACCTTTTTGATCCCGTATTTTTCTCCAAACTTTACAGCCTTTTCGTAGGTCCTGTTTCCTACTGCGTAAAGCTTTTTTCCATTTTTTTCCAGTGCCGTTGCCATTTCATTGGCGATCACACCTGTTCCCAGTACAGCCCAGTGAATTTCTCTCATCCTGCGCTCTCCTTTCCTGCGAAAATATTTTGCCAGTCTTCCTTATCGGATCTCTCCTTTTCTGGCTCTCCTGTTCAGTATAACCATAAATCCAAGGCAAAGCAATAGCTGCACAACAGATGACATAGGCGTTGCCAATCCGATTTTAAATAAAGAAGTATCCGGTCGGATGCTCATGAGATAAGATACAGGCACACGAACTCCAAAAGCCCCGGCAATTCCCTGTAACATAACAAATTTGGTCTGTCCGATCCCATTATAAAGGGCCTTCTTTGCCCGGTCCATCCTTCCCGCACCGTAATTCTGGGCCACAAAAGCAGACATAGACTGCATAAAAGCAGATGAAATAAGCATGATAAAAGCACAAACTTTCTCAGCCACTCCCACACCTGCAGAAGCGGTCACACCCATAGCATTTACGATCGCCAGGATAATAAGAAACGAAATACTTACCAGAAGATCCTGTAATGCGATCGGCGCTCCAAGGCCCGCCATTTTCTTAAGCAAATCCTTATGGATCCGCACATTTTCCTTCTTAAATACAAATGGCAGCTGTTTCTTTCTGATAAACCCAAAAGATACCACCACACTGACCACCTGGGCAAAAACAGTAGCACAGGCCGCTCCTGCAGTTCCCATATGAAAACCGGCACACAGCACCAGATCTCCTGCAATATTACAAACACAGGCGATCGCAACTGTAAAAAGCGGCATTTTGGAGTCCCCGATTCCCCTGAAAATACAACCGATCAGGTTATAAGCAACAATAACGATCATACCGCAGCCGCATATCCTTACATAAGCAGCCGTCTTGTCAAAAGCCTCCTTTGGAGCATGCATAATACTGCTGATCTGAGGTGCAAAACACACCAGAAGGACAGTCATGACCAATGCAATACCAGCAAACATCACCATGCCGTTCCCACTGCCTTTCCCCCTTCTTCCTTCTTTCCGCAGCCGATCAGCTGTCCTAAAAGCACCGTGGTTCCCATAGCAAAACTGCTGATCAGATTAGTCAAAGTCATCATGATCTGAGAACCTGTAGACACCGCCGATACATCCGCAGAAGACGCAAACTTACCCACAACCAGGAGATCCACAGCGCCGTACATAGCCTGCAAAAACAGCGCAAACAACACTGGCATGGCAAACAAAATAAGAGGCTGTAAGATCTTCCCTTCTGTAAATGTCGTATTTCTCTCCATTGTACATTTTCTCCTTTTTCACATTAAAAAAGCCGGATAAGAAGCAGGCATCTCAGCCCGCCATCTTATCCAGCTATTGTTTCTAAAGAACAACTTGCCCTCCGATGAACGTTCCACAGTATACTATAAAAATTTTCAAACATCAACTGCCAGATCCACATCTTTGGCTCAAATCATTTCTATTAATCTCTGTCATTCAGATAACCTGGTTCATTATAAATAAGAGCCATAAACTCTACATCAGAGTCTGAATTATTCTCAATGCTGTGATACTGTCCCACTTCAATAATACAGCAGTCACCAGGGCCAACCTTGGTCACAGACTTGTCATTATCAATAAAATCTGCCTCGCCCTTTAAAATATAATATGGCTCAGTATCATGTACATGCTGATGCAGCCTACACTTGCACCTGGAGGAAGAACTACCTTAGCATACAGTCTGCCGTGTCCTAACAGCTCCTCCTTAGATACAATATGATGAACATACGCTGTTCCCTTACCTCCGCCTAAATGTTCCACTTCCAGAACGTTGTCTTTACGAATCATGGTCATGCCCTCCTGTTGAATATAATCCTGAAGCAATTTGAAACACTTTACTGCTTATATTTTCTCATTATACTCCATTTCTCTCATTTTTCCAAGAACAGGACGCGATTTTTCTTTCGCGAATGTTTCATTTTGCAGCAACCATCTGCTCTTATTCCCTTTCCTGCGCAAACTTCTGAAATGCCTTGGCTGCCACACTTAAAGGATACTCGCTGTCCCGTATCATAAGAACATTCCTTTCCGGAAATGCCTCTTCCAGATCAATGGCAAATACAACACCTGCTTTTAAGTCTTCCGCTGCAATCTCCTCCGGTATAAAACCAATTCCCAGATTATGGCGCACTGCCGGAAGGATCAGATCCGTAGTGGCCAGTTCCAGATCCGGTGAAAATGTCAGGCCATACTGCAAAAAATAGGAATTCAGGAAATTACGGCTGATCGCCTCGGAAGTAAGGCTGATCCACGGCAGATCTGAAAGCTCCCGCAAAGAACATTTTCGTCCCTTTAACTGCTCAAATCTGGGGCCTCCGATCAAAATCTCCCGATAGCTGCGAAGCACTTTCATTTTCAATGGATCCCCCATATGCAAAGGAAGAGACGAAACCACTGCATATCCACCTTACCATCACGAACTGCCTGGATCGAGTCCCTGGTACTGTTATTTAAGATCTGAAAATGGACCTTCGGGTACTTCCGGCTAAACTCCTCCATTGCCTGAAACAGATAACAATGAAGGCTGTCTCTGTGGCACTGATCAGATCGTACCTTTCCAGGCTCAGCCTGTCCTTCAGATCACTTTCCCCTTTAAAAACTGGCGCAG
>ENA-OQIG01000749-OQIG01000749.1-human-gut-metagenome-genome-assembly--contig:-NODE-749-length-17143-cov-3.882992_pt1 | contig 17143 bp, 18 predicted proteins | sample MGYA00242576_ERZ504741 | MGnify/ENA primary metagenome ERZ504741 (study PRJEB26092, sample SAMD00036436) | human gut metagenome | host: Homo sapiens | study: EMG produced TPA metagenomics assembly of... | reverse complement strand
TTTTTCTCGACGAAATAGACTGCTTGTAGAGATGATGTCCACAGTCGAAGAGGCCGGGGTCACTTCCACGTTTCTCCGGTTTAGTCAACATCGAATTTGCCAATGTTTCTATTTCCGGTGGCATGGTCGCCGAAAAAAACAAAGTTTGTCTTCGGGCCGGTAGCAGTTTCAGGATGCGTTTGATGTCATGGATAAATCCCATGTCCAGCATACGGTCTGCTTCGTCCAATACAAAAAAATCAAGTGAACTCAGGGAGATAAATCCCTGTGATATCAAATCCAATAATCTGCCGGGAGTGGCAACCAGTATCTGAATACCGCTCCGTAGAGCGTCAGTCTGTGGTTTCTGTCCTACTCCTCCAAAGATTACGGCATGTTTCAGACCGGTATACCGTCCGTATGCTTCGAAACTTTCACCTATCTGAATTGCAAGTTCCCGGGTTGGCGTCAGCACAAGTGCCTTGATACCTTTACGATGGTCGGTTTTATACAATTTTTGCAAGATAGGGATAGAAAAAGCAGCTGTTTTACCGGTACCTGTTTGAGCACAACCTAATAAATCTTTTCCTTGAAGTAAAATGGGGATTGACTGTTCTTGTATTGGGGTGGGAGAGGTGTAACCCTCTTGTCTTAAAGCCTTTAAGATAGGCTCTATCAAATTCAAATTTTCAAATGTCATGTACAATAATTGAATGAGCCTCTCGGCTCTGTTATGTTATATAGCACAAAGATAGGGTAATCGTAAGACGTAAATCCTTTTTTCTGTAATGCTTTAATCTTATTTAACTAAGGTGAAGGGCATATCATCGGAGGTTTAAGCGTACTTTTGTCTTTCATTATATAGGTAATCTAAATTTGTATAAGAAGAAATGAAAGGTAAAATCGTTTTTATAACGGGAGCAAGCAGTGGCATTGGTGAAGGATGTGCGCGTAAGTTTGCTTCGCAAGGTTCGGATTTGATTCTGAATGCCCGTAACGTGGCAAAACTTGAAGAGTTGAAAGTAGAACTGGAAGCTAAATACGGAGTACGTATCTGCTGTTGCCGTTTGACGTACGTGATCGGAATGCAGCGACCATGGCGCTGGCTTCTTTACCGGAAGAGTGGAAACGTATTGATGTATTGGTGAACAATGCCGGTCTTGTGATTGGTGTGGATAAAGAATTTGAGGGAAACCTGGACGAATGGGATATTGTGATTGATACTAATATAAAAGCCTTGTTGGCTATGACGCGTATAGTGGTTCCCGGAATGGTGGAACGCGGACACGGGCATATCATCAATATCGGTTCGATAGCTGGTGATGCGGCTTATCCCGGCGGAAGCGTATATTGCGCCACTAAAGCCGCTGTCAAAGCACTTTCGGACGGTTTGCGTATTGATTTGGTAGATACTCCGCTTCGTGTGACAAACATAAAACCGGGAATGGTGGAAACTAATTTTACGGTTGTCCGTTATCGTGGAGATAAGGATGCTGCCGATGCTTTTTATAAGGGTATTCGTCCGTTGACTGGAGACGACATAGCTGAAACAGTTTATTATGCTGCCTCTGCTCCCGAACATATACAGATAGCAGAAGTGCTGGTGATGCCCACTTATCAGGCAACCGGTACGATTTCTTATAAGAAAAAAGACTGCTGAGGTATCTAAAAAAGTGTTTTTTAGGAAGATTGTTTTGTGGGGTGATAAAAATTCTATTATTTTGTCCCCTTCAAAAGAATGGATACAAGATTATTAACTAAATGTGTATAGATTATGAAAAAATTAGTAGTATTAGGGATGGGCGTATGCGTTGCCTTGGCATTTGCTTCATGTAAATCCAGCAGAAGCGCTTATAAAAAGGCATACGAGAAAGCTAAACAACAGGAATTGGCTGAGCCTCAGGTAGAAGCTCCCGTAGAAGTTACTCCGGTAGTTGCTGCTCCGGTAGAAACTAAAAAGGCTGTTGATAATGCTGCAGGCGTTCGTCAGGAAAAGGTAACAGTTGTTTCAGGTGCTGATGGATTGAAAGATTATAGCGTAGTATGCGGTAGCTTCGGTTTGAAAGCAAATGCAGAAGGTCTGAAAGATTTTCTGGACAAAGAAGGTTATAATGCAACCATTGCTTTTAATGCTGAGACAGCTATGTATCGTGTGATTGTAAATACATTTGCCGATAGGGCTTCTGCTGCGCAGGCACGTGATGCTTTCAAGGCTAAATATCCTAGTAGAAAAGACTTCCAGGGCGCCTGGTTGTTATATAGAATCTATTAATAAAAAAATCTTTTTGGTAATTTCGGGAGTGACGGATGTTGTCTCCCGGTAAAGAAGGTATCCTGTGAAGGATGCCTTCTTTTTTGTTTCACCACTTGGGTAGATACACTTTTTATTGATAACATTAAAACAGGTTCTCAAAATATTATGTATCTTTGCGGCATGACAAATACTCTTAGATCGGATTTGGTTTTGTAAACAATCTGTTTTTTTGCAACAGATTGTCCTTTCGTCTTCTCTCGGAAAACTCTTTTCGGGAGCAATTCTTTATTATTATAATTCAAGTTTAATCTGCATGCAATGCTGAAAGTATTACTATGCTTTTCGTGTATGCGAAATATATTAAGATAATGAGTAACGAAAATAAAACAATTCACGATTTCGAACTTAATTTAATCTGCGATTTTTTTTCCAATATGGAACGACAGGGTCCCGGAAGTCCTGAGGTAACATTGAAAGCATTGAGTTTTATAGATAATCTCACTGAAAAATCCCTTATCGCCGATATCGGCTGTGGAACCGGAGGTCAGACCATGGTATTGGCCGGTCATGTGACGGGGCAGGTTACAGGACTCGATTTTCTTTCCGGCTTTATTGATATTTTCAATCGTAATGCAAGACAGTCGGGCTTGCAAAACAGGGTGACAGGCATTGTCGGTTCCATGGATGATCTTCCTTTCCGAAATGAAGAGTTAGACTTGATTTGGTCGGAAGGGGCTATCTATAATATTGGTTTTGAACGGGGATTGAATGAATGGCGTAAGTATTTGAAGAAAGGAGGGTATCTTGCAGTTTCTGAATGTTCATGGTTTACGGACGAACGTCCGGCGGAAATCAATGACTTCTGGATGGATGCATATCCCGAAATCGATACGATTCCTAATCAAGTAGCCAAAATTCACAAGGCAGGCTATCTTCCTGTCGCTACATTTATTCTGCCTGAAAATTGTTGGACAGATCATTACTTTACCCCCAAAGTTGCAGCTCAGAAGATTTTTTTAACTAAATATGCCGGAAATAAAATTGCTGAGGAATTTAGTATGCTTCAATCCATTGAAGAAGAACTGTACCATAAGTATAAAGAGTATTATGGCTATACATTTTTTATTGCAAAAAAGATAGGGCTGTAATTCTTTTCATGCCTATATAAACAGTTATTTTAAATAGGGTAGGGGAATCTGATCTAAAGGATATCGCCCTATAAGGCATCAAGCATATCTGTCGGTGCAAAGGTAAAGTCATAACTCTTTTCACCACGGAGTAACACAGAGTATCACAGAGTCTTTTTATTAATAATCAATAACTTAAAATCGGCTCTGTGTTACTCTGTGTCTCCTGTGGTGAGTTTTGACACATTTCTCCTTTAGTAAATAGGAATATGATTACTTTTTCTCACCGAACTCTTCCTGCTGTTGCTCTACTTCTTTTAGCTTGGCAGCATTTTCAGCTTTCTGTAGTCTTTCTTTTTCCAATGCCGCCTCTGATTTTGGGGCCAGGGCGTTTACTGCCTCTTGTCCGGTGAAGTTCGGAATAAGTGCTGACTCTTCCCGGTCGTATATCTGGGGGAAGTCTCCCGGTTTACTTTCCAATTCCAGCACGGCACTGCTTGGCATCTGCGAGCCTTCGAACAAGACACTGGCTGTGATTTTTATTTTTCCGGGTTTCAAAGTAGACTGAACTAATATCGGGGCTGTTCCCCAACGGACAGGGGCCGGGTTAGCCAAATTGCCTGCTCCGCCTAAAATACGTCCTTCACCTTCTATTTGAAATTTGATGGTATAGTTGTTTAAGCGTTTGATATTTCCATCTTTGTCGGCAACGGCAGCTATGACTGTGACGAAGTCAGAACCGTCGGCTTTCAGGTCTGTTCCTTCATTGTCTACCCAAAGGAGCAGCTTTTCGGGACGTCGTGCCGGAGCCACTTTGTGGGTAGCGACTACTTTACCGTCAATCAATCCTTCTGCCAATAAGTAAACGTCAGCTTGTTTACCTTGGCGTGAAAGTGCTTTATCTTTCATGAAGTCGTATACATTCTCGAATGTGATGACGGGGTGGGGCATTCCTTCTTTTTCCTGTTTATGTACATAGGTTTGCGTTTGTCCGCCTTTGAGATAAGTGAGTCTTACTTCGTCACAGTTCGAATAGACGGTGACATCTTTGCCGGAGAACGGTGTCATTTCATGGGCGATATAAACCATTGGACCGGTTTGGAAAAGGCGCTCTTCTTTTATGGGCGACCGTTGTGCCATAAACATGTAATAAGAATACTTCGGTTGGCGGAATACGTCCATGACACCTCCGTAGAAGGGATCGGATGATAGCCGCGCTGATGATCGAACGAGTGCCAGAGGCAGCCTCCTACATGTTGCCGCGGAGTGCGGTAAAGAGCATCATAGCTGGTGTATTTGTAGGATGGGCGGGCATAGTGCTGTGCTTGTATAAGCATGGCCTGCTCTCCCAGTTGCGTGCTACGCGACTGGGAGAATTGTGCGAGTTCCAGTCATCCACATTGTCACCCCATTCGCGTGTGAAGTAAGTCAGCTGTTTTTTGATATCGTTAGTCGAATAGGCTCCTCCGTCTCCATTGAGCGGATGGGTAAAAAGTATCTGGAAATGTTCTTTCCCTTTGGCTTCGCTATCGCATCCGCTATAACAATAGGGATATGGATATTCTGCCTCTACAATGTCATGTGCGTTCCGGGCGAAATTTGCCGGATACCATGTCTCGTTCAAGATCGGTTCCCACATCCATACGCAAGGATGATTGCGGTCTCGACGAACCAGGTTACGGATATCGCTGTATACCCGCTGTGCAAAGACCGGGGCATCATTCCAGAATTGCCAGCCCGGGGTATTGACGATTACAAATAATCCCAATTCATCACAAGCATCCATGAAGGCCGGGTCTTGCGGGCAGTGAGCATTACGAATTACTTTCATTCCGGCATCTCTCAGCTTTTTGGCATCCCGCCAGTGAATGCTGTTAGGTACCGCATTGCCCACAATTGCGAAATCCTGGTGCCGGTTGGCTCCGATTAACGGAGCTTCATAAGGTTTACCGTTCAGCCAGAATCCATCTTCTCCTTTGAATTCGATACTGCGTATTCCGATCCGGCGCCGGTAACCATCTATCGGATTGCCCTTTTCGTCACGGATACGAACGATCAGGTTATATAATGCCGGATTTTCCGGACTCCATAGCATCGGACTTTTTACGGTCAGCTTATCTGATGAATAGGTTGATTTTCCGGGCTTGATCCGGATGACAGAGTTTAGGGAAGCCACTTGTTGTCCGTCCGGTTGCTGAAGTTCGTATTCGACTACACCTTTGAAAGCTTTTCTCCCGGAATTGCGAATCTGTATTTTCAGTAATACTTCGGCAGAGTGGTCCGATACATTGTTATAAGCGACAAATAGTCCTCCGCCTGCTTCTTCGTTCTCATAATTCGGATCGGTGATGAATACCTGATTGTGTGCTATCAACCAGCAATCCCGATATATTCCTCCGAAATAAGTGAAGTCCAGCACTTCCTGTTGTTTTCCGGGAGGATAGTTGGGGTCATTGCTATTGTCAGCCCATACGGCGATCAGGTTTTCCTTTCCAAATTCCAATACATCAGTTACATCGACGACCACCGGCAGATAACCACCGAAATGTTCGGCTAGCAATTTACCGTTTACGTATATTTTGCTTTTGCCCATAATTGCCTCAAAATGTAAAAAAAGTTTTTTACCTTTCAATGCCGCATCCGGTGTAAAGTGTTTGCGATACCAGACTTCGCCTTGGTAATTGATACAGCCGCTTGCTTCTGTAGGCAGATATTCGATACCATGAGGCAGAGAAACTACTGTCCATGACCGGTCGTCGAAATTTCCGGTTTCAGCTCCGGGGCAATTTCCTTTATAAAAACGCCATGCAGGATTCATGGAATAGACGTCTCGTCCGGAGTCTGCCAGCCGGAAAAATCCGGCAGTGGAGAATTCGGGTTGATGTGCCTTTATGCATAGCGGGGATAAAAGTAAACTGATGAATAACAGAATAATACTTTTCTTCATTGTGGTAGGGATTATGATTAGTTATTATTGATGGTTTTGAATAATTTTATAGTCCTTTTTGATAGAATGATGTAAAGTTATGAAAAAAAAATATATTCGCAAGGATATGTGAATGCTTTGTATGCATAATCTGAAAGATTAATATAAAAACGGCATGACTTGAGATAATTTTATACTATTGGAAAAATATTGAAAGAGTATATGCTTACTTAAATAACAACTGTCTCTTTGGGAACCTGAGGAAGAAAAAACTCGAACGGAGAATGATTTAATATTCTATTTGTCTTGGAACCAGATATTTACAATTGTTTGTTTGAAGCTTTGGAAAGCTTAGGTTTAACATTGTGTTAAATCTGCTTCTTTACATTCAAAAGACTTGTTGTTTGAATGTAAAAGAGGTGTTGTTTGTGTATAGAGAACCAATAATAGGGAGCAAAGACTTAACAATGTTAATTAGTGATGTACTCAACCGGCATCAGCGATGAAAGGTTTTTTAGAGTTTTGCCCTTTTCTACTAAAAGAAGTTATAATTAGCTGTTTAAAAACTTTTTAAAGAGATAAAGTTTTTACTTTTGTACCTCTATTAAATGGGGGATATTATGCCTTGTAGGAAACAAGGTCGTTAAAGCGTAATAAAATGGAACATAAATACTTATTTGTCGCTGTTGATGCAGCCTGAAGGCGGGGGAGGAAATATTGTCTATTTATACCGATCCGGCTTCGGACTTCGAAATAGAGCGGAAAGCGGATCACTCTCCTTTGACTATTGCTGACCGGAAAGCACACGTAACAATTGCCACCATTCTGAACGAAACTCCTTTTCCCGTACTGAGCGAAGAGGGGAAACATTTAGAGTATGATACCCGTCGCAATTGGGATGTGATGTGGATTGTCGATCCATTGGATGGTACGAAAGAGTTTATCAAGCGAAACGGTGAGTTTACGGTAAATATTGCGTTAGTGAAAGCCGGAGTTCCCATTATCGGAGTGATTTATTTACCGGTCAAAAAAGAACTTTACTTTGCCGGTCAGGAAATCGGTGCCTACAAGCTGTCGGGCATTACGACTTTAGAAGACGATGCAACACTCGATAAGCTGGTAGCTGCTTCCGTACGGTTGCCGCAAGACCTGCAGCGGGACCGATTTGTAGTAGTGGCTTCCCGTTCACACCTGACTCCGGAGACCGAAGCGTACATTGATGCGGTGAAGCAAGAACACAAACATGTCGAGTTGATTTCCAGCGGCAGTTCTATTAAAATATGTTTGGTTGCCGAAGGTAAAGCGGATGTTTATCCCCGTTTTGCTCCTACGATGGAGTGGGATACTGCTGCCGGGCATGCCATTGCGCGCGCTGCGGGAATGGAAATTTATCAGGCGGATAAAAAAGATGTTCCTTTGCAGTATAATAAAGAAGATTTACTGAATCCCTGGTTTATTGTTGAGAAGAGAAGGTAAACCACTAATTGTTTGCGTTTATGACATTTGAAATTGCATTTGTGCTGTTATCCTTATTAGGGATGGTAATTGCTTTGATCTTGGACAAAATGCGTCCCGGCATGATACTTTTCTCTGTAGTGGTGTTGTTTCTCTGTGCGGGTATTTTGACTCCGAAGGAAATGCTCGAAGGATTCAGTAATAAAGGATGATAACCGTGGCCCTGCTTTTTTGGTCAGTGAAGGTATCAGGCAGTCGGGAGCGTTGGGGCAGGTTGTCAAGAAGTTGCTTCCTCAGAAACGGACGACGGTCTTCCGGGCACAATTACGCTTATTGCCTGCGGTTGCTTTTATTTCCGCTTTTCTGAACAATACTCCGGTAGTTGTCATTTTTGCCCCGATTATTAAACGATGGGCACGGACAGTCCATTTACCTGCCACTAAATTTCTAATTCCTCTTTCGTACGTAACTATATTGGGAGGTATCTGCACTTTGATCGGTACATCTACCAACCTGGTTGTGCATGGAATGATATTGGAATCCGGTCATGAAGGATTTACCATGTTCGAATTAGGCAAAGTGGGTATCTTTATTGCAATAGCCGGTATTATTTATCTGTTTGCTTTTTCTAAGAAACTGCTTCCGGATGCACGCCCCGATACAGCTGTGCCCGATGAAGAAGTAGAAGAAGGCGATAAGCTTCACCGCGTGGAGGCAGTACTTGGTGCCCGTTTCCCGGGTATCAACAAAACTTTGGGAGAGTTTAATTTTAAACGTCACTATGGTGCCGAAGTTAAAGAAATAAAGAAACGTAACGGACAGCGGTTCATCAACAACCTTGAAGAAGTGATCTTGCGTGAAGGAGATACGTTGGTGGTAATGGCGGATGACACGTTCATACCCACTTGGGGAGAATCTTCCGTGTTTGTGCTGTTGGCTAACGGAAATGATAATGAACCGATACCGGGAAAAGGAAAACGTTGGTTTGCATTGATTCTGCTGATCCTGATGATTGCCGGTGCTACTATCGGTGAGCTTCCGGTAGTGAAAGAAATGTTTCCGGACATGAAGTTGGATATGTTCTTCTTTGTTTCTGTCACTACCATTATCATGGCTTGGACTAAAATTTTTCCGGCACGTAAATACACTAAATATATTTCCTGGGATATCTTGATTACGATCGCTTGTGCTTTTGCTATCAGTAAAGCAATGGTAAATTCGGGTGTGGCCGATAAGGTTGCAGGATTTATAATCGGCATGAGCCATGACTATGGCCCGCATGTATTACTGGCAGTTTTATTTATTATCACCAATTTGTTTACGGAGCTGATAACAAACAATGCCGCTGCTGCATTGGCTTTTCCGTTGGCTCTGTCGCTTTCGGTCCAGTTGGGTGTCGACCCTACACCGTTCTTTGTGGTCATTTGTATGGCTGCATCTGCCAGTTTTTCTACACCGATCGGTTATCAGACAAATTTAATAGTACAGGGTATCGGCAACTATAAGTTTATGGATTTTGTCAGGATCGGATTGCCATTAAATCTTATAACATTCCTGATTTCCATATTTCTGATCCCTTTAATCTGGCCGTTTTAGTAATTGAAACAACATCTAACATATTATAATGGAAGAAAATAATAATATATATCCGATATTCGACCGGATGCTGACCCGGCAGGATAAAGAAGAACTCTTGAAACAGCGTGGTGTGATGATCTGGTTTACCGGGTTGAGCGGATCGGGTAAGAGTACCATTGCCATCGCTTTGGAACGCGAACTGCATAAACGCGGATTGTTGTGTCGTATCTTGGATGGAGATAACATCCGTACAGGCATCAACAATAATCTGGGCTTTTCCGAAACTGACCGGGTAGAAAACATACGCCGTATAGCCGAGGTTTCGAAACTTTTTATTGATACAGGCATTATTACAATTGCTGCTTTCATCAGCCTAACAACGATATCCGTGAGATGGCTGCCCGCATTGTCGGACCGGATGACTTTCTGGAAATATTTGTCAGCACTCCGCTCGCCGAATGTGAAAAGCGGGACGTAAAGGGATTGTATGCCAAAGCTCGTCGGGGAGAAATAAAAAACTTTACCGGAATATCCGCCCCTTTCGAAGCTCCCGAACATCCGGCTTTGTCACTTGACACTTCCGTATTGTCACTTGAGGAGTCTGTCAATCGATTGCTGGAAATTGTGTTGCCTCGGGTAAGCAGACATAAATAAAATATAGATGAAGAAATAATTATAAAAATGAAAGAAGAATATAAGTTAAGCCACTTGAAAGAACTCGAAGCCGAGTCCATCCATATTATCCGCGAAGTGGCGGCGGAGTTTGAGAATCCGGTCATGCTGTATAGCATCGGGAAGGATTCTTCGGTTATGGTACGCCTTGCCGAAAAAGCTTTTTATCCGGGCAAAGTACCGTTTCCTTTGATGCATATCGATTCAAAGTGGAAATTTAAGGAAATGATTCAGTTCCGTGACGAATATGCCAAAAAGTATGGCTGGAATCTGATTGTGGAAAGCAATATGGAAGCTTTTCATGCAGGGGTAGGGCCTTTTACGCATGGCAGTAAGGTGCATACGGACTTGATGAAAACACAGGCTTTGCTGCGTGCGTTGGATAAATATAAATTTGATGCTGCCTTCGGAGGTGCTCGCCGCGATGAAGAGAAATCGCGTGCTAAAGAGCGTATATTCTCTTTCCGTGATAAGTTCCATCAATGGGATCCCAAAAACCAGCGTCCCGAATTGTGGGATATCTACAACGCCCGTGTACATAAGGGTGAAAGTATACGTGTATTCCCGTTGAGTAACTGGACCGAACTGGATATCTGGCAGTACATTCGTTTGGAGAATATTCCGATTGTACCGTTGTATTATGCCAAAGAGCGTCCTGTGGTGCAGATGGACGGTAACTTGATTATGGCTGATGATGAACGTCTGCCGGAAAAATATCGTGATCAGATCGAAATGAAATGGTACGTTTCCGTACATTGGGATGTTGGCCGTTGACCGGTGCTGTCGAAAGCGAGGCCGACACCATTGAGAAGATTGTTGAAGAGATGATGACTACCACTAAGAGCGAACGTACGACCCGTGTTATCGACTTCGACCAGGAAGGTAGCATGGAACAGAAGAAACGCGAAGGATATTTTTAAACATTACAACTATGGCAGATAAATTAGATATAAAAGCATTTCTGGATAAGGACGAACAGAAGGATTTGCTTCGTCTGTTGACAGCAGGTTCGGTAGATGACGGAAGTCTACATTGATCGGACGTTTGCTGTTCGATAGCAAAAAATTGTATGAGGATCAGCTTGATGCATTGGAGCGTGATAGCAAGCGGTTGGGCAATGCCGGCGAACACATTGATTATGCCTTGTTGCTGGATGGCTTGAAAGCAGAGCGTGAACAGGGCATTACGATTGATGTGGCTTATCGCTACTTTTCTACCAATAACCGTAAATTTATCATTGCTGATACTCCGGGGCACGAACAGTATACCCGTAATATGATAACCGGCGGTTCGACCGCCAATCTGGCTATTATTCTGGTAGATGCCCGTATGGGAGTAATTACTCAGACAAGACGTCATACATTTCTGGTATCTCTGTTGGGAATCAAGCATGTAGTGTTGGCTGTCAACAAGATGGATCTGGTAGATTTTTCGGAAGAGCGTTTCAATGAGATTGTAGCAGAGTATAAGAAGTTTGTAGCTCCCTTGGGGATTCCCGATGTGACTTGTATTCCACTGTCCGCACTCGATGGAGACAATGTGGTGGATAAGTCGGAAAGAACTCCGTGGTATGAAGGACTTTCCTTGCTCGATTTTCTGGAAACAGTCCATATCGACAGCGATAATAACTTTAGTGATTTCCGCTTTCCGGTACAGTATGTACTTCGTCCGAACCTCGACTTCAGGGGATTCTGTGGTAAGGTGGCATCCGGCATCATACGCAAGGGAGACAAAGTAATGGCTTTGCCTTCCGGTAAAGTATCTCATGTGAAGAGTATCGTTACTTTTGATGGTGAGCTGGATTATGCTTTTCCCCCACAGTCGGTCACACTGACACTTGAAGACGAGATAGATGTCTCAAGAGGGGAAATGTTGGTTCATCCGGATAATTTGCCTATTGTGGACCGTAATTTTGAAGCAATGTTGGTGTGGATGGATGAAGAACCGATGGATATCAACAAATCGTTCTTTATTAAGCAGACAACGAATGTCAGCCGCACGCGTATCGACAGCATAAAATATAAAGTGGATGTCAATACGATGGAACATTCGTCTGTTCCCTTTTTGTCTTTGAACGAAATAGCACGTGTGGTGTTTACTACAGCTAAAGAACTGTTCTTTGATCCGTACCGGAAGAATAAATCGTGCGGTTCGTTTATCCTGATCGATCCGATAACCAATAATACCAGTGCTGTGGGAATGATTATCGATCGTGTGGAAAAGAAAGACATGAATATTGCCGATGATTTTCCGGTTTTGAATCTGCCTGAACTGGGCATAGATCCTGAACATTATGAAGCTATTGAGAAGGCGGTAAAATCATTAAGTGAACAAGGTTTCGAAGTCAGAATAGAGAAGTAAATGATTATTCGGTGTGCCGATATGCCTGCTGCATGCAGTTTGTCGGCACATTAACAATGAACACATTATTATGGGATTACTTGAATTTAACAAACTTCCGATAAATACTTTAGTAGGGGCAGACTGGCGGACATTTAAAGCTATTACCGGAGGAAGGGAGATCGATGCGGCTTATACAGGTAAATATCGTCTGACAAAGGCAGTTTGTCGCTTACTGTCTACTTTGGCTCCACTTCAGGATAAACGTTATGAGAAGCTGCTGGCAAATAAGCCGTTGGAACACGATCCGGTCTTTATCCTTGGTCACTGGCGTAGCGGAACTACTTTTGTACACAATGTTTTTTCGTGCGATTCACATTTTGGCTATAACACCACTTATCAGACTGTATTTCCGCATTTAATGATGTGGGGACAGCCATTCTTTAAAAAGAACATGAGTTGGCTGATGCCGGATAAGCGGCCGACGGATAATATGGAGCTGGCTGTCGATTTGCCGCAGGAGGAAGAGTTTGCCCTTGCCAACATGATGCCTTATACCTATTATAATTTCTGGTTCTTGCCAAGATATCAGCAGGAATATGCAGATAAATACTTGCTTTTCGATACTATCAGTGAAGCGGAATTGAAGGTTTTTGAGGAGACTTTTACCAAATTGATTAAGATCTCTTTGTGGAATACGCAGGGTACTCAGTTTCTTAGCAAGAATCCCCCTCACACGGGACGCGTGAAGGAACTGGTAAAAATGTTCCCCAATGCGAAATTTATTTATCTGATGCGTAATCCGTATACTGTATTTGAGTCTACCCGTAGTTTCTTTACTAATACGATTCAACCTTGAAGTTGCAGGATATCACTCCGGCTGAGTTGGAGAACAATATACTTTCTATTTATGCCAAATTGTATCATAAATACGAGGCCGATAAGCAATTCATTCCTGAAGGAAACCTGATGGAGGTGAAGTTTGAAGACTTTGAGGCAGACGCTATGGGAATGACTGAGAATATTTATCATGCTTTGGATATTCCGGGATTTGCCGAAGCGCGCGGCTCGATAGAGAAATATGTGGGAGGTAAAAAAGGATATAAAAAGAACAAATATAAGTACGATGACCGTACTGTGCAGTTAGTGCAAGATCATTGGGACTTTGCATTGAAGCAATGGGATTATAGTTTATAAAAAAAAGGAGGAAAGATGATTCAGAAGACATATCGCCTGTGGGTGGCAAGTCTGCTAACTTTGTGTTCAGCTTCTGCTGTAGCGCAGCAGAAAGTAGAGATACTCCCTTTGAATATGGATCAATGGGTGACGCGGGAAATAAAAGAGTCGGGCATTATTGGCGGAAATACCAAAAAAGTATATGCGATTGGCCCTACCGAAACCATTGTGGGTGCGAAGCCTTATACAAATAAAGGTGGTTCACCCTGGGGAACTTCTAACGTAATGGCACGTGTGTCGGGTATTACCAAAACCAATACTTCGGTATTTCCCGAAACCAGAGGAGACGGTTTCTGTGCTCGTCTGGATACTCGTATGGAGAGTGTAAAAGTACTTGGTATTGTAGATATCACCGTACTTGCTGCCGGATCTATGTTTTTGGGAACGGTTCATGAACCGATTAAGAGTACCAAGAATCCGAATAAGATGTTGCAGATGGGAATACCGTTCACTGACCGTCCGTCGGCTATTCAGTTCGACTATAAAGTGAAAATGTCCGATCGTGAAAACCGTATACGTGCAACGGGATTCAGTAAGATAACGGATGTGCCGGGTAAGGATTTTCCGGCTGTTATTTTATTGCTACAGAAACGTTGGGAAGATGCCAAAGGCAATGTGTATGCTAAACGTATCGGGACAATGGTGAACTATTACTACCATTCGACTGATTGGAAAAATGGTTCAAAATACGATATCATGTATGGTGATATCACGAAAGATCCGGCGTATAAAGCACACATGATGCGACTTCAGCCTCTGAATATTTTACGGTAAACAGTAAGGGCGAAAGTGTGCCGATTCATGAAGTGGCGTGGGGGGAAGCTGATGATGTGCCGACGCATATGATACTTCAGTTTACATCCAGTCATGGTGGTGCTTATATCGGTTCACCGGGAAATTCGCTCTACATTGACAATGTAAAACTGATCTATTAAGTCTCTGTTTAAATTTTTCTTGAATAAATTTTATATGGGTTTATTGACCCGTTTAGAGTTTCTTTCCGGTCTCTTTCCGGGTAAAATTTAAACAGGTTTTAAGTTGAGTTCAAGCTAACAGTAGTTATGGTAGCTTTATGTGGCAACCGGACTTTCAGCCTTAGGAATTAAGAGTTTAATATACTTTTCTATAAATCCGAATCTGGCTGCTGCGGTTTTGCCTGTCTGTGCAGTGTATCAATAACTACTATAACTACTGTTATGTCGACTTATTCTATTTTAATCTTAAATCGATTTGTCCATAGCAGGGCAGAGCCGTTCGAATCGACTGTGGCATTCAAGCTGAAATGGGAAAAGATTTCGGGTAGGAATTCCAATTGCATCAAGGTCGTACCATCTGCTCCGGCTTCAAACAGATGACTGATGTCCGAAGTGGTAATCATAATTTCTCCTTCACGAAAAGTGATACTCTCATGATCCGGATGGAGAATGCAGCTTCCCTTTTTCACATAGTTTATTTCGATACGTAAATGCTGATGTGATCCATACATCTCACCGGGATGGAATGAAATGAAACGAAAAACGTCAGCCAGGCGCTTGGTTTTAATATTTTCTGTGATGCTTTCTAATAGTTCCCGAAGTGAATACTGCTCTGTCCGATTGTCCATGTTATTGTTTTAAGGTTTATATACCGGATATAGATTTACAATCTCTACTTTTTATAATAAAAACAAATGATGGATAAATTGGGGGGGGATAATTTTCTTCTTTCAAATTCAGAAAGAACGTATAACAGTGATGGCGGAAGAATAAAAAAGAGTGCGTCTCAGCGACGCACTCTTTAAAGTATAGAGCCAAAAACTTTCCCGCCCTATTGGGAATCGAAACCCTATTATTCTAAAATTACAACACGGTTCAGGAAGTTCTTGCCAAACATGTTGGCTGTTCCACCAAAACCGACGAGTTCCAGTTGATCTTTGCTTACGCCTTCTTTGATAAGAGCGTCATAAACGGCTTGAGCACGGGCCTCAGACAGTTTCTGGTTCCACTTGGCACTACCTGTAGCCTTATCTGCATAACCGGCTATTTTGTATTTCTTATCAGGGTTGCTTTCAAGATCTTAGCGGCCAGTTGGATGTTAACCATACCATAGTCGTCGATCTTAGATTTACCAATCTGGAAGAAGACTGCGCGAGGGCCGGCTACTTCGATTTCTTTCACCACTTCTTTCGTTACAGGTTTTACGTTAGCCAGCGCGTTTTTGGCATCGGCTAAGTCCGATTGCGCTTTTGACAGTTCACTTCTGTAACGATTCAGCTCTTCGTTGATAGCGTTTTGGTCTACCTGCGCACCGCAAGAAACGAATCTCTTGCCACCGAATGTGTAAGTCACACCTGCTGTCAGAGAAACAGCACCGTCGGTACGAGCAGAACTATAATGTCCGAAGACAGAAGGAGAGACTTCACCTCTTGCTTCTACATTGATATCCAAATATTTGTTGATGTTGAATTGTCCCATCAAACCGACAGAACCATTAATCAGCGCATTCAGTTTATCCTGATTGCCATAGGCCTTGGCAAACGTAAGTCCCGGACCTGCAAATACGGATACAGTGAACAAGCGATCGGGATTATAGCCTCCGATAGCGTTTGACAAGTTGAACAATCCGTCGGCACGTAGAGTGAAGTATTTTTTATTCTTCATCTTATTGTATTCGCCTTCCGGCATTCCATATTCGGAGTATAATGTACTCCAACACCCGGCTACCTGGCCACGGATCCCCCAAATAGTCGAACAGTTTACCGACTGATGCGTGTATCAGTGGAGTTATGGCATGTCCAAAGCCATAATCAAAGTTGTCAGGGTTGACACATCCCTGTGCTCCTACACCCACGCTGATAAAGATATTATCTTTAGCTTTTTCGCTATAATAATGCTCTTTTGTCTGCGCTGAGGCTGAGACGGCTGCGCCTGTCAACAGTAAAGACAATATTGCTATTTTACTTTTCATGTTATTTCATTTTTTGTTTTAACTCTTTGTTTCGCTTTTGCTTTTTCATTCCATCTTTTCCGGACAAGCGGAACTGGAAAGTCAATCCACCTGTGAAATATTTCATTCTTTGGAGTTCCACTTGTGCATGCAAATGGTTGAAAAACAAATAGGTGGCACCTAACGCAAAATCTTTCGAATCATATTCGGCAATTAATCTCAATTGCGGATGGAAAGACGGGTTATAACTGATACCTGCCGCGATCCCATTCAGTTTGTACTCTATCCTTTTGTTATAAAGATAGGAGAGGTGTACTCCCACTGTCTCTCTTCCTAATTGGACATGCCTGGTGGCTGCGATGTAGAAACGACTGAAGTATCCGTTACCTTCCGTCGGAGCCACAACTCCATTGCCGGACGAGGTAAAAGGATCGGAAGTGCCTACTACAACAGCGGGCATGTATTTCCAGAATTGCCCTTCTTTCAGTGCCCGTAATCTGAGAGAAAAATACCGGTCCTGATTCGTAAAGCCTGAGTAACCATAAGGTTTTAATCCAAGAGCTTCCGCCTTAAATAAAGTACAGGTATATGACTACTTCCATCCAAGGTAAAATGGTTACATTCAGGTAGTAATTGTACGTGTGGTAGTAC
>ENA-OQIG01000748-OQIG01000748.1-human-gut-metagenome-genome-assembly--contig:-NODE-748-length-17158-cov-2.245846_pt1 | contig 17158 bp, 17 predicted proteins | sample MGYA00242576_ERZ504741 | MGnify/ENA primary metagenome ERZ504741 (study PRJEB26092, sample SAMD00036436) | human gut metagenome | host: Homo sapiens | study: EMG produced TPA metagenomics assembly of... | reverse complement strand
AAATGACCTCAACGTGATGCTGTTTTCCGATAATGTCTCAGTTGAAGATGAACTGGCGCTCAAACAGTTGGCCCATGAAAAAGGGCTGCTGATGATGGGGCCAGACTGCGGCACGGCGATTATCAACGGCGCGGCGCTCTGCTTTGGTAACGCCGTGCGTCGCGGCAACATCGGTATTGTTGGCGCATCTGCACCGGCAGCCAGGAATTGAGCGTCCGTATCCATGAATTTGGTGGCGGCGTTTCACAACTGATCGGCACCGGCGGGCGCGACCTGAGCGAGAAAATCGGCGGCTGATGATGCTCGACGCCATCGGGATGCTGGAAAACGATCCGCAAACTGAATCATTGTGCTTATCTCCAAACCGCCTGCGCCTGCGGTGGCCCGCAAAGTGCTGGAACGCGCACGCGCCTGCCGCAAGCCAGTGGTGGCCTGCTTCCTCGGTCGTGGCGAAACGCCAGTGGATGAGCAGGGGCTACAGTTTGCCCGCGGCAGCAAAGAGGCGGCGCTAAAAGCGGTGATGCTCTCCGGCGTGAAACAGGAAAATCTCGACCTGCATACGCTTAACCAGCCGTTGATTGCGGATGTGCGTGCGCGTCTGCAACCGCAGCAGAAATACATTCGTGGCCTGTTCTGCGGCGGCACGTTGTGCGACGAAACCAGTTCGCGGTGATGGAAAAACATGGCGATGTCTACAGCAATATCCAGCCCGATCCGGAATTCCGCCTGAAAGATATCAACCGCAGCATCAAACACACCTTCCTCGACTTTGGTGATGACGACTTCACCAACGGCAAGCCGCATCCAATGATTGACCCCACCAACCGCATCAGTCGCTTGATCGAAGAGGCGCGCGATCCAGAAGTGGCGGTGATCGTGATGGATTTTGTGCTCGGATTTGGATCGCATGAAGATCCGGTCGGCTCCACCATCGAGGCGATCAAAGAAGCGAAAGTGATCGCCGCTGCCGAAGGACGCGAGTTGATCATTCTCGCCTATGTGCTGGGTACCGATCTTGATACGCCATCGTTAGAACAACAAAGCCAGATGCTGCTTGATGCCGGAGTGATTCTGGCGAGCAGCAGCACCAATACCGGATTGCTGGCGCGTGAATTTATCTGCAAAGGGGAGGAAGCCTGATGAGCCAGTCACTGTTTAGCCAACCATTGAACGTTATTAACGTCGGCATCGCCATGTTTAGCGATGACCTGAAAAAGCAGCATGTAGAAGTGACTCAACTCGACTGGACGCCGCCGGGGCAGGGCAATATGCAGGTGGTGCAGGCGCTGGATAACATTGCCGATTCGCCGCTGGCAGACAAAATCGCCGCCGCTAACCAGCAGGCGCTGGAGCGCATTATCCAGTCGCATCCGGTGCTGATTGGTTTTGATCAGGCGATTAACGTGGTGCCGGGCATGACGCCGAAAACCATTCTTCACGCCGGGCCGCCGATCACCTGGGAAAAATGTGCGGCGCGATGAAAGGCGCGGTCACCGGAGCGCTGGTGTTCGAAGGACTGGCGAAAGATCTCGACGAGGCGGCTGACCTGGCGGCCTCCGGGGAGATCACCTTCTCGCCGTGCCACGAACACGACTGTGTGGGATCGATGGCGGGTGTTACCTCGGCCTCGATGTTTATGCATATCGTGAAAAACAAAACCTACGGCAACATCGCTTACACCAATATGAGCGAGCAGATGGCGAAGATTTTGCGTATGGGCGCTAACGACCAGAGCGTGATCGACCGCCTCAACTGGATGCGCGATGTGCAGGGGCCAATGCTGCGCGACGCGATGAAAATTATCGGTGAGATCGATCTGCGCTTAATGCTGGCGCAGGCGCTGCATATGGGCGATGAGTGCCATAACCGCAATAACGCCGGGACGACGCTGCTGATTCAGGCGCTGATGCCGGGAATTATTCAGGCGGGCTACTCCGTCGAGCAACAGCGCGAAGTGTTTGAGTTTGTCGCCAGCAGCGACTACTTCTCCGGCCCGACGTGGATGGCGATGTGTAAAGCGGCGATGAATGCGGCGCACGGCATCGAATACAGCACCGTCGTTACCACCATGGCGCGTAACGGCGTCGAGTTCGGCCTGCGGGTCAGCGGCCTGCCGGGGCAATGGTTTACCGGCCCGGCGCAGCAGGTGATCGGGCCGATGTTTGCCGGTTATAAGCCGGAAGATTCGGGGCTGGATATCGGCGATAGTGCCATCACTGAACCTACGGCATTGGCGGATTTGCTATGGCGACCGCGCCTGCAATCGTTGCGCTGGTGGGCGGCACGGTGGAAGAAGCTATTGATTTCTCCCGTCAGATGCGCGAAATCACCCTCGGTGAAAACCCCAACGTCACCATTCCGCTGCTCGGTTTTATGGGCGTGCCGTCGGCAATCGACATCACCGCGTGGGTAGCAGCGGCATTCTGCCGGTGATCAACACCGCCATCGCCCATAAAGATGCGGCGTCGGCATGATTGGTGCGGGCATTGTGCATCCACCTTTTGCCTGCTTCGAGAAAGCCATTCTTGGCTGGTGCGAACGTTACGGCGTCTGACCTGCAAAGTGCGCGTTGTCTCTGCCGGATGCGGCGTGAACGCCTTATCCGCCTACGAGTGGCGCAAGAATTGTAGGCCTGATAAGACGCGCGAGCGTCGCATCAGGCATTTGTCACCATTGCCGGATGCGGCGTGAACGCCTTATCCAGCCTACGGATGGCGCGAGAATTTGTAGGCCTGATAAGCGTAGCGCATCAGGCATTTGTCACCATTGCCGGATGCGGCGTGAACGCCTTATCCGGCCTACGAGTGGCGCGAGAATTGTAGGCTGATAAGCGTAGCGCATCAGGCAGTCTGGCGTTGGTCATAACCCCATCACCCTCTGTAGCGGACATAACAACATGAAAGAGCTTGTGGTCGTTGCCATTGGTGGCAACAGCATTATCAAAGATAACGCCAGCCAGTCGATTGAGCATCAGGCGGAGGCGGTGAAAGCCGTCGCCGATACGGTGCTGGAAATGCTGGCTTCCGATTACGACATTGTGCTGACCCACGGCAACGGGCCGCAGGTCGGGCTGGATTTACGCCGTGCGGAGATTGCCCACGAGCGCGAAGGGCTGCCCTTAACGCCGCTGGCGAACTGTGTGGCAGATACGCAGGGCGGCATCGGCTATCTGATCCAACAGGCGCTGAATAACCGGCTGGCGCGTCACGGCGAGAAGAAAGCCGTCACCGTGGTGACTCAGGTGGAAGTGGATAAAAACGATCCAGGTTTTGCCCATCCCACCAAGCCCATTGGTGCATTCTTCAGTGAAAGCCAGTGTGACGAACTACAAAAGGCAAACCCTGACTGGTGTTTTGTTGAAGATGCCGGACGGGGCTATCGCCGCGTGGTCGCCTCGCCGGAACCGAAACGTATTGTCGAGGCACCTGCCATTAAGGCGCTGATCCAACAAGGTTTTGTCGTAATTGGCGCGGGCGGCGGTGGAATTCCGGTAGTGCGTACTGAAGCGGGGGATTACCAAAGCGTGGACGCGGTTATCGACAAAGATCTCTCTACCGCGCTGCTGGCCCGTGAAATTCACGCCGACATTCTGGTGATCACCACCGGCGTCGAAAAAGTCTGTATCCACTTTGGCAAACCGCAGCAGCAGGCGCTGGATCGCGTAGATATTGCCACTATGACCCGCTATATGCAGGAAGGGCATTTCCCACCCGGCAGCATGTTGCCAAAAATCATCGCCAGCCTGACGTTCCTGGAACAGGGCGGCAAAGAAGTGATTATCACACGCCGGAATGCCTGCCCGCGGCGCTGCGTGGCGAAACGGGCACCCATATTATTAAAACGTAAGGACGTAAGATGAAAGAAAATAATAGCCGCCGTGAATTTCTGAGCCAGAGCGGTAAGATGGTCACCGCCGCCGCGCTGTTTGGTACCTCTGTGCCGCTCGCCCATGCGGCAGTCTCTGGCACAACCCACTGCGACGCAAATAACACCATGAAAATCACTGACCCGCATTACTATCTCGACAACGTGCTGCTGGAAACTGGATTTGACTACGAAAATGGCGTGGCGGTGCAGACCCGCACGGCGCGCCAGACCGTGGAGATTCAGAACGGCAAAATTGTTGCGCTGCGCGAGAATAAGCAGCACCCGGATGCCACGCTGCCGCACTATGACGCTGGCGATAAGCTGATGCTGCCCACCACCCGCGACATGCATATTCATCTCGACAAAACCTTTTACGGCGGGCCGTGGCGCTCGCTCAATCGTCCGGCAGGCACCACCATCCAGGACATGATTAAGCTTGAGCAGAAAATGCTGCCGGAGTTGCAACCGTACACTCAGGAACGGGCGGAGAAACTGATCGATTTATTGCAGTCGAAAGGCACCACCATTGCCCGCAGCCACTGCAATATCGAACCAGTTTCCGGCCTGAAAAATCTGCAAAATTTGCAGGCGGTGCTGGCGCGACGTCAGGCGGGCTTTGAGTGTGAAATTGTCGCCTTCCCGCAGCACGGTTTGCTGCTGTCGAAATCGGAACCTTTAATGCGTGAAGCAATGCAGGCGGGCGCGCATTACGTCGGCGGGCTGGACCCGACCAGTGTTGATGGCGCGATGGAAAAATCCCTCGATACCATGTTCCAGATTGCGCTGGACTACGACAAAGGCGTCGATATTCACCTGCACGAAACCACTCCGGCAGGTGTGGCAGCCATCAATTATATGGTTGAAACGGTAGAGAAAACGCCACAGCTGAAGGGCAAGCTGACCATCAGTCACGCCTTTGCGTTGGCAACGCTCAACGAACAACAGGTAGATGAACTGGCGCACCGGATGGCGGTGCAACAAATTTCTATCGCCTCGACGGTGCCGATTGGCACGCTGCATATGCCGCTCAAACAGTTGCACGACAAAGGCGTAAAAGTGATGACTGGCACTGACAGCGTTATCGACACTGGTCGCCTTATGGTCTGGGCGACATGCTGGAAAAAGCCAATCTGTACGCGCAGCTCTATATTCGTCCTAACGAACAGAACCTCTCCCGCTCGCTGTTTTTAGCCACTGGCGATGTATTGCCGCTGAATGAAAAAGGCGAGCGTGTATGGCCAAAAGCGCAGGATGACGCCAGCTTTGTGCTGGTGGACGCCTCCTGTTCCGCCGAGGCGGTGGCGCGTATCTCGCCGAGAACCGCAACGTTCCATAAAGGGCAACTGGTGTGGGGGAGTGTGGCAGGTTGATGCGCATTTGAAACGCCTGCAACGGTGAATAGTAAGAGATTTAAGCCCCAGAGAGTGGGGCAATCTGAATATGAGTGTGTCGGCAGAAATGGACATTATCTTTGAGGAATATGCCTTATTGACGTTGTGTAGATAACTATTTGTCTACGTGAAAAGATCATCAGTTTTGCCGATTTTAGTCTTTTACAGATAGCAAATATCACACTTACAGGCGCTCGCCTTATGGGGAACGTTGCTGCTCTGTTTCATTCAGGCTCGCGGCATGTTGGGGCTGGATCGGGTGGTTTAAATATTGGCTATATTCAATGGACGCGTTTTGCCGCGATGACATATCAGGCGTCGCCAAATACACATAGCTAATCAGGAGTAAAGACAATGAAGATCAAAGCTGTTAGTGCATATTCCGCTAAACAACCACTTGAACCGATGGATATCACCCGGCGTGAACCGGGACCGAATGATGTCAAAATCGAAATCGCTTACTGTGGCGTTTGCCATTCCGATCTCCACCAGGTCCGTTCCGAGTGGGCGGGGACGGTTTACCCCTGCGTGCCGGGTCATGAAATTGTGGGGCGTGTGGTAGCCGTTGGTGATCAGGTAGAAAAATATGCGCCGGGCGATCTGGTCGGTGTCGGCTGCATTGTCGACAGTTGTAAACATTGCGAAGAGTGTGAAGACGGGTTGGAAAACTACTGTGATCACATGACCGGCACCTATAACTCGCCGACGCGGACGAACCGGGCCATACTCTGGGCGGCTACTCACAACAGATCGTCGTTCATGAGCGATATGTTCTGCGTATTCGTCACCCGCAAGAGCAGCTGGCGGCGGTGGCTCCTTTGTTGTGTGCAGGGATCACCACGTATTCGCCGCTACGTCACTGGCAGGCCGGGCCGGGTAAAAAAGTGGGCGTGGTCGGCATCGGCGGTCTGGGACATATGGGGATTAAGCTGGCCCACGCGATGGGGGCACATGTGGTGGCATTTACCACTTCTGAGGCAAAACGCGAAGCGGCAAAAGCCTGGGGGCCGATGAAGTTGTTAACTCACGCAATGCCGATGAGATGGCGGCTCATCTGAAGAGTTTCGATTTCATTTTGAATACAGTAGCTGCGCCACATAATCTCGACGATTTTACCACCTTGCTGAAGCGTGATGGCACCATGACGCTGGTTGGTGCGCCTGCGACACCGCATAAATCGCCGGGAAGTTTTCAACCTGATCATGAAACGCCGTGCGATAGCCGGTTCTATGATTGGCGGCATTCCAGAAACTCAGGAGATGCTCGATTTTTGCGCCGAACATGGCATTGTGGTTGATATAGAGATGATTCGGGCCGATCAAATTAATGAAGCCTATGAGCGAATGCTGCGCGGTGATGTGAAATATCGTTTTGTTATCGATAATCGCACACTAACAGACTGAAAAAATTAATAAATATGCTGTGGTTTAACATATTAACTTCGCTCTCCACTTAACTTTTTAGTTAAGGAGAGCGAAATAATATCAAAGTAGCAGTAAAACCTATAACGTAAATTCAAATTGTTAAATTAACTCCCTCCAGTACACAATACTTCACACGTTAGTTATGAGCGATTTCTGATAGTGCCTGGTTTAATCAGAGCTTTATTATCTGCGACGTTTATTTTTATTTAAGAGAGATCGCGATGATATCATTAAAAGCTCCGCACAATAATTTGATGCCATATACGCAACAAAGCATACTTAATACGGTTAAAAACAATCAGTTACCAGAGGATATCAAAAGCTCCCTGGTTTCCTGTGTCGATATATTCAAGGTTTTGATTAAACAATATTATGATTATCCTTATGATTGTCGTGATGATTTAGTCGATGACGACAAACTCATTCATCTCATGGCTGCCGTACGAGACTGTGAGTGGTCAGACGATAACGCACTCACCATAAATGTGCAGTTTAATGATTTCCCTGGATTTTATGACTGGATGGATTACCCTGATCACCCGGTTAAGTTTGTTTTTCGCATACTTGAAAATCAAAAGGGACTAGTTGTATATGACCAGGATGATGCGTTTCTTGATATTAAAGCAAACGTGCAGGCTGGACGCTTTACCGGGCTTAAGAAATTAGTGCAGTTTATCGATTCAGTGCGAACAGATTGCAAATGTATTCTTCTTGAACACCATATGCCTTTGCTGAGAATTTTCCCTAAAGGGAAAGAGTGTATGCATGTGGAAAAATGGCTTCGCGAAATGTCGTCTATTCCGGAGACAGACGCGCCCATTAAGCAGGCGCTTGCGCATGGATTATTATTACACTTAAAAAATATCTACCCTGTTTTTCCTGAATCACTGGTGATGTTATTGCTCTCTGTTCTGGACGTAAAAACATACAGAGATGATGCGCGATTAAATCAATGGATATCTAATAGAGTCCAGGAATTAGGCGACAGATATTATCCTGTAAATAAGCACGTTAAAATCCGCTACACTCTTTAGTTCAGAAAGGGTTCCACCTGCAAGTTGTTATTCCACCTGAGAGTGAATCGCAATGCAGGTAATCATTTCATCTGTATATCTGTATGCCAACTGGCATTCCATCTCTTTTTTCGCCGATATTTTGTTGTGATCGGCGACACTTCGCTTAAAAAAGCACCAGTAGTGGTTTCGCAGCCATGCGGTGTATAAAAAATGATCTCATGCAGATGTTTTGTGAATGTGTTGGTTGACATTCATATGAAAAAAATCATAATTCCATCATGTTTGTGTGGGGTCTTTTCTGTATCTTACGCATCGCACTCAAGCCTGACAGAAAATATGCTGTAAGGCTCATATCAAAAACCGCCATTAGCTCATCAGGAAGAGCAGACGACAACCAGGATTGTTGTATGGTACGGGGTTCGAGGCCTCGATGGCGGTCCAACTTTTCAAAACTCTTCTGAATCAGATCCCCTTATTATCATCCCTGCAAAGTGGAACATTGCCATTGTTTGGCTATTCAGGATGGGGCAGACCAATGAAAAAAGCCACACAGGGAGAGTGGGCTGAAATGGGAAGCTAAAGACTCAAGTAAACTTATCGGAAATAAGGACCACGCATTACGGGGGCTATCATCGCCGATGGCCGTGATTCGGCAAATCAGGTTGATTACGTAGAGAGTAAATTATCTGCTCACCGCTGCGTCACCCCTTCGTAAATCAGGCGTAGCGCGAATACACCAATAATTGCACCAATAACCCGACTGGCAACGCGTTGCATACGCCCATAAGCACGACGCACAGCGGGCAAAGAAAACGCCTGACTAAGAAAAACTCGCCAGATAATTGATGCGAGCACAATCCCCGCCCAGGCCATTAAACGTGCCCATGTTGGTGTTTCGGCATTTAATGTTACTGAGAAAATACTGATAAAAAATAAAACGGTTTGCGGGTTAGAGAGATCGGTAATTAATCCGCGGCGAAAAAAGACATACCAGGGGGCGCTAATCGGTTGTTGTAGTGTGCTCATTTGCGGTGTTGACTGGCGGCGCATGCTGCACCACGCAAACCATAAGAGATAAGCGCCGCCGACGATTCTGATAAGCGAAAAAATCTCCTCACACTGCGTAATTAGCGTTGCAAGACCAAACAAACCCAACCCGGAATAAAATGCATCGCTCAGCGCCACGCCCAGCCCGGTCAGCACCCCTGCGCGTCGACCGGAAGCCAGGCTGGTTTGTACTACCACAAAGAGATTGGCTCCCGGATTAAAAAAAGTAATCACGAACAGTCCTACGGTCAGGTAAACGGCGTGCAAAGGATCCATAGTGATTTCATCCATAAATAAGTGAAGTAACTTCATCATATTCTACCAAAATAATCGGGTGCGAGAGAGATCACAAAGTGTCTTATTTCCGGTTACTGGCGTTTATGCCCTGACTGAACTAATTATTAATCAACCAATAATGTGGGTGGGTGATAGTGTGATAACAACTCTGGAGCCGTAATATGAAAATAATCTCTAAAATGTTAGTCGGTGCGTTAGCGTTAGCCGTTACCAATGTCTATGCCGCTGAATTGATGACCAAAGCGGAATTTGAAAAAGTTGAATCGCAGTATGAAAAAATAGGTGATATTTCAACCAGCAATGAAATGTCGACTGCAGATGCAAAAGAAGATTTGATCAAAAAAGCGGATGAAAAAGGGGCTGATGTGTTGGTACTGACCTCCGGTCAAACTGACAATAAGATCCACGGCACGGCAAATATTTATAAGAAGAAGTAATTCTGAATCCTATGTAAACATCTCCGATGCGTAAGTTTATCGGTGATCATCTATTGAAATTTATGCCGGATAAAGCGTTCGCGCTGCATTCGGCAGTTCAGCTTTTCAGCCGCCGCCAGAACGTCGTCCGGCTGATGCCTAAATAATTCGCCGCTGCTGTTTTATCGCCATTAAATTTCTCCAGTGCCTGTTGTGGTGTCAGTAAGCGTGGAGCGGGAGTTTTCGCCGACTCGCGCGCCAGTTCCGGCAGTAGCAGTTGCATAAACTGCGGCGTTAAATCCGGCGTCGGTTCCACACTTAAAAACAGCGCCAGTCGTTCCATCATATTGCGCAGTTCACGAATATTGCCTGGCCAGTCGTAGTGCACCAGCACGGTTTCGCTTGCCTGTAATCCCTGGCGTAATGCGGCAGAAAACGGGGCGGAGAGCGCCGCCAGAGACACTTTCAAAAAGCTTTCCGCCAGCGGAAGAATATCCGCCACCCGCTCGCGCAGTGGTGGCAATTGCAGACGCAAAATACTCAGCCGATAAAACAGATCACGGCGAAAACGTCCTTGCTGCATATCTTCTTCCAGATTGCAGTGAGTGGCGCTAATGACCCGTACATCTACCGGAACAGGCTGATGCCCGCCGACGCGGGTGACCTCTTTTTCTTCCAGCACCCGCAGCAGCCGGGTCTGCAAAGGTAGCGGCATTTCGCCAATCTCATCCAGAAACAGCGTACCGCCGTGGGCAATTTCGAACAGCCCGGCGCGACCTCCGCGTCGCGAGCCGGTAAACGCCCCTTCCTCATAGCCAAACAGTTCTGCTTCCAGCAGCGATTCGGCAATCGCCCCGCAGTTGACGGCAACAAACGGATGCGACTTTTTGCCCTGTCGCGCATCGTGGCGGGCAAAATATTCCCGATGAATCGCCTGGGCCGCCAGCTCTTTGCCCGTCCCCGTTTCCCCCTCAATCAACACCGCCGCACTGGAGCGGGCATACAGCAAAATAGTCTGCCGTACTTGTTCCATCTGTGGTGATTGACCGAGCATATCGCCCAGCACGTAACGAGTACGCAGGGCGTTGCGGGTGGCATCGTGAGTGTTATGGCGTAACGACATGCGCGTCATATCCAGCGCATCGCTGAACGCCTGGCGCACGGTGGCGGCGGAATAGATAAAAATTCCGGTCATTCCGGCTTCTTCTGCCAAATCGGTAATCAGCCCTGCGCCGACCACCGCTTCGGTGCCGTTAGCTTTTAGCTCGTTAATCTGCCCGCGTGCGTCTTCCTCGGTAATGTAGCTACGTTGGTCGAGGCGCAAATTAAAGGTTTTTTGAAACGCCACCAGCGCTGGAATGGTTTCCTGATAGGTGACAACGCCGATAGAAGAGGTGAGTTTTCCGGCTTTTGCCAGTGCCTGTAACACATCGTAGCCGCTCGGTTTAATCAAAATAACTGGCACTGACAGGCGGCTTTTCAGGTACGCGCCGTTAGAGCCAGCCGCGATGATGCGTCACAGCGTTCGTTTGCCAGTTTCTTGCGGATGTAGGTCACTGCTTTTTCAAAGCCAAGCTGAATAGGGGTAATGTTCGCCAGGTGATCAAACTCGAGGCTGATATCGCGAAACAGCTCGAACAGGCGCGTTACAGATACCGTCCAGATAACCGGTTTGTCGTCATTAAGCGTGGTGGATGTGCCATAGCGCACCGCAAAGTTAAGAAACCGAATATTGGGTTTAGTCTTGTTTCATAATTGTTGCAATGAAACGCGGTGAAACATTGCCTGAAACGTTAACTGAAACGCATATTTGCGGATTAGTTCATGACTTTATCTCTAACAAATTGAAATTAAACATTTAATTTTATTAAGGCAATTGTGGCACACCCCTTGCTTTGTCTTTATCAACGCAAATAACAAGTTGATAACAAGGATGGGCTATGTCTCTACACTCTCCAGGTAAAGCGTTTCGCGCTGCACTGACTAAAGAAAATCCATTGCAGATTGTTGGCACCATCAACGCTAATCATGCGCTGTTGGCGCAGCGTGCCGGATATCAGGCAATTTATCTTTCTGGCGGTGGCGTGGCGGCAGGTTCGCTGGGGCTGCCCGATCTCGGTATTTCTACCCTTGATGATGTGCTGACCGACATTCGCCGTATCACCGACGTTTGTTCGCTGCCGCTGCTGGTGGATGCGGATATCGGTTTTGGTTCTTCGGCCTTTAACGTGGCGCGCACCGTGAAATCGATGATTAAAGCCGGTGCGGCAGGATTGCATATTGAAGATCAGGTTGGTGCGAAACGCTGCGGTCATCGTCCGAATAAAGCGATCGTCTCGAAAGAAGAGATGGTGGATCGGATCCGCGCGGCGGTGGATGCGAAAACCGATCCTGATTTTGTGATCATGGCGCGCACCGATGCTCTGGCGGTAGAGGGGCTGGATGCGGCGATCGAGCGTGCGCAGGCCTATGTTGAAGCGGGTGCCGAGATGTTGTTCCCGGAGGCGATTACCGAACTCGCCATGTACCGCCAGTTTGCCGATGCGGTGCAGGTGCCGATCCTCGCCAACATCACCGAATTTGGTGCCACGCCGCTGTTTACCACCGACGAATTACGCAGCGCCCATGTCGCAATGGCGCTGTACCCACTTTCAGCGTTCCGCGCCATGAACCGCGCCGCTGAACATGTCTACAACGTCCTGCGCCAGGAAGGCACGCAGAAAAGCGTCATCGACACCATGCAGACCCGCAACGAGCTGTACGAAAGCATCAACTACTACCAGTACGAAGAGAAGCTCGACAACCTGTTTGCCCGTAGCCAAGTGAAATAAAAAACGCCCGTTGATTGTATTCGACAGCCGATGCCTGATGCGTCGCTGACGCGACTTATCAGGCCTACGAGGTGCACTGAACTGTAGGTCGGATAAGACGGATGGCGTCGCATCCGACAACAATCTCGACCCTACAAATGATAACAATGACGAGGACAATATGAGCGACACAACGATCCTGCAAAACAGTACCCATGTCATTAAACCGAAAAAATCTGTGCACTTTCTGGCGTTTCGGCGGGCAATACGGCGCTCTGCACCGTGGGTAAAAGCGGCAATGACTTGCATTACCGCGGCTACGATATTCTTGATCTGGCGAAACATTGCGAATTTGAAGAAGTGGCGCATCTGCTGATCCACGGCAAACTGCGACCCGTGACGAACTCGCCGCTTACAAAACGAAACTGAAAGCCTGCGCGGTTTACCGGCTAACGTGCGTACCGTGCTGGAAGCCTTACCAGCGGCGTCGCACCCGATGGATGTTATGCGCACCGGCGTTTCCGCGCTCGGCTGCACGCTGCCAGAAAAAGAGGGACATACCGTCTCTGGCGCGCGGGATATTGCCGACAAACTGCTGGCATCACTTAGCTCGATTCTCCTTTATTGGTATCACTACAGCCACAACGGCGAACGCATCCAGCCGGAAACCGATGACGACTCCATCGGCGGTCACTTCCTGCATCTGCTGCATGGCGAAAAGCGTCGCAAAGCTGGGAAAAGGCGATGCATATCTCGCTGGTGCTGTACGCCGAACACGAGTTTAACGCCTCCACCTTTACCAGTCGGGTGATTGCGGGTACTGGCTCTGATATGTATTCCGCGATTATTGGCGCGATTGGCGCACTGCGCGGGCCGAAACACGGCGGGGCGAATGAAGTGTCGCTGGAGATCCAGCAACGCTACGAAACGCCGGACGAAGCCGAAGCCGATATCCGCAAGCGGGTGGAAAACAAAGAAGTAGTCATTGGTTTTGGTCATCCGGTTTATACCATCGCCGACCCGCGTCATCAGGTGATCAAACGCGTGGCGAAGCAGCTCTCGCAGGAAGGCGGCTCGCTGAAGATGTACAACATCGCCGATCGCCTGGAAACGGTGATGTGGGAGAGCAAAAAGATGTTCCCCAATCTCGACTGGTTCTCCGCTGTTTCCTACAACATGATGGGCGTTCCCACCGAGATGTTCACCCCACTGTTTGTTATCGCCCGCGTCACCGGCTGGGCGGCGCACATTATCGAACAACGTCAGGACAACAAAATTATCCGTCCTTCCGCCAATTATGTTGGACCGGAAGACCGCCAGTTTGTCGCGCTGGATAAGCGCCAGTAAACCTCTACGAATAACAATAAGGAAACGTACCCAATGTCAGCTCAAATCAACAACATCCGCCCGGAATTTGATCGTGTAATCGTTGATATCGTCGATTACGTGATGAACTACGAAATCAGCTCCAAAGTAGCCTACGACACCGCACATTACTGCCTGCTCGACACGCTCGGCTGCGGTCTGGAAGCTCTCGAATACCCAGCCTGTAAAAAACTTCTGGGGCCAATTGTTCCTGGCACCGTCGTACCCAACGGCGTGCGCGTCCCCGGAACTCAGTTTCAGCTCGACCCCGTCCAGGCGGCATTTAACATTGGCGCGATGATCCGCTGGCTCGATTTCAACGATACCTGGCTGGCGGCGGAGTGGGGCCATCCTTCCGACAACCTCGGCGGCATTCTGGCAACGGCGGACTGGCTTTCGCGCAACGCGGTCGCCAGCGGCAAAGCGCCGTTGACCATGAAACAGGTGCTGACCGCAATGATCAAAGCCCATGAAATTCAGGGCTGCATCGCGCTGGAAAACTCCTTTAACCGCGTTGGCCTCGACCACGTTCTGTTAGTGAAAGTGGCTTCCACCGCCGTGGTCGCCGAAATGCTTGGCCTGACCCGCGAGGAAACCCTCAACGCTGTTTCGCTGGCGTGGGGGGACGGTCAGTCGCTGCGCACCTATCGCCATGCGCCGAACACCGGCACGCGTAAATCCTGGGCGGCGGGCGATGCCACTTCCCGCGCGGTACGTCTGGCACTGATGGCGAAAACCGGCGAAATGGGTTATCCGTCAGCCCTGACTGCGCCTGTGTGGGGCTTCTACGACGTCTCCTTTAAAGGTGAGTCGTTCCGCTTCCAGCGTCCTTACGGTTCTTACGTGATGGAAAATGTGCTGTTCAAAATCTCCTTCCCGGCGGAGTTCCACTCCCAGACGGCAGTTGAAGCGGCGATGACGCTCTATGAACAGATGCAGGCAGCAGGCAAAACGGCGGCGGATATCGAAAAAGTGACCATTCGCACCCACGAAGCCTGTATTCGCATCATCGACAAAAAAGGACCGCTCAATAACCCGGCAGACCGCGATCACTGCATTCAGTACATGGTGGCGATCCCGCTGCTATTCGGGCGCTTAACGGCGGCAGATTACGAGGACAACGTTGCGCAAGATAAACGCATTGACGCCCTGCGCGAGAAGATCAATTGCTTTGAAGATCCGGTATTTACCGCTGACTACCACGACCCGGAAAAACGCGCCATCGCCAATGCCATTACCCTTGAGTTCACCGACGGCACACGATTTGAAGAAGTGGTGGTGGAGTACCCCATTGGTCATGCTCGCCGCCGTCAGGATGGTATTCCGAAACTGGTCGATAAATTCAAAATCAATCTCGCGCGCCAGTTCCCGACTCGCCAACAGCAGCGCATTCTGGAGGTTTCTCTCGACAGAACTCGCCTGGAACAGATGCCGGTCAATGAGTATCTCGACCTGTACGTCATTTAAGCAAACAGCGGTAAGGCGTAAGTTCAACAGGAGAGCATTATGTCTTTTAGCGAATTTTATCAGCGTTCGATTAACGAACCGGAGCAGTTCTGGGCCGAGCAGGCCCGGCGTATTGACTGGCAGACGCCCTTTACGCAAACGCTCGACCACAGCAATCCGCCGTTTGCCCGTTGGTTTTGTGAAGGCCGAACCAATTTGTGCCACAACGCTATCGACCGCTGGCTGGAGAAACAGCCAGAGGCACTGGCATTGATTGCCGTCTCTTCGGAAACAGAAGAAGAGCGCACCTTTACCTTTCGCCAGCTGCATGACGAAGTGAACGCGGTGGCCTCAATGTTGCGTTCATTGGGCGTGCAGCGTGGCGATCGGGTGCTGGTGTATATGCCGATGATTGCCGAAGCGCATATTACTCTGCTGGCCTGCGCGCGCATTGGCGCTATTCACTCGGTGGTGTTTGGTGGATTTGCCTCGCACAGCGTGGCGGCGCGAATTGATGATGCTAAACCGGTGCTGATTGTCTCGGCTGATGCCGGAGCGCGCGGTGCAAAATCATTCCCTATAAAAAATTGCTCGACGATGCGATAAGTCAGGCGCAGCACCAGCCGCGCCATGTTTTGCTGGTGGATCGCGGGCTGGCGAAAATGGCGCGCGTCAGCGGGCGGGATGTCGATTTCGCGTCGTTGCGCCATCAACACATCGGCGCGCGGGTACCGGTGGCGTGGCTGGAATCCAACGAAACCTCCTGCATTCTCTACACCTCCGGCACGACCGGCAAACCTAAAGGCGTGCAGCGTGACGTCGGCGGATATGCGGTGGCGCTGGCGACCTCGATGGACACCATTTTTGGCGGCAAAGCGGGCGGTGTGTTCTTTTGTGCTTCGGATATCGGCTGGGTGGTGGGGCATTCGTATATCGTCTACGCGCCGCTGCTGGCGGGGATGGCGACTATCGTTTACGAAGGATTACCGACCTGGCCGGACTGCGGCGTGTGGTGGAAAATCGTCGAGAAATATCAGGTTAGCCGGATGTTCTCAGCGCCGACCGCCATTCGCGTGCTGAAAAAATTCCCTACCGCTGAAATTCGCAAACACGATCTCTCGTCGCTGGAAGTGCTCTATCTGGCTGGAGAACCGCTGGACGAGCCGACCGCCAGTTGGGTGAGCTATACGCTGGATGTGCCGGTCATCGACAACTACTGGCAGACCGAATCCGGCTGGCCGATTATGGCGATTGCTCGCGGTCTGGACGACAGGCCGACGCGTCTGGGAAGCCCGGCGTGCCGATGTATGGCTATAACGTGCAGTTGCTTAATGAAGTCACCGGCGAACCGTGTGGCGTCAATGAGAAAGGGATGCTGGTGTGGAAGGGCCGCTGCCGCCGGGGTGTATTCAGACCATCTGGGGCGACGACGGCCGCTTTGTGAAGACTTACTGGTCGCTGTTTTCCCGCCCGGTGTACGCCACCTTTGACTGGGGCATCCGTGACGCTGACGGTTATCACTTTATTCTCGGGCGCACTGACGATGTAATTAACGTTGCCGGGCATCGGCTGGGGACGCGCGAGATTGAAGAGAGTATCTCCAGCCATCCGGGCGTTGCGAAGTGGCGGTGGTTGGGGTGAAAGATGCGCTGAAAGCAGGTGGCGGTGGCGTTTGTCATTCCGAAAGAGAGCGACAGTCTGGAAGATCGTGATGTGGCGCACTCGCAAGAGAAGGCGATTATGGCGCTGGTGGACAGCCAGATTGGCAACTTTGGCCGCCCGGCGCACGTCTGGTTTGTCTCGCAATTGCCAAAAACGCGATCCGGAAAAATGCTGCGCCGCACGATCCAGGCGATTTGCGAAGGACGCGATCCTGGAGATCTGACGACCATTGATGATCCAGCGTCGTTGGATCAGATCCGCCAGGCGATGGAAGAGTAAGGTATTGTCGGATGCGTCGCGTGGCGCATCCGGCACTGTGTGCCGATGCCTGATGCGACGCTGACGCGTCTTATCCATGCCTACGGACCTGAACCGTAGGTCGGCACTAAGGCCGCTCGCGCCGACATCCGACACCAT
>ENA-OQIG01000746-OQIG01000746.1-human-gut-metagenome-genome-assembly--contig:-NODE-746-length-17168-cov-3.051464_pt1 | contig 17168 bp, 19 predicted proteins | sample MGYA00242576_ERZ504741 | MGnify/ENA primary metagenome ERZ504741 (study PRJEB26092, sample SAMD00036436) | human gut metagenome | host: Homo sapiens | study: EMG produced TPA metagenomics assembly of... | reverse complement strand
ATAAAAGGGGATAAAAATGGCATAAAGAGCTGAAGAAAAGATGAGATTTAGGGTGTGAAAAACAAATGAAGGGGGTATAAAAAAAGAAGGCTATCTATCCAGACAGCCAATCTTTGTTAACCTTAAATCTAATACCATGAAAAACACAGTGCAAAGATATAGGGTTTATGTTATACAACATAATGTTTTCTCGAAAATCTTCTATTTGTTAACTCTAATTAACTTTGAATCTTCCGTTTTTCTGTTACTGCCCTCTCTAATCAGCCATACTTCCGGAGAAATGTCTGATATCCGAATGGAAACTTGGTTCCGGCCGGTTATTCTACGTAGAGTACCAATCCTTTCAGATATTCTCCTTCGGGATGATAGATGTTTACCGGATGGTCGGCCGGTTGAGTCAGCTGGTGTAGAATGCGTACGCTACGCCCTGACATGGCTGCTGCGGTAAATACGGCAGTACGGAAATTGTCTTTGCTTACCACTTGCGAACAAGAGAAAGTAAACAGGATACCGCCCGGTTTGATTTTCTCGAATGCTTTGGCGTTCAGTTTACGGTAACCTTGCAAAGCATTCCGCAGTGCATCTTTATGTTTGGCGAATGCGGGCGGATCAAGGATGATTAAATCATATTGATCGCCCATGCGGTCGAGATATTTGAAAGCATCCTCGGCAAACGCCTCGTGGCGGGAATCACCGGGGAAGTTTAATTCCACGTTTTTGTTAGTTAGATCAATCGCTTTGGCTGAACTGTCGACAGAGTGCACGAGTTTCGCACCTCCGCGCATGGCGTAGAATGAGAATCCGCCGGTGTAGCAGAACATATTCAGTACCGAACGGTCTTTGGCGTAACGTTCCAGCAAAGAACGGTTTTCACGCTGATCTACAAAGAATCCGGTCTTCTGACCTTTCAGCCAGTCCACATGGAACTTCAAGCCATATTCTTGTGCGATATTATCACTGCTTCCTCCTTTCAGAAAACCGTTTTCGGGGAAAAGGTCTGCCTTAAAAGGAAGAGTTGTTTCTGATTTATAATAGATATTTTCGATCTTGTCACCCATTACTTCGGATAAAGCTTCGGCAATTGTCATGCGGTCTACATGCATTCCTGCAGAGTGTGCCTGCATAACAGCGGTTTTGGCATAAACGTCAATCACCAGTCCGGGGAGATTGTCTCCTTCACCGTGAACGAGACGGTAAGTGTTGTTGGTCGGATTAGTGGCGATGCCGATACTGCGGCGCATATCGTATGCAATTTCCAGTTTGCGTTTCCAAAAATCGTGATCGATAGGTTCCTGGCGGAAAGACAGTACGCGCACAGCAATACTTCCGATCTGGAAATGTCCTTCGGCAATAAATTCTTTTTTTGAGGTGTACACTTCTACAACTTCACCTTCATCGGGCTCTCCGTCAAAACGAGCGATAGCACCGGAAAAAATCCAGGGGTGGAATCTCTTAAGAGAATCTTCTTTACCAGGTTTGAGATATACTTTATGCATAATGTAGTCTTTCCTCAACCCTCTCCCAAGGGGGAGGGCTTCAGATCGTTTTATTATTGGTTATTAATCACTTATTTTATTACTTATCACTTCTTCCGCGGGAGAGACAGTAGCTGTCAGCGGAGAAACCTCCCAATCTCCCGTCTGTTTCAGTTCTTGCAACAGATTGTAGATATTGAGGCATGCCCATGCATCGGTAGCAGCGTATTGTTTCTGTCCGTCACTTAATACATCAGCTTCCCAGTTGGACAAGCGTTGTGATTTGGATATTTTTTCTTTGAATAAGATGGCGTAAATCTTTTGCAGACTTTTGTCTTGTATTCCGAATTGACGCACATAGTCCTGTAATTCGATACAGCTTTGTTGGGTGAAAGGTGCACGTTTGTGCAGCATCATAAAGTCGTCTTTCAGTGAAAGTCCCACTTTGATTACAGCCGGATTTTCTAACAAGTCAACCAATGGCTGGGTCAATCCCGTCATATTGAGCCGGAATAAGAAACAGCATTCTTCGGAAGAAATCTGGAGAAGTGCTACTTTGTGCGATTGTCCTTTGGTAAAGGAAGGGCGAGTTTCGCTGTCGATACCTATCACTGGTCTGGATTGGAGGTAAGCTACTGCTTTTTCCGTTTCAGCTTCCGACTGGATAACATAAATACGTCCCGGAAAGACTGTTTTCGGGAGTTCTTTTAGTTCATCTTTATCTATGGTTCTTCTTACAATCATTTCTATTTTAATTCATCATCGTGGCAATGGCAACCGTCTTCGTGACAGTGGCAATCATCATCGTGGCAATGACAGCCATCTTCTTCACAACAATCGTTGTCGTCGCTTGGTTCGTAAAATCCTTCTTCATTACCTACTTCCTCTTCTTCTTCCTGGTTGTATTTCACGTCATGAAGGGCACGAAGTGTGTTTACCAGTTTCTGTCCCCACAGTGTACCGAAGTTTTCCTGGCAGATGGCCAATGAATCATTCATTGTTTCGTTCAGTCCCAGTTGGAAGACAAATATGAAATCTTTAATATCCTGATAAATGTCGGCCAGGTCTTCCGATATAGACTTCTTGATAGGCTGGTCGCTATACACCATATCTTGCACGAATACGTCCAGATAATCATCTTGTCAGCCATCAATCCGGAAAGGTTGATACGCAGAATTTCGTAAATCTCTTCTGTGACATACGTTTCAAGTGCTTCGTCCCCGATAGTCTCACATTTGGGCAGCATAGATGCTTTGAGATAGAGCAGGGGAAGTATTTTTAATGATGTATCAACGAAAGTGCTGCGCTTCATGCGTTCGGCACGTTCGAGAAATGCACAAAATTCGGCAGCTACCGTTACGAACTCAATTACGTTTTTATCAAATATCGTTTGGCTTTCTTTTTCCATGATCTATATTGATTTGAAACGCAAAGGTAAGAAAAAGGATTGAATGAGCGTAGTGCTCGTTATTTTTTTATTATTTTTGCAGCTTAGAATCTCATTCCTGTTTTATAAAAAAGAATTAAAGACTCATGGCAAAGAAGAAATTAGATAAGGAGGCGGAACGCACTCCCTCTTCCCCCAGTAAAATTGTGGCTGTATGTAAGAATGAAACTGTTCATTTTGTGATTGGATTGATGCTGGTCATCTTTTCCGTTTACCTGTTGTTGGCTTTTTCTTCCTTCTTCTTCACGGGGGCTGCCGATCAAAGTATTATTGATAGTGGCAGTTCGGCAGATTTGGCGGCTGTTAATAATCAGGTGAAGAATTATGCAGGTTCACGCGGAGCGCAGTTGGCCAGTTATCTGATTAATGACTGTTTCGGTGTTTCTTCTTTCTTCATACTTGTTTTCTTGGCAGTGGCAGGATTGAAGTTAATGCGTGTACGTGTTGTACGTCTGTGGAAGTGGTTTATCGGCTGCACACTCTTGCTGGTCTGGTTCTCCGTATTCTTCGGATTTGCCTTTATGGATCATTATCAGGATTCCTTCATTTATTTGGGAGGTATGCACGGATATAATGTCAGTCGTTGGTTGATCTCGCAAGTTGGAGTACCGGTGTGTGGATGATCCTGTTGATAACCGCTATCTGCTTCTTCATATATATAAGTGCACGTACCGTCATCTGGTTGCGTAAACTTTCGCATTGAGTTTCCTGAAACGCGAAAAGAAAGAAGAAAAGGAGAATGTTCCGGAAGGAGAAGGCGATCCGGAATTTACGACGTCCCAACCGCAAGAAGTGGAGTTCAATTTGAAACGGACGTATAAACAGACACCTCCTCCGGCACCAGTGATGGATATTCAGGCTGAAGAACCTGAAGACGACTTTCCTATTAATAAACCGGAAAAGGAAGATATTTCCGTATCTGACGAAAGTGAAGGAGTGACTATGGTATTTGAACCGACTGTTTCCAATCCTGCTCCTATTGTGCAGGAAGACTCTTTGGAAGAGGCGGAACCCGGATTTGAGGTGGAACCGGCAGCTTCGGAAGAAGAATACCAGGGACCTGAACTCGAACCGTATAATCCTACTAAGGACTTGGAAAACTACCGTTTCCCGACTATCGATTTGATGAAGCATTTTGAAAATGATGATCCGACGATTGACATGGACGAGCAGAATGCAAATAAAGACCGCATCATCAATACATTGCGCAGCTTCGGAATCGAAATCAGTACGATTAAAGCAACCGTGGGACCTACGGTAACTCTATATGAAATTACTCCGGAACAGGGAGTACGTATTTCTAAAATCCGTGGTTTGGAAGATGATATCGCATTGAGCCTTTCCGCTGATGGTATCCGTATTATTGCTCCGATACCGGGTAAAGGAACCATCGGTATTGAAGTACCGAACAAGAATCCGAAGATTGTTTCCGGACAGAGTGTGATCGGAAGCAAGAAATTCCAGGAATCCAAATATGACTTGCCTATTGTATTGGGTAAGACGATCACGAACGAAGTCTTTATGTTCGACCTTTGCAAGATGCCGCACGTATTGGTGCAGGTGCAACCGGTCAGGGTAAATCAGTCGGTTTGAATGCCATTATCACTTCCTTATTATATAAGAAGCATCCGGCAGAATTGAAGTTTGTACTGGTCGACCCGAAGAAAGTAGAATTCAGCATCTATTCGGTGATTGAAAATCACTTCCTTGCCAAACTTCCTGATGGAGGCGAACCGATTATTACGGACGTAACGAAAGTAGTGCAAACCCTGAACTCGGTTTGTGTGGAGATGGATACCCGTTATGACCTTTTGAAGATGGCACATGTGCGTAATATCAAAGAATATAACGAGAAATTTATCAACCGCCGCCTGAATCCGGAAAAGGGACATAAGTTTATGCCGTATATCGTAGTGGTGATTGACGAGTTCGGAGATTTGATTATGACCGCCGGTAAGGAAGTGGAACTTCCGATTGCCCGTATTGCACAGTTGGCGCGTGCTGTCGGCATCCACATGATTATCGCTACACAGCGTCCGACTACTAATATTATTACAGGTACGATCAAAGCCAACTTCCCGGCACGTATCGCATTCCGTGTATCTGCATGATGGACTCCCGTACTATTCTCGACCGTCCGGGTGCTAACCGTTTGATTGGTAAGGGGGATATGCTCTTCTTGCAGGGAGCCGATCCGGTGCGTGTGCAGTGTGCCTTTATCGATACGCCGGAAGTGGAGGAAATTACGAAGTTTATTGCCCGTCAGCAAAGTTATCCTACTCCGTTCTTCCTGCCAGAGTTCGTGAGCGAAGATGGTGGTAGTGAAGTAGGAGATATTGATATGGGACGGCTTGATCCGTTGTTCGAAGATGCAGCCCGACTGGTAGTGATCCATCAGCAAGGTTCCACTTCGTTAATTCAGCGTAAATTCGCTATCGGTTACAACCGTGCCGGACGTATTATGGACCAACTCGAAAAAGCGGGAATCGTAGGCCCTACCCAGGGAAGCAAGGCACGCGATGTCTTGTGCATGGATGATAATGATCTTGAAATGCGATTGAACAATTTACAGTAACCGTTCGTTTATTAATCAAATGAGAAAATACATTTTTAGTGTTTTAATAGCTTTACTGTCTTTGCCTGTGATTGCTCAACAACAGCAGTCGCAGGCTAAAGTCATTCTTGATAAGACGGCAGAGGCGTTTCGTAAAGCAGGTGGTGTAAAGGCCGATTTTACTGTAAAGGCTGTGACGAACGGTCTGGTAGAAGGTGTTGAAAATGGAACGATTCAGTTGAAAGGAGAGAAATTCGTACTGAAAACGTCGGATATCATCACTTGGTTTGATGGAAAAACGCAGTGGAGTTATATGACAAAGAATGATGAAGTGAACGTCAGCAATCCGACACAGGAAGAGTTGCAGCAGATTAATCCGTATACATTTCTATATATGTATCAGAAGGATTCTCTTATAAGTTGGGAGCAACTAAGATGTATCGTGGAAAAGCTGTTTGGGAAGTCGTTTTGACTGCCAGAGATAAGAAACAGGAGTTGGAACGTATCACTCTTTTTGTGACGAAGGATACTTATGAACCTTTGTATATTTTGCTTCAACAGCGTGGTCAACAGACACGTAATGAGATAACCATTACAAGTTATCAGACAAAGCAGAATTATGCGGATCAGGTTTTTACGTTTGATAAAAAGCAATATCCCAATGCGGAAGTGATAGATTTGAGATAATATACGTTTATAACAAAACGAAAAAGATAAATTAAAATGGCAGAAATAGAAAAAGTAAAATGCCTGATTATAGGTTCAGGACCTGCCGGATATACGGCAGCGATTTATGCAGGACGTGCAAATTTATGTCCGGTACTTTATGAAGGATTGCAACCGGGTGGCCAGTTGACTACTACTACGGATGTGGAGAACTTCCCCGGTTATCCGGAAGGAATCAGTGGTCCGCAGTTGATGGAAGACTTGCGTGCACAAGCAAGCCGTTTCGGAACAGACATTCGTTTCGGTATTGCTACGGCGGCCGATTTGAGCAAAGCTCCTTATAAAATAACAATCGACGGTGATAAGGTTATTGAAACAGAATCATTGATTATTGCTACCGGAGCTACTGCTAAATATCTGGGACTGGAGGATGAGAAGAAATATGCCGGAATGGGGGTAAGTGCTTGCGCTACTTGTGACGGATTTTTCTATCGTAAGAAAGTTGTAGCTGTAGTCGGTGGCGGTGATACAGCGTGTGAAGAAGCTGTTTATCTTGCCGGACTTGCATCCAAAGTATATCTGATTGTCCGCAAACCTTTCCTGCGCGCATCGAAGATTATGCAGGAACGAGTAATGAACCACGAGAAAATAGAAGTTCTTTTTGAACACAACGCAGTTGGTTTGTTTGGCGACAATGGGGTAGAAGGTGTAAATCTGGTGAAACGTTGGGGCGAACCGGATGAAGAACGTTACAGCTTGCCTATCGACGGTTTCTTCCTGGCTATCGGACATCAACCGAATACTGAAATATTTAAAGAATATGTTGATACGGACGAAGTGGGTTATATCATCACGGAAGGTGATAGTCCTCGTACAAAAGTTCCCGGAGTTTTTGCGGCAGGAGATGTTGCCGATCCGCATTATCGTCAGGCTATTACGGCTGCGGGAAGTGGTTGCAAAGCTGCTTTGGAAGCAGAACGTTATCTTTCTGCCAAAGGACTCATTTAATCCGGTTTATATCCGACCATAGGAGGGTATTAAAACCTTATGAATATGAAAATCACCCACGCTAGAGTTTAATCTGTAGCGTGGGTGATTTTGTTGAGAGGGGAGTCTTGCTCCCCTTTATTTTATAAACTCAAAGCTTTTCGAACAATATTTGTCGATTGTCTTTGGTTAATACGCTTCTATTTCATCTATCCATAATTCGGCAGGAATGATTTCCGGCCCGTTATTCTTTTCAAAGTTGACACCATTACGCAGTGTGCCGCCATTCTTGATTTTGACTTTCAGGAATGTAGCCTGTGCCGGTTCAAATTCAATGGAATCGGTGAATGCAATTCTTCCTGTTTCCGGATAATCGTGTTTCAAAGCTTTTTCGGCTATCCGTGTGTATTGCTTGCCGTCTGCTGATACTTCTACAGCAACTCCTCCTGCAGGAAGAATTCTCATGGCAGGATTGAATAAAGAACCGAAAATAACTTTGCTGACTTGTGTCGGTTTATCCAGATGAACGATAAATTCCAAGTCCTTACCCTCCACGATGCCAAAACTACACCACGGAGTATAAGAAGCATTATTGCCTCGTTTGCCGTTGGTCAGTCCAAAGGTGGTTTTGTCAGCTCCTAATACATCGTTTTCATCGAATATATCGCCTGTCCATCCCATCGTATAATTAACCGTATAGGACTTCCTGTCAATAAATTGCCATACAGTGGCTTGTGAGCTACTTTGCCCAACATCTTTCCGTCTTTGAAAGCAGCGGCTTTCAGGTCGATATTACCTTCAAGAACGAAAGGCTTTTCATATAAGATGGACACTTTGGACGGTTCGCTGCCGTCCGTTGTATACCGGATTTCCGCATTCGGGTAGAAACTTTCCAGCAATACCATTAAAGGGCCGTTTTCATCTGCGTGCGTATTTATATTTACGTCATAGAAGTTGAGACAAGGTTGGGTGTTCATAACTTTCAAACGTTCAAATTCAGTCACCATCCGTTCGCAGAAATTCTTCCAGTCTTTGTTTGCGTTTTGTGTCCAGGCCGTTTCGGCGATAGCCATTGCACGTGGGAAAGCCTGGTAGTCTGTACGTTCTGAAGTCTGCATATATTCTCTCCAAATATTACCTTGTATTCCGATGATATGCTTCTTGGCAAGCTCGTCAGCGTCGTCCGGAACAGGGTTATAGCTATATGTTTTCTTCAAGGTATTGTATCCGCCAATAGTAGTCGGAGCAATTTCCGGCTCTTCCTGATAGTAGTCCAGATATACATAAGGATTCGGAGTCATGATGCATTATGCCCTGCTTTGGCTGCGTTCATACCGCCTTCTACACCGCGCCATGACATAACAGTCGCATTGGGAGCCAGACCACCTTCGAGAATTTCATCCCAGCCAATGATGTTTTTGCCTTTGCTATTCAGGTATTTCTCCATACGGGTAACGAAATAGCTCTGCAACTTATCTTCTTTGCTGTGCTTTATTCCGTCTATCTTACTGGGAGTCGTATCATCTTTCAATCCCAACTGACGGATTAACTGCTGGCAGAAAGCACTATTCTTCCATGCTGTCTTGGGACATTCGTCGCCACCGATGTGAATGTATTCGCTGGGGAATAATTCTATTACTTCATCCATCACTCCTTCAAAGAATTTGAAAGTCGTTTCACTCGGACAGAATACCTGTTCGAATACTCCCCAGGTAGGAGATACTTTGTAAGTCTGTGTAGAGTCGCATGACAATTCCGGATAGGCGGCAAGTGCAGCCAATGCATGTCCCGGCATTTCTATTTCGGGAACAACATTGATGTATTTACTTGCAGCATAAGCCACTACATCTTTGATTTGCTCCTGTGTATAATAACCTCCATGTTCTTTTCCGTCGAATACTTGCGGATAGTTTACATAGTAATAGTCTACTAATGTCTTTTCACGTTTGGAACCGATTTCCGTCAATTTGGGATATTTCTTGATCTCGATTCTCCATCCCTGATCGTCTGTCAAATGCCAGTGGAAGACATTCATCTTGTTCATAGCCAGTAAGTCGATAAACTTGTAAATGTAGTCAATCGGTACATAATGGCGGCAAACATCCAACATGAGTCCGCGATGAACAAAACGGGGTGAATCTTCAATTTCTACGGCAGGAACCGACCAGTCAGCTTTCTTATCCAACTGCTTTCCGTAAATTGCCGGAGGGAGTAACTGATAAAGAGTCTGCACTCCATAAAAGAATCCGTTTGGCTGGGAAGCGGTGAGTGTAATGAGACTGGGAGTGACCGATAATTTATAACCTTCTTTCGGCATACCTTCCTGTACAACAAAAGAGATCGCCGTTTTTCCATCTGCACTTTCAGCTTCTTTCAAGGAGATTCCTGCTGTCAGTTTTAGTTGTTCGGCCAGGCTGTCGGCAATGCTTTTTACTTCCGGAGCATCCGAGAGAACTACGAGGCAGACTTTGTTGTTTAGTTCAAAGCGTCCTTCCTGTGGAAGAATCTGGTTGGGTTTGGGAACGATGTTGTACTCGTTCGCCGCTTCTTTTGTCTTCTGGCAACTGGGGTAATCATTAGCAAGGACAAAAGAAGAAGAGAAATACTTTTCTTCATGGTCAAAATGTGTGTTAAGTTATAAATAGATTTGACAGGGCAAATGTACTTGTTTATATGATAAGTTCCAATAATATGGAAATAAAAAAAGCCGGAATGATGTCCGGCTTTTAGCTAAAGTTTCAGATTAATGTAGTTATATAATTAAGAGAGAGTTTTTATTTCAGTAGTTGCTCTTCGATGATTTGTACGTACTTCTCCGGAGTAGCTCCGACTTCAATAATCGGTTTGCCGCCTGCAGGTATGAAGAATAAGGTAGGCAATGCCTGTACACCGAAGTGATTGCATAAATCCTTTTCTTTGTCCGCATTAACCTTGTAGAATACAACTTTACCTTTATACTTTTCAGCCAGCTTTTCCATTTCCGGAAGTAAGCGCATGCAAGGTCCACACCAAGTTGCCCAGAAATCAATTACAACCGGTTTGTCGCCATTATAAACGAAATCGTTCCCTTTTCTGTAGTCGAAGATGTGTTCGAGGAAGAATTGGCGGGTAATCGGATTCAGTTTACCGTCTTCAACTTTAGTTTCCGTTACTTTAGCTTCCGCTTCCGGTATAGGAACCATGTCAAACGGCTGGAAATAAATTTTCTGATGAATATAGTCAATGGATATGATTCCGTAGTCCAATATCTTTTTGCCTAATACGGAGCGTTTCAGGTATGGATTCTTCACTGCCATGGCATCCTCAATCTTTGTTTTTACAAACATGGTTTCAGGTAAGATGAGGCTTTCCTCTTCTTGAGTCGCTTCTTTATATCCATTGGAAACTTTTTGGTTGGTTCCTTTGGTATATTGTGTGCTCCATGTATTGAAATCTTTTTCGGTAAGATTCACTAATCCTTCGCTCCATGTATCCAGAACAAGAGAAACGGGTTTTCCCTGAATGGATATCGGACATACGATTCCTAATCCTGTAATTAGCTCAAAGTTCTCCCGGTAGTTTAATTTCATGTAAGAAGGACGATAGGGCTGCGTAATTGTGAGTTTTTTCCGCTGCATATCAATAGTCAGAACGGAAGTGCGGAAAATAGCACCGCTTAATACACCCATCACTCCCAGCTTGCGCAGATATGGTTCGTCTTCCAGAGTGAAAGCAGGCAGATCGTTGTTAAACGTGTTGTTGCCAATAGCAACTGTTGCCATTTCATATACTTTTCCAACAGGTACTTGTTTGAATACAAAATCCTGATAAGCACTAAAAGTACTGTTCTTCCCCGTGTCGATGCGTAACTTCTTGAGAGCCTCAGGAAGCAGGGCGTTATGTCCTGACAGATCGAGGACGAAGTCTGCCACTTCGCCATTAATGGCGGCTTCTACGATAATCTTTCCATCAATGGTTTTGAATGGAATGACCTCTGTCATACTGTTCTGTGTCTGTGCACTGATTCCTCCGGCAATACAAAATGCAAGTAGACAGAGATACATCTTTGTTATTATTCGCTTCATATCTTTTTTCTGTTTAAAGTTCATTTCTCTTTCCTGATTTCAATCTTTTTCTCTTGATTGTCTTTCTTGACAATAATATAACCGGTATCACCGGGGATGGCGTTCATGATATCTTCCACAGCCATTTGGCTCATGGGACAATCGTCCAAAGAAGTACCGTTGATATTAATCACCTGGTCGCCGAAAGCAACTTTATCTTTCATGCTGTCCCAGATCGTTGTAATTTCGAATCTGTCATTGCGTGGCAGAATACTCACGTTCCAGAGAGCGGGAGCACCGCCCATGTCGGTTTTTCCTTCTTCAAACGGGAAAAAGTAGAATCGTCTGCGCATATAATCGATAATTACTTTACCGTATTCCAGTAAATCCACCCCGATGATGCTTCCATTCATCACTGTGGTCGTACTACCCACGTTCGTGAATTCTTTCCCCATGATGTTGATAGGAGGAACAGTCACCTTCTTTATATCCACCGACTTGCCTAGACCTGTTATTCCGGCAGCTACGATACCATATCCATGGTTAGTAACTTTCGAAATGTCAGACAGCCTTTCATAATCTTCTGTAGAATAAAGCAGAAAGCCTCCCGCACCTGTATCGAACAGAACCTTGAAGTCATTGTCCCCTAAGCGGACATTGACAATGGAGTGATGATCCGTCTCATCCAACAGCGGAATCCCATCCGTTACTTTTAGTCCTTCGGGACGATACGGATAATTGATAACCATTATTTTAGAACGGGAATCGAATGTGACTACCGACTGTGCGAAAGCGTCTCCTCCAAGAATACCGACAACCCCTAGTCCGGTGAAGAATGGATTCTTAGGCAGTACCATCGTCTTCAACTGCTTGATTTTATAGTTTTCCCCGATAGAAACATTCTGTACGTGCGCTTCCTGATAATTGGAGCCTTGTGCATTCACATCGGAGATACGCATATATCCTGCGGCAGTAGCTTTCATTTCCGTTGCGGCATCATACATCGTTCCGGTTCTTCCTCCCGTATCGACGATATATTTCACTTTTATACCGTTAACAGTGACGGGGATAATGATTTTCTCTTGTATAAACTCATAAGGAATGGTGTCGCAAACCTTATTCCGGATTTGCGCTGCCATTCTTTGTCCGCAGTTTAGAAATAATAGCAGCCATAAGCCGGTCAGTATTCCTATACTTTTCATATTATTCTTTTTCATAGATAATATCCTTTACTCCGGAAGCTGTCTCAATCGTCAGTTTCGTCTTCTTTTTCTCTTTTAATTCCGGTATTCCGTTCAGAATACTTTCGCAGAAGTCATATTTCTTAGCAGGTTTGCCATTGATTTTAACTACCTTGTCTCCGACTGCTATCTTACCTTTCGTACTGCTCCATACGGTAGATACAAACAAATCTCCGTCTTTGACCGTTAAGTCAAAATTGTTACCTTGATTGTTTATTTCATTGTCCGGTTGAAATGCTTCGAAATAGAATCTTCCGCGTGGATAGTCAATGGTCACTTTACCGTATTGCAACAGTTTGACGCCCAATAATGTGTAAGGGTGATTGTTGGTGCTGGTTGTTACGTTACGGAATTTGGTGGCTCCGACTGATAGCAATGGAATACGAACCCTGTAAGAAGAAGCTTTGTCCGCCTGGCCGGATACTCCGATACTCCCTTCTCCATACCCTTCGGAAACCACTTCCATAGAGGCTTCCAGTTTGATTTTTTCAAAATCACTTTCGATAAGTGATAACAGACTGGGACTACCTGTATCGAATAATACATTTATATTGCTAACCGGAGCTATTTGTATGCTGACGATCGGCATACCGCCCCCTTTGGTGAAATTCAACATCTTTCGTAAAGACACTGTCGATGGCTTTTCAGCAGAGGTAACTATAATATTTTTGGCTTGTGAATCAATAGTGACAATGGTGTTGGCGAATAAATCACTGCCGATGATGCCATCTACTCCAAAACATTCCCAGCCTTTTACTTCATCAATGACCAGTGACGGAGCATTTTTGAAATTAATAACATGGTCGGGGGTAGTCAGGTTCTCTATCCGGGTAGTCTTGTAATAGCTTTCCACGTTATTCACATCCGTTACTTTAGCCGAGTCGGTGGCTGCCATTTGCAGTGCCTGGCAGGCTTGAGTCGTGAGTGCCGTACGTCCTCCTGTATCAAAAATGAAAGGACGTGCCGTGCCGTTCACTTTCATTTCGATAATCATCTTTTCACCTACCATCCGGTAAGGTATAGTTGCCTTATATTGTTGGGCGAATACAGGAACCGCCATGCAAAAGGCGACAACGGTTCCTATCATACGAGTCGTATACTTCATAAGCTAATTTTATTTGCTGACTTTTTCTGCTTCCAAAATTGCCTGATAAGCGTTTACAATACCTCCGGAAATACACAAATCATCGAAAAGGAACAAGTCTTGTGAAGGACTGTCGTTTACGCGGATTCCTTTTTCCACTTCCACCCCTTTGCGTGAAGTGACGCTCTTCAGTAGTATGTCACGGATTTGCGAGCCGGTTAATTTAGGGAAATATGATTTCACTAAGGCAGCTACACCGGCTACAGTAGCCGAAGCCATTCCTTCACCTGTACCTTTTTGGTACGTATCACCCATATAGGATGAATAAATATCTGTTCCCGGTGCATAAAGATCGAGAGTAGTTGCACCGTATTGGTGTTTAGTACCGGATTTCCATTCTTATCAGAAGAAGCAACCACCATAAAATTGGTAAGTTCTCCGTCTTTTCTCATCTTCCGGTTAGGGAAGAATTCATCTTTATCCATATCTACTGACAGATCCCAAACCGGAACTATTACCAATGCTCCTTTCTTTTCAGCTTCTTTCAGCGCATCTGCTACCCATTGTCTCTGTTCTTCCGGGTATAACGAATTTTGTTCCGGCAATAAAATAATATCCGCTCCGTGGTTTACTGCATACCGGATGGCCAGTGCCATATCTTTTAAATAAGGTTCTCCTTCTCCCGGATGAATACGTAAAGTCATAATTTCTGCATTATCGGCAATACCGTTACTTCCGACACCGTTGTCGCGTTTGGCTGCGATCACTCCCGCTTTCATAACCCCTGTTGCTGCATCAGACGTCAACAGTACATTATTGCCATATTGTGTGTCGTTAATATCCAGAGGATTATCACCTACAATTTCTTTCCGCTTATCAGTTCCATATTTCTTTAAAGCATCTTCATAGGACGTTTTGGCTGTTGCTACACTTTTCTTTCCCATATTTTGATATACGGTTCCCATTTATCCGTATTATAGATACTGAAATAGTAGGCAGTAAACACAAAGGCAACTTCTGAAAGACTGTCTCTTTCTGCTTTGGGATCATAACAACTTTGGAAGTCCTCAACGGTTAACTCTTTTCCGGGGAAGCGTTTTTTCATGTCCTTATCGAACTTTTCAACATATTCTTCTATTACATAAGAAAGTTGGAGACCACCATAGGTTCCTCCGATTCTTGATTCCGGCATGACTTTATAGCGATAGTAGTTATATTCTTCCATATTTTCCGGTGCGGGAACTTCTTGGCGTTTTCCATTGACAATCTTATAGTACTTTTTTCCATCGAAAATATAGTCAGCATATTTATCTTTTAGGCGGAAAAATTCACGTTCTCCTTCGCGCGTCAGAGCTTCCATTACTTGACCGTCTTTACCTCCGATGAAGTTCCAGCCATTGATATCGTCAACAAGCCCGTTTTTATCATCATCTTTTTGGTTTAGTTTTTCTTTCAGGTTCATCCAGATTGCATGTTTCAGGTCTTCGTGTTCTACGTCCATTCCTGTTCCGATCAATGCAACAACCGGTCTTTTCTTTGCTTTCTTTTTGTTGGCTTTCAGGTAGTCATAAGCTTTGTTTACTTCAGCTCCGTACACACTGTCCTGGTCGAAAGAACAGTTAAACCAATCCAGTTCGGATTGTTTTTTTTGTGTCTCCACCTTTTGTTTGACTAACTGGGCTGATACAGCAATGCTGATAAAACAGCATACGATTGAAAATATAAGTTTCTTCATTGTCGAATGAGTTATAATTTATACAGTTTGTTTATTTTCTGATTTTTAAAATAGCTTCGCGTACTTGTTCGCCGCGTACGTTGCGTGCAGCGAGTTTGCCTTCCTTGTCAATGACTACAAGGAAGGGGATGGAGTAGAAGCCATAAGCATTTTGAATAGTGCTGGGAGTTTTGCTGTTTTTAGGGAAACCTGTCTTATCCCACAGCATCACCCACGGTAGTTTTTCTTCATCTAGCATTTTTCTCCATTTTGCTTCACTGTCGTCCAGCGAGACACTAATGAATTCCAGATCATCAGCTTTCAATTCATTGTATATTGTCAACATGCTACGCATTTCTTTGCGACAAGGACCACACCAGGAAGCACAGAAATCCAGTACGACAATTTTGCCACGGAAGTCTTTCAGACTTACATTTTTTCCATTAGCATCTATGAAAGTAAAATCGGGACATTCTGCACCAATGATTTGGTGGGAGAGGATCTCTACCCTGTTTATCAACCATTTGGCAGATAAAGACTTTCTGTCTTGTTCCGGTATCATATCCAATAGCATTTTGTTGGATTGGTAATCATTTACATCTGCCAGATAAGCCAATGCAGATGCCATGGCAGGAGTCAGTTTTCCTTTGACAGAAGTAGAAATTGTTGCTATATCCGGATCTTTTTCGGTTGGCATATAGTTTTGTAAAGTCAGATACGGATCGATGCCGGTGAATGAAAGCGAACTTTGTTCAGGGTTCTTTTCATCGAAGTAACCATTAATTGTTATCGGGTTATTTTCCAGATAAACATTCTGTTCAGTTTCTCCTAAATATAGTTTATAGACATCAGGAATGATGTTTATTTCATCGGTACTAAATGTGCTATTAGTACCATGATGCAACTTAAAACAACGCCTTCATTCATATCTTTTATTTGTAAAGTCGTTGGCTTTAATACCTTTATTCTTCCTGATATTTTCAGTCCGTTATTTCCCCATACAGTGGCACCGCATACGAGTAATATAGTTAATAATAGATTTTTTGTTTTTGTCATTATTATTAGTTTATTGTTTATTATCAGAGTTGTTATTCTTCATCGGGAGTCTCCGGTATTGGAGGTAAAGGTAAATTCCAATCCTCCGGTCCGTTGGCTATTGCTTCCAGGTCAATCTGGTATTTATCTTTTAAATATTTCTGTACGAAAGCAAACTTTTCGGTGAGAAAAGGATATTTATCAGCCGGATATACCTCTGCTAGTTGTGCTTGATTATAGAACATGGAAAGATGCATATATCCTATAAAAGTCTCTTCATTGGTTGGAGGATAAGAGTTGTTGGCTGGTGTGCTGGTGCTATTGAATACATACGTGTTTACACTTCCCGGATATCCTCTTGTAAGATAATAGTTTGGGTCATCTTCCATTCCCAAGCCTGCTATCAGATTGGTGACATGGTCAAATCCCATTTCAAATTCTTCAGGTATAATGATGTTTCCGGCTTTTACTGCTTTTTCCAATACGGGAGCCAATATCATTTTCCGACGTCTGTCAAGGAGTGCTCTGTCTGTGGGAATTAAATAAGGATCGCTGGGATTGTCTTCTCCAAACATACAAGTGCACCAATAATCCAGCCCATCGTAATTTTCGTGTATGGTACAATCCAGCTCGCTAGGATTACGCCTCCAACTTCTAATACGCTTTTACTATAGACATTGTATCCCAAATACCAATACATAGGCAGAACTTTAGAAGTGATCGGCGGATTCAAGTATGCAAAGATATGTTTTTTCATAAATTCGACATAATAATTGGCCATTTCATCATTTACACAGCCACGGCTCTTTCATTTAAAACAACCTCTATAATCCTTGTTATTCTCCGAAAAACCATTATTTTTGCGCACAGCGATGCAGGAAGCACCGCTTCCGGTGTTTCTTTTTATCGTTCATATAAAATT
>ENA-OQIG01000745-OQIG01000745.1-human-gut-metagenome-genome-assembly--contig:-NODE-745-length-17204-cov-4.499092_pt1 | contig 17204 bp, 20 predicted proteins | sample MGYA00242576_ERZ504741 | MGnify/ENA primary metagenome ERZ504741 (study PRJEB26092, sample SAMD00036436) | human gut metagenome | host: Homo sapiens | study: EMG produced TPA metagenomics assembly of... | reverse complement strand
TTTCTTTTTTGTTTGCAGTATGTTATTTTGCTCTTTTTCTTCTTTCGGGTAGGGGCAGTTAGAAGGTTGATTATTAAATGGGATGTGGCTTTATTCATTTTGTCACTTTGATAATCGGGACTCCTCAGAATCGTTTATTTCGGACAGGATGCTTGCCTGGGTGGAAAAAACGCATTCTGCAGGTTTTTCCCGATAACATATATCTTGGGGTTCTTGATTGATGGTACGCACAGGGAAAGGAAAAAGTCGTGTCGGTGGTGAAAGTGCTTCGGATGGGATTGCATTCCGATTTTTTTGTCACTTCAGAAAGTTCTGCCTGCGGTTGCCAACCGGAAGACGGAGTGTCCCTTTCAGACCGGATTTGGAATAACAATAGGAGATATTGGGGAAAACAATAGGAGATATTTCCAAAACATAAGGACATTTTCGGTGAATGCTTACGTCTTTTCGGCCAAATGCTTGCTTCTTTTTGCGAAAAGTCAGGCTTTCCGAGCCCGGAAGCCCGTCTTTTCGGCCTCTAAAGTCTCCATTTGGCTTTTTTCTTCTCTCCGGGTGTCGGAAACGGACAAGGACTCTGTTATGAAAAACAGATATTTACTTTCTTTTTGTACTGTTATTCGATGAACGGATGTCATCCGGTTGGATTGTTCAGAGTGGACAGCCGGATTTGTCTTCCGGAACGGAGATTAGCTGGCCAAGAGTACTGATGATTCTGTCGTAGGGATAGGCCTGAAACTCTTGGGCGGTAGTCATACCGCTGGTAACACCGGTAAAAGAAACTCCGGCAGCGGCGGCTGTTCCTGCATCCACTGTACTGTCACCGATGTATAATACTTCTTCGGGGCATGCCTTCAATCGGTCGATGGCAAGTAGCAAACCTTCAGGATCGGGTTTATGATGTGTCACATCTTCACCTCCGATAATGATGTCAAACCAATCATCCGGCATGTGATTTCTCAGGAAACTCAGTATCCGGAATCGGTATTTGGTTGAAATGATTCCGATACGGATTCCCTGTTTTTTCAGGTGTGTAAGCGTGGGGAGAGTATCCGGGAAAAGAATGGTATTTGCATTCATGTATATATCTGCCTCTTTGGAATACTCTTGTCTGAATGATTCCAGTTGGTCGGCGTCAGTAATTCCCGTAAGGATGCTGAATGATTCTTCAAGCGTTTTCCCAATGGTGCGTTTGATCATATCATCAGTGATACCGGTGTAGCCATGTCTCTCGAGTACGCTTCTGAAGCAGGTTACGATGCCACGCGAAGAGTCTGCCAGTGTATAGTCAAAGTCGAATAAATAAACAGTGTATTTCATTTGCGGAATTTTCGGCAAAGATAGTGAATTTTTTATTTCAATAAAGGTTATTTGCGTACTCTGCCTCCCGATATCCAGTGAGTCCGGTAATAGGGTTCATTGAGACTGCTGACAATGACTCCCTGGCTGGTGCTGGCATGAACAAACTTTCCGTCTTTGAGATAGATGCCCACGTGTGCCACTTTTCTGCGCGATTTCCGGCTACTGAAAAATACCAGATCACCTTCCCGAAGATTTCGCCGGCAACTTTACTGCTCTCTTTCTTCTGACCGTCTGTGCTTCGTTGCAGTTTGGTATGATATACCTTTTTATAAATCTGGCAGGTCATTCCCGAGCAGTCTGTGCCACGTTTGGTCTCTCCGCCTCCCCGGTAGGGGGTACCTATCCATTCGGCTGCTTCCAGGTAGAGTTTATGGTTATCCTCCATTCCGATGTCTACGCCCAAGCGTACAGAAGCACGGGCCAATTTCTTATAGTCTAGTTTGGGAGCAGAGGTGCGGCAGCCACTCAGGCCGATAACTAGGACGGTGAAAAGTAACAGATTAAAAAGGTATTTCTTCATACATTCATTCTTCTTCTACATTAAAATAATCTTCCAGTTCTTTTTCTGCCGAATTGTTTTCGTTTACAAGGTCACGGATAATGACTCCATGCTCAAGCACGGCAATACGAGGACAGACATCCACCGTATGGTTCAGGTTATGGCTCGAAATAATGACCGTGGCATTATGTTCCTCATTATACTTTTTCAGCAGATGTTTAATGACGGATTGTGAACTTGGGTCCAGAAAATTAAACGGTTCGTCCAGAATGATCAGTTTCGGATAATGTAGCATGGCCGACACGATACCGATCTTCTGCTTATTGCCCGCCGAGAAGTTACGGATAAACTTCTTTTGTCCCAATACTTCCCCGTTCATAAAACGTTCGAAGGGGATCAGGCGTTCATCCACTTCTTCTTTTTTGAGTCCGTACATTTTACCGATAAAATAGAAATATTCTTCCGGAGTCAGGTAACTGATCAGGAATCCGTCATCGATAAATGCACCGGTAAAACTTTTCCAGTCTTCGCTTTGGTTCACATGAATGTCGTTGATAATGATTTCACCGGTATCAGCTTTCAGCAGGTCCAGCATTAAACGGAACAAAGTTGTTTTTCCGGCTCCATTGTTACCCACCAGCCGACCATCTCTCCCTGATTGATTGTATAATTCTCGATATCGACGGCTGTTTGGGTTCCGAAGTTTTTCCGGAGGTTATGTATGGTAATCATATTCTTTTTCTATAAAATAAATGTTGAATCGTTATTTACTGTCTCTGAATCCTTCCATGTTTTCGTAACGGCGTTGCATGAAACGGACATATACATTGTTTATCCACATAGGGGAGGTCAAGGTGAAGCCTAATCCGATGATTAATATGACAATGTAGGCCCATGTTTGTCCCAGCAGCATGGGGAGCGTGCCATAGAGTGTGGTTGGTACGATGAAAGTCCGAAACTGATTAACATCTGCATTCCGGTATTCATACTTTGTTTGCCTGTGATGCTTTCATTGAGTGGTACGGTTTTATGGTTGTATACCGCCAGTTGGAACAAGATGCAATAGACAGGACCTGTTGTCAGAAAGATTAGTGCGACAGCACCCAGCAGGCTGGCTTTTCCCATCACAAAAGCCGGTATCAGCAGGATCAGCGGAATGATTTCCGCCAAGCTATAGATATAATATTTGGCTGTCAACAGGCTTTTGATGGATTCTTTGCGAGTCATCAGTCCGTCGATATAGTTTCCTTCAAATCCCATAAGTTGTATCAGAATCACCATACCGAATCCAAGGAAGGAGTATACCTGGACAAAACTCTTCATGTGGTCATACGTACTGCTGAAACTCAGTATGATAGAGAAGATGATTACGAGCATTGCTACCGACCGGAGTGAGGCCTTACAGCGTTTGTTGCGTAGAAGCATCTTCAATTCCAGACGCATATATTCGCCTACCTCTCCGAAGCGTTCCAGGAAACGGTATTCGGATACGGTTTTTACTTTTGTGTCTTCTACTTTATTGATTTCGTTGTATATTAAACCGGTCATCACTTTACGGTTGATACACCATACCAGAACAGTGGCTGCCAATGTACCCAGGTAAGCAGGTAGATTTCCTTCGATATAACCTTCTCCCAGGTTCATGAAAAAGTTACTTATAAATCCCGTTTTGGGAATAAAAATAGCGATGGCGATTCCACTGTAGACAACGATGGGAAGTACCACCCACCAAATATGCTCGTTAATCAGCGTACGGCAAAGCAGATACCAATATCCGTTGAAAACCATCAGTAACCAAATGCCGATGCTGTAAGTGAGAACTCCTGATATTCCATAAAAAGGAAAGACTGTGAGTGCTGCGAACGGCACGAACAGGAACAGCCAGATAAGATTGAAAGAACTGAGCCCGTGCGGAGAAGCAGAAAGTCGAGTATACGGCTTCGTTTTACCGGAAGTAGCAGATAAGGTTTTACTTCTTGTGTAGGAGTTTTTTGGAATGGGAAACGTATTACAAAGTCCAGGGCAAGCGCAAATATCAGTCCACTATTCAAAATATGATAGGCTTCCATATTGGGAACTTCTGTGCTGATGGCTTTTGCCAGACCGATGCCAATAAATATAAAGTAAGCACCCCAGAAAATAAAGACGCATACATGATGTATTTGCCTATTTTATTCTTTTCGTACATCGGATGTCGTTTGGCTGCAAGTTTGCCGTGCAGGCGTAGTTCATTGAATAGCATAGTACCGTTTTATTTAAGTTTCGACAAAAAAGAGCACGCAGATAATACAACTTCTTATCTGTTTGGGTTGCATCATCTGCGTGCTGCAAGGTCTTATTATTTCTTTTCCGGGCTGACCATTGTCACTTCCACTTCATTTTTCTGTTTGAAGAGGTCGTCAGCGAATTTCCGGATGTCATTCACCGTAATGCTATTGACTATCTTTTCATAATCATTCATGCGGTTCATGCCGGTATATAAGTATTCGTCGATACTTCCCAGCCAGTAGCTGTTTTCTTTCAGGTCTTCGGTATGCTTTTTCAGCATATATTCTTTCACTTTGTTCAAGTTGGCTTCCGACGGGCCTGTTTTCGTTATGTTATCGATTTCTCCGAAAATGATCTTCATCAGCTTCTCTTTCTTTTCGGGAGCCGTATCGAAGATGATTTGCAGGATTGCTTTTTCTTTTGGATATTTTTGTAGCGTTCCGCCTACATATACACCATATGTACCTCCTTCGTCTTCACGTACTTTTTCTGTGTAGACCAAATCCAGAATCTGGCTTGTCATGCTAAGCAAGAGGTTGTTTCTCAGGTCATATTTGCAATCTCCGTTGTAGAAAGCGAAAACGGAAGCTTTCGGTGTCTCTTGCTGCTTGGTAAACTCGTTCTTGTAAATGCCTTGACGCATTTCAATTTTGTTATCTTTGAAAGTTTCTTTGCGGTTAACGGCGGGGAGCGCACCCAGATATTCGGCAATTACCGGTTTCATCTTCTCTACATCTACGTTACCGACAAAGATAAATGTGAAGTCACTTGCATCTTTGAAGCGATCCTGATACATAGACAGAATCTTGTCGTAATCCATTTGATCCACCATGTCGGCTTTTATGCGTATGATTCTCGGGTGTTTCATATAGATGCCGGCTTGGATAGAGTCGCTGAAGGCCACATTCGGATTCAATTCCTGATTCTTTAATGCGGCTTTATTACGATTTTTATATGAGGCAAATGCATCATCGTCTCTACGCGGTGCTGTAAATGTAAGGTAAGTGAGTTGCATCATCGTTTCGAAATCTTTGGGTGAACAACTTCCTGAAACGCTTTCGGTCTTGTTTGCGATATCGTAACTAACCGATGCTTTCTTTCCGGCGAGCACTTTTTCAAGGTTTACAGCACTGAAGTTACCCAAACCACCGACTCCGACTGCATCCAGACCATTTATATTGATGATTTCCGAATCCGGGAATACGGAACTACCTCCCAGGCTGACACCTTTCATCCGGATTTCATCTGCCTTGAAATCAGTTTTCTTTATAATCACTTTTACTCCGTTAGAAAGGGTCAAAGTAGTTGCTCCAAAGATGTCGTCTTTTGATTCCGAAACAATCTTACCACCTTTCGGCGCTTCAGCATTAAGGGTTCGTCTGATACTTTATCTACGTAGCAGTCAGCTTTTCGGTTTTTGCATCCTTCAGCAGTTTTGCGATAGCGGCTTCGGATGGTAGTTTCAGATCCTCTTTTTCGGGTGCGAAAAGGGCCAGCGCCTGATTGTCGTCTGTAATCAGTCCTTTCATCAATTGGTTGATTGCTGCCACCGGAATATTGGGGGCGATCTGGTTGATGATTGTATATTCGTTCTCTATGCCCGGTATAGGTTCGTTATCAAGAAAGTGGCGGACATATTCATTTACATACTTTTCGTTTTTCTGTTTGTCACGTTCATTGTAAGAAGATTCCAACTGACGCAAGTATTCGGCACGGGCACGATTGTATTCTGTTTCGGTGAAGCCGAATTGGCGGGCACGTTCTAATTCGCGGAGCATGGCGGCGATACCATTTTCGATGCTGTCCTCTTTGCAAACCACGATCCCCAGAAATGCATCTTTGGTTTTGGCAACAAAGAAGTTGCTATCGTCTGCTCCTGCATAAATATAGGGTGGATTGGCTGTCTGAACCAGTTCGTTCAAACGTGCATTCAGCATAATGCTGATCAGATTCTTGGCGTATTGCTGTATCAGATAGTCCACATTTCCTTTCTGGTTATCGGGAACTGCTTCGTGTTTATTGAAGAGTAGAACTTGGACATGAGGCTGTTCCTTGTCTTTCAAGATACAGATAATCGGTTCTTTATTGTCTGCGACAGGATAGTAGATACGTTCTGCCGCATTAGGCTGTGCAGGGATGTCGGCAAACATTGTTTTGATTTTAGCTTCTACGGCATCTACATCGATATCACCGACGATGACGATTCCCTGTAAGTCGGGACGATACCATTTTTCGTAATAGTCTCTCAAGGTTTGCGGCTTAAAATTCATCACTACGTCCATGGTGCCGATGGGGAAGCTATGGGCGTATTTGTCACCCGGATACATCATTGGCAGAAGCTTCTCTTGCATACGCATCATGGCACTCATGCGTGTACGCCATTCTTCATTGATGACGCCGCGTTCTTTATCAATCTCTTTCGGATCGAGTGTCAGGTCATTGCTCCAGTCGTGTAGAATCAGCAGGCAGGAGTCTACTGCACCGGGAGTTTTGACGGGTACATTGGAGATATTGTAAACCGTTTCATCGATAGCCGTATATGCGTTCAGGTTTTCACCGAATTTAACGCCGATACGCTCCAGATACTGCTTCAAGGCATCACCGGGGAAGTGAGTTGTCCCATTAAAACACATGTGTTCCAGGAAGTGTGCCAATCCGCGTTGATTTTCTTCTTCTTGAATAGAACCCACTTTCTGGGCAATGTAGAAGTCAGCCCGGTTGGCAGGCAGATTGTTCTTACGGATGTAGTAGGTCAGACCATTGTCCAACTTTCCAATACGTACGTTCTTGTCGATAGGGATGGGCGGCATTTGCTGTGCAAAGGCCTGTTGGAAGTTGCAGCATAAGATGACTGCAACCAAAAGTAAACCACGGAATAAATGTTTCATTGCTATACTGTTTTTAAGTTCCACTCACCGCAGGAGTTTCAGAGCACATAGATCCTATTTATGTATTGAGAATCCGGACTTCCAGCATCTCCTGAGATGAATTACCTTCTTACTGTTTTTTCTATCAGTCGCATTACCGGGAAGTAAATCACATGATTGCTTCTCTAATTTTCACCAGTTTAGTCAATAAGCCTTCCAACCGGTCAAGTTTCAACATATTGGCACCGTCGCTTTTGGCTACTGCCGGATTTTCGTGTGTCTCAATAAAGAGACCGTCGGCTCCTACGGCAATGCCGGCTTTGGCTACCGTTTCGATCAATTGCGGCATACCGCCTGTTACACCGTTCGTCTGGTTGGGTTGCTGTAATGAATGAGTTACATCCAGGATGACCGGATAACCGAAAGATTGCATTTCCGGTATGCCCGGTAGTCGATGACCAGGTCCTGATAACCGAAAGTTGTTCCACGTTCAGTCAGCATAACGTTCTTGTTGCCGGCCTCTATCACCTTGTCTGCTGCAAACTGCATGGCAAGCGGAGAGAGGAACTGTCCTTTTTTGATATTAATCGTTTTTCCGGTTTGAGCAGCAGCGACCAGTAAGTCCGTTTGTCGGCAGAGGAAAGCGGGTATCTGCAGGATGTCTACATAATCGGCTGCCATGCCTGCTTCATCGGCTGCGTGAATATCGGTTACGGTAGGCACTCCGAAGGTATTGTGTACTTTCTCGAGAACTTTCAACGCTTTTTCATCACCAATTCCCATGAATGAATCCAAGCGAGAACGGTTGGCTTTACGGTATGAACCTTTAAATACATAGGGAATACCCAGTTTATCGGTGATATTTACTATTTTTTCTGCAATTCGCATAGCCATCTCTTCGCCTTCGATGACGCAAGGACCGGCTAACAGGAAAAAATTTCCTGTTTTATTGTTCTTCAGTTGTTCTATCATAACATTTATGTTTTATCAATTGGGTATAATCAATGTGGTTGCTTCCGGGATAATTCCTATTTCAATCGGGAAATGGCGTGGCAACAAGCGTCCGTCAAGGTCGACGGCGGCATTCTGGGCACGCAATACTTTTACTTTTCGGGTACGGTAGGATTTCACCACTTTGTGGTTCAATATGCGTCCTTGAATAAGCATCCACAGTCCGGACAAGATTTGCAGGAACTCGGGACGGTAGATGACCGATACATCCAGCCAGCCATTATAGGGTACGGCACTTGGGGTTTGTCCGTATCCGGTGGCACTTCCCACACAGACTGTCATAATCCGTCCGCGGATGTGTTCGTCGTTAATTTTGAGATGTGAACGATAAAGCTTGCGTTCGAATATCAGCAGGAAGAGAGCTGCCAGATAGGAGAGGAACTTTACTCCCCAGAAACGTTTGGTCTGGTCCGTGATTTTTACGATACGCGCACCTAATCCTATATTGACTGCATTGAGGAAGTAACGTCGTTGGTGTTTTTCGCCATCGTAAAAGTTGCAGTAACCCACGTCTATTTTCTTTTGGCGGTTATTGATAATCCAGTCTACTGCCTGTTTGTATTCCAGATTCAATTCCCAGTATCTGGCAAAGTCGTTTCCTATTCCGTTGGGGATGATACCGATGGCTATCTCTTCTTTTTTTTCTGCGTTCGAACTCATAATGCCGTTAATGGCATCATTCAATGCACCGTCTCCGCCCACTACTACGATGGTGCGATAACCGTTGTTGGCCAGAATGCCGGCGAGTCGTTCTACCGATCCGAAACCCTCGGACTGCACATAGTCGTATGACACTCCCTTAGAGTCCATGTACTCTTTTATTTCTTTCCACCGTTTCTGCACCTTTCGTGTGCCTGCTTTGGGATTGTAGATTACACCCCATTTTCCAGGTTCTACGCTCATGGATATTATATTTATTATTTCGTACTTTTATTTCTAATTTCTCTGTATGGTGACCGATCTTTTTGTTAAACGACCGATCATTCATATATTAACAACAGACTTGCACTGGCTTAACCGGTTATCATAGGCTATTTATTACCTTTCTCTTTATCCATTAACTCGCCCTGCGCTTGAGGCTCATCTGCCTCCGTTCCCGGCTGATGGGCTTGGGTAGCCGGGCGCATGGACCCACACTTGCGGGACGAACTGATAAATGAAACAAAAACGGTTAAGAGCTTCGCCAAAGTTACTAAAACTCTTTGAGTTTCTGCTTTACAAAGTTAATCTTTTCCTCCATTGGGAGTGAAGCATCTACCCAATGAATGGTGAAACCTCTTCGTTCCATTCCCCGAAACCAGGTCATTTGCCGTTTGGCAACTGGTGGATGGCAGTTTCCAGACCGGTAAACATTTCATCGTATGTCATTTTGCCAATGGCGTACAAAGTCAGGTATTTGTATTCCAATCCATAATAAATCAGATCATCCGGCTGAATTCCCTCTGCCAGGAGACGACGTACCTCTTCAACCATCCCGTCGTCTAGTCTTTGTTTAAGGCGGCGGGTGATTTTCTCCCGTCGCAATTCACGGTCGATGTCCACTCCGATAATCAGGCTGTTCAGTTGTGGGAACTCCCGTTCTTCTATTGGTGTCTTTGCATAATACTCTTCTATTTCGATAGCACGGATTGCCCGTTTGACGGTATCCACGTCTGTCGAATTGTGAAGTGTCTTATAACTGCTTAAAATGGCAGTCAGTTCTTCCAATGATTTTTCGGCCAGGCGTACACGCAACTCTTGGTTTTCGGGAACTGGAATCAGGCGATAGCCTTTTAGTACCGACTCCAGATACAAGCCTGTCCCTCCACATAGAACGGGGAGACATCCTTTTTGTTTAATAGTCTCGTAAGCTGTCAGGAAATCACGTTGATACTCAAATACATTGTATTTATAGCCCGGATCAGCAATATCTATCAGGTGGTAAGGGATTTGTCGGCCGTTAATAGTGTAGTCTTCCAGGTCTTTGCCTGTACCAAGATCCATTCCCCGATAGATTTGGCGTGAATCGGCACTGATGATTTCAGTATTTAACTCTGCGGCCAATGCGGCAGCAAAAGGGGTTTTACCCGAAGCGGTAGGGCCAAGAATGGCAATCAGATCATAGTCCGGCATGGTCATATCTTTATTAATAACGTTACAAAGATATGAAAAAGGAAGTGAAAAGCAGGTGTTAAACTCTTAAATGGTGTTATAAAACATACTTTTTTTCTTGTATTATTTGCAGATAACCAAAGAGTACGTATCTTTGCAATGTGTTTTTCATAGTATTAGATTTAAGGTTAACAAAGGTTGGAGCAAGGCGTTGCTCCTTTTTTTATGCCCTAATCTCTCCTATGCTTTGTGTATCCATATTGACAACATCTTCTTTTTCAGTATAATAACGTTGATGGAAGACACCAATAAGAATAAAAATATACCTATGGCGAAAGTTGGCCAGAGAGATCCGACAGACATTTGTGGAAACAACAGGTTCAGTGTCGTAAGATAAGAGGTGCGTGCCCACGAAACAATGCCGACGGATAGTAACAGTACAACAACATTGAGTCCTAGTGTAAGAATCTGATAGGGGAGTGCTACTCTTGAAGGGCTGTAACCTATCAGAAGCAAACTTTCCAGTTTCACGGTGTTCTTTTGTAAAAGCAGAAAAATGCTGAGCATCAGAATGTAGAAAGAGAGTATGCTGATAAATAGTCCCACTGCAAGGACAATACCCACAATCAGACGCAGAAAATAAGTGGTTTTCCCGGCGTCCAGTTTTCCGTCTTCTGTCTCATAACCCTTTTGTTGGAAATACTTTGCAATGGAGGCATCAGCGGGATTGTCTACTTCAATAATCAGCCGTGAAGGGTCCGGCTGGCTATCCGGTGCAAAGTTTTGGTTAGCCCAGTTCATAAAAGATTGTGGAACCAAAATAGTATTCAACCGGTTGGAAAAGCCGACGATGTTTCCTTTATATTGCTCAACCCGTCCGTTGCCCCGCATCAGAATATCCATTTGGATCAGGCTCATCAACCCTTCCGATAGTTTAGGCAGGCTTCGGCTCTGGGCAAATCCGAAGTTATATAAATTCAGATAATTGCGCGGAATGATGATAGGGATGGTGTGCGTGTTTTCATCAAAATGCCATTTATCGAGGCTGACGTCTACAAACTTATCAGGAACGGCCTCAAAGAACATTTCGGTAGAAAGGTGAATTCCTGCTTCCTGCATTCCCAATCCTGCGGAGACTTTAAATTGCGAAGGAGTGAAAGCACCTACGCTCCGGGTGAACGGTTGTTTCTTCAGTTCCTCTATTTCCTCAGACGAAAAAGTGTTACTCTTGCCCGCAAAAGATCCCAGCGTACTGTATTTTCTTAGTAGCTGTCATATAATCTTTCTTCATAAAGCTATCCCCTTCGGTAAAGATGGAACTACATCTTTGTAGAATTGTGCGCTGAGTAGCACAATAACCATTCCGAAAAGGTTGGCAAAGAAGAAACCGGTCAACTGACCGATGCTGATATGCTGACGGAGTAGCTTCCAGACTAAGTTGTTCATAATTTCAATATTCTGTCATACGTTAACTCGATATGCTTGCCGATGGACGTTACGATGATTCCCGCCCCTTGTTTGCTGGCTTCTTCCATTACCAGTTCTCCCATAATACGTGCATTGTTGTCGTCCAAATGACTGATGGGCTCGTCCAGGAAAATGAAGTCGAAAGGTTGACAAAGCGATCGGATGAACGCCACTCGCTGTTGTTGTCCGAAAGAAAGTTTGCCTGCCTTCACGTTCAGTTTGTCCGAGAGTCCCAAGGCTTCGAACAGTGATAATACTTCTTTTCGGGTTTTATATCCGGTCAGGTTATTCTTTAGTCGGATGTTTTCGATGGCGGTCAACTCCGTAAAAATGCGTAAATCCTGAAAAAGCATACTCAGTGAATGCTTCCGGATTTCCACCCATTGCTTCACCGGGTATGCTTTGATATTGGTTTCGTCGAAGTTGATGATTCCCTGATAGTCGTTTCGGTAGCCGTAGATGTAGCTGCACAACGATGATTTACCGGTACCGGAGGCAGCCTCGATCAGGTAAGATTTTCCTTTATGGAAAACAAGATTCCGATGCCATACATCCGAAGTTATCGAATTACGGTCAGCAAACACTTGGGGAAGTGTTTGCTGTAGGTGAATGCTGTCCATACACGTTGAAGATTACATGCCGGCGAACTGCTTGGCAAAGTCTACTATCTGTTTTAAAGCATTGTCGTCTTTGTTTTTCAGAAGAATGGCTGTTTCGGTCTTACCTTCGCTGTCACTGAATGCTCGATATACGAAATTTTTGAAGCGAGTTTATAATAAGTTTGATATTCTTCACCGCCGAATCCGGCCATCATTTTCACAACAGGGAGATCGAGAATAGCATCCATATTGATAACAAAGAATACATTTTTGCCTTTCATATCCGATACATATCCGGCATCTTTGATTGATTTCTCTACAGGTTTGCTGATACTCTTGTACAGAAGTTCATCATTAGTGGCATACATCTGCTTGTTGCGGATGCCAAAGAATACGTTGGTTGCTCTTGACTTATAAACATATTCGTTTTCGCCCAATTGGATAATATCTTCGTTTTTACCTAATTTTAATTGTTTCTTATTGTCGTACAATGCTTTCAGGGCATTTCCGTTCTTTGCATCTGCATAAGCAGCAAAAGTAGGAACACTGTTCAAGGTTACATTAATCAGACCGATGGAAATATCTCCATCGAAAGAGGCGAATAAACTTTTTACTTCATCGGCTTTCGCAAGAGACACGTTTCTACGGAATTCTTCATTATTGAACAGCAAATCGTAGAATGCTGCTCCATTGACTCCTATATTTAAGAATGCGAGAGTCGATTCGGGGAAGTTCTGGAGGAAAGTTGTATTTAACTTTTTAACAGCTTGAGCCTGTTTCTTCAGTAACGCATCCATCTCTGCATTATCCGAGTAGGTTTCGATCTGCAGAGCGATTTTTCCTTTCTCAAAGTTGAGGTTACCCACAGCTTTTACTTCACTCAAGTCGATTTGTGAAGAGAGTCCCAGACTGATTTGTTGAGTATACATTTTGGGAACCGCATCCATTGAAGCAAAAAAGTTGATGTCTCCTTTCTGATCCTGCATCTTCCGGAAACTGCCGTTTGAGGCGATACTGTTCTCTTCGGTCTGTTTGAGCAGTGTGGAGATGGTTTGTTTGGCAACATCCATTTGAGAAGTTCCGTAGGCTTCTGTCAAAACTGCTGCATTTTCATTAAAGACCAATAGATTGTTCTTCTGCAAGGATGTGAAACTGTACCCCTCTTCTTCTGCTATAGGCTGGCAGATTCCTTCTTTGGCCATTAAGTCGAGCGAAGCACGCAAGTCCTCGATATTACTGACTTTGGCAACTATAGTGGGACTAATGAAAGTCTTGGAAGTAAATACGAATACAGGAGCTTTGACATCAATCCCCGATTGAGAAGGATTTTTCATTATTTTTTCCAGTTGCTGGAAAGCAGCTGCATTCATTCCGCTTTTCAGGGCTTCCATCATTTTTTGTTTCATCCCTTCATTCTGTTTATCATTCAAGCCGGCTTTGTCAGCAAGAGAATTCAGATTAATGGAAGCAACAGCCGAAGCATCGGCCGGAATCACATGGATATATTCCGCTTTCTTGGAGCAGGCTGCCATGAAAACGATCAGTACTGCCAGTACCGAAAGTCGGGAAATCATTCGTTTTACCATAATTACTATCTTTTTTATTTCTGTAAATTACATATTCATTGTGTGGCAAGCCACCAATGCTGCTGTTTCTGTGCGCAGTCGCGATTTGCCTAAACTAATAGGGACAAATCCTTTCTCGATTGCTTTCTTGACTTCCTCTTCGCTGAAGTCACCTTCCGGTCCGATCAACACCAGGGCATCTTCTCCTTTTGTCAAGACATCTTTCAGTAAAGGTTTCTCTCCTTCGTAACAGTGGGCAATGAACTTTTGCCCTTTAAAGTCTTTTTCGATAAATGTGCAAAAATCAGTCATCTCGTTCAGACGCGGTAAACGTGCTTTTAACGATTGCTTGATGGCAGACACCAATATCTTTTCAATGCGTTCGGTTTTAATTACTTTCCGTTCGGAGAAGCGGCAGTTCAGGAATGTTAATTCGTCGAACCCTATTTCAGTTGCTTTTTCAGCAAACCATTCATTACGATCCATATTTTTTGTGGGTGCCATAGCAATGTGCAGATGTCCGTCCCATAAAGGCTCTTGGTAAATTGTTTCTTTAATATTCACTAGGCAACGTTTATGGGTTGCCACGCTGATCTCTGCCCGATAGAAGTTTCCCTTTCCGTCGGTGAGACTAATTTCATCTCCGGCTGTCAGGCGGAGCACACGTACACAGTGCTGTGCTTCCTCTTCAGGAAGTTCTGTGCTGGTTTGTATATCAGGGGTATAAAATACGTGCATATCTTTTATTTATGTCGGTTTATTTCGTCACGAAGTCGGGCTGCCAGTTCGTAATTCTCTTCTTGAATGGCTTTATTCAATGCTTCTTCAAGAGAAATAATGCTGACCGGCTCCGTGCGTGAGTTTTCATCCTCTTCCGGAGTATCGGGACGTTCGTCCCCGTCTGTCAACCGTATACACTCGCGTTCAAGAATAGATTCGAATATAAAGATAGGACAATCTGCCTGACGGCCAGTGCCACTGCATCCGAGGTACGGGCATCTATCCGAATAATTTCTTCGTCTTTTTTAAAGTAGATATACGAATAGAAAACGCCTTCTTTGGCTTTGTATATTAGTACCCGGAGCAGAGTTGCTCCCAAAACATTCAGACACGAATAGAATAAATCGTGTGTCAGTGGGCGTGGGGCCTTTATTCCTTTCAGGCAAATGGCTGTAGCTTGTGCCTCGGCAGGTCCTATTATAATAGGTAGCTGCCGTTCGCCATCTACTTCTCCCAATACCATTGCATAGGCACCTACCTGCGCCTGGCTGTTAGAAATGTTCAATACCTGTAATTCTACTTTCTTATCCATTGTTAATTGTTCACTTTCTTAAGTTCTCCCGGTTGATGTTTGTATCTGAAAACAATTGCAAACAAAATACCGATAGCCAGTGCATATGCTGCAAATATGAACCAGATAGCCGGCCAGTTGCGACTTGCCAACATTCCGTTTTCATATACAGAGAATGCATCCACTACGGCTCCACTGGCATATCCTCCGATGACAGCGCCCAATCCGTTTGTCATAATGAAGAACAAACCTTGTGCACTGGCCCTTGTCTCAGGTTTGGTTTCCAATTCAACAAATAAAGAACCGGAAATGTTGAAGAAATCAAATGCCATACCGTATACTATCATTGATAAAATCAGCATCCAGATGCCTGATCCCGGATCACCAAAGCCAAACAGTCCGAATCGGAATACCCAGGCAAACATACTGATGAGCATGACACGTTTGATTCCGAAGTGTTTCAGGAAGAAAGGAATGGCCAGGATAAACAGTGTTTCGGACATTTGTGAGATGGACAGCAGGATTACCGAGTGCTTGACACCGAAAGAGTCGGCAAATTCGGGTATTTTGGCGAAACTCCCCAAAAATGCATCACCATATGTATTTGTGATTTGCAAGGCTGCACCCAGTAACATCGAGAAAAAGAAAAAGATAGCCATCTTTTTTCTTTTGAATAGGCTGAGGGCATCTAGACCGAAAGAAGACAATAGGGTTTTGCTCTGATTTTTGCAGGGGGGCATGGGGGCAGAGTGAAAGAATACAGTCCGAGAAGTAATGCCGAGCTTGCTCCGACATAAAGTTGAGCACTGGAGTTTTTGAATCCGGTAAGGTCCACTGCCCACATAGCACAAATGAAACCGATGGTTCCCCATACACGGATAGGCGGGAAGTCTTTTACTAAATCGCATTTATATTGTTCGAGTGCATTGTACGAAACAGTATTGGCGAGCGAAAGAGTAGGCATGTAAACCATTAGATTGAGTAACATGGCCCAATACATTTGACTATAGTCGGTGGCGGTAGAAGCGTAGAACAAGCAGCCGGCTCCCAGCAAGTGGCAAATACCATAAAGGCGTTCGGCATTGAACCATTTGTCGGCTATAATGCCTGTTATTCCCGGCATGATAATGGATGCGATTCCCATTGTTGCGAAAATGGCTCCGATTTGCCCACCTTCAAAATGGAGGCCTCTTTCCATATAGCCACCTAGTGAAATTAACCACGACCCCCATACAAAGAATTGCAGGAAGTTCATAATAATCAAACGATTTTTTATATTCATAACTTTTATTGATGTGTTTCCCGTCGTGCCTGTCTATGGCAGATCAGGTGCAAATATAATATTTTTAGTTGACAGAGTGGAAAAAGCATGGAATAAAAGGAAATGAGAAAAGGAAAATGGCAAAAGAAAATTGGAAAAAACAGAGAATGAAAGGTCTATAAAAAAGAAAGCGGTCTATTCCAAATGACTTACTTCTATTGTATAAATGACTAAATGTCAGAAATAAACCTGCAAAAGTACGATTAATAATTTGTTTTTATAATGTGGGTATATATAATCCGTTGCTACCTTATTTAATCTAAGAGCCGGTTTAAGTTTTCCTCCATAATAATCTTAGAGCCTGTTATTTCGATAACGAAGGTGTGGCAACCGAACTTTGTCCGGTATTTGAGGGGCGATTTCAGCGGACTCTAAAACCTTTTGTACGCTTCTCATACGGAAAATGAATTTCGATCTTCCATTTTCCACTCTTCGTTTTAGTATAGAAAGTAAACGTAACGGTTTGACATATAGCGTGATGTATCTGTTATCTTATTTGTTTATGCCTATAAAAGCATTTTGTTTTCCTTCGTATCTTTAGCGAAGATGGTCTGAATCTTATCCGGGTATGCGGGCCGGAGTAAAGATCGCATGAAGGATCGTAATGGTCTTGTTTATAAGGGTTTATGATAAGAGGGGAAATCCATTTGTTTTCTTCTTTATTTGCGTAGGGAAAAAAAGGTCTTTAGGGAATTTCTCTAATAGCAAGTCAAAATCCAACAAGGTCGCCCATTTGCGATAGTAGTAGTAAACCAACTGCCACTTAGGGAGGTCAAGAGGAAGCATATGCCATTGGCAGCCGGTCTTCACTAAATAAAAAATGGCATTCTAAATCATTTGTAAATCTTATTTTCGCTTTCTTTCTT
>ENA-OQIG01000744-OQIG01000744.1-human-gut-metagenome-genome-assembly--contig:-NODE-744-length-17216-cov-4.169466_pt1 | contig 17216 bp, 19 predicted proteins | sample MGYA00242576_ERZ504741 | MGnify/ENA primary metagenome ERZ504741 (study PRJEB26092, sample SAMD00036436) | human gut metagenome | host: Homo sapiens | study: EMG produced TPA metagenomics assembly of... | reverse complement strand
AGAATTTGCTCACAACCGGCAAGCATGGTACAAACGACTGTGTGAAAAGATGGTGACCGAACTTTGTACCCGTTATGGAGATCTATACATGATTTGGTTTGACGGCGGCGCCGATGATCCTCGTGGAGACGGACCGGACGTAGAGCCTATTGTGAATAAATATCAGCCTAATTGCCTGTTCTATCATAATATAGATCGTGCAGATTTCCGTTGGGGTGGTTCCGAGACCGGTACCGTAGGTTATCCCTGCTGGTCCACCTTCCCCGCTCCCTGTTCACATCACAAACGGATAGAAAGCAATGTCGATCAAATCGAACTGTTGAAGCATGGCGACAAAGATGGAAAATACTGGGTACCGGCCATGGCAGATACTCCTTTACGTGGAGCAACGGACGTCACGAATGGTTCTGGGAACCGGATGACGAAAACAACATCTATCCATTGAACGAACTAATGGATAAATATGAAAAATCAGTAGGACGGAACGCTACCCTGATTTTAGGCCTGACACCCGACCCGAACGGATTAATACCTACAGGAGACGAACAACGCCTGAAAGAATTCGGGACAGAAATCAATCGTCGCTTCTCTTCTCCATTAGCCCAGATATCGGGACAGAAAAAAAAGTTTGACCTTGAAACTGGACAAAAAGCAACCGGTAAACTACTGCATCATTCAAGAAAACATACAGAACGGAGAACGTATCCGCCAATATAAAGTAGAAGCCAAGGTAAATGGAAAGTGGCAAACAGTTTGTTCCGGAGAATCTGTCGGACACAAACGCATCGAAAAATTCGATCCGGTAGAAGCTACGGCATTACGGCTAACCGTACTGCAATCCACTGCATTACCCGATATTATCAATTTCAGTGCTTTTTCTGTCAACTAATTCATACGCATGAAAAGATATTTCATCATAAGTTTGCTTACTTTGGCAAGTACGGTCGCTCCTTTGACGGCTGTATTTGCCCAAAGTTCTTTTATCTACGAAAAAGGTAAATCGTTTAAAGATGTAAACGCCTCTCCAATGCCTCAGACCATCCGCCTGGACAGAACGGCAGAACCGGTCATTTATGAGAATGCAGTTCCTGAGAATGCAACCACTATATGCTACCGCATCCAACTGCCGTCTTATGTACGGGGGACATTCTTCAGTCGGGATTCCCGCCCCGGAGATTACGAATGGCCCAACAATACCAATCGCCTCTTACCTTGGATGTTCAATCATCTGACAGACCTTACCCGGGACGACTATCCGGGTATTCCTTCCAACGCACGTCCTTCTACACTGGGAGACGCTTTATTGTTGCAACTGACCGATGGAAGCTATCTGTTCACCAAAGCAGTAGCGGGTGATAACAGCCTCAGCTGGTTTCAGGTAAATACCGACGGCTCGCTCAATTTATATGTATCGACATTGGGAACCGACCGGCTCGAACACAAAGTACCGGTAGCACTGGTTCAAAGTGCCGGCAACATTTATCAGGTATTCCGGCAGGCTTACGAAACCCTGATATCCGACCGGAACGTATCGGCCCTGCAAAAGCGCACGGAAAAGAACTATTTTGAGGCTCTGAACTATCTGGGATGGTGTACCTGGGAACATTACCATTTCGATATTGATGAAACAAAAATCCTGAATGACCTGGATGCCATCGAAACCTCCGGAGTTCCTGTACGTTACGTACTGATCGACGATGGTCACCTGGCCAACAAGAATCGTCAACTGACAAGTTTTACCCCCGATCCTCAACGTTTCCCGAACGGATGGGCTCCGATCATGGCACACAAAAACAAAGATAAAATACGTTGGATAGGATTGTGGTATGCCCTCTCCGGATATTGGATGGGAATCTCCCCCGATAATGATTTTCCAACCCATGTAAAAAACAGCCTCTATTCTTTCAATGGAAGTCTTTTGCCCGGTAAAAGCACCCCGAATATCGACACGTTCTACCAGTATTACGTTCACTCTCTGAAAACCCATGGATTCGATTTTCTTAAAGTAGACAATCAGGCATTCACCTTACCGCTTTACATGGCTCTACTGAAGTCGTACGTCAGGCGAAAGAGTGTAATCTGGCATTGGAAAAGCAAACTCACGCACAGCAGGTGGGACTGATGAACTGCATGGCTCAAAACGTACTTAACACGGACCACACCCTGCATAGCGGAGTTGCCCGTGTCAGCATTGACTATAAGAAATACAATGAGAACATGGCAAAGTCGCATCTCTTCCAGTCATACACCAACACATTACTGCAAGGGCAAACCGTATGGCCGGATCACGATATGTTTCATTCCAGCGATACGATCTGTGGCAGTTTGATGGCTCGTTCCAAGGCTATTTCAGGCGGCCCGGTCTACCTGTCCGATTCTCCGAAAGAATTTGTAAAAGAGAATATTTTCCCACTGATCGATAAAGAGGGCAAAATATTCGCCCGGAAGCCCCTGCCATTCCGACCCCGGAATCGGTACTGACCAATCCACTGCAAGACGGAAAGGCATACCGTATTCGCTCCTACCGGTGACGAGGCTGTATCCGTCATTTGTTATAACCTCAACACCTCACCCAAACACCAGAAAGTAACCGCCGAAATAGACCCGAAAGATTATCTGTTACGCGAAACACTAACCGGCAAACCAACACCTCAACAAAAACGAAGTGATTCTATTCGACTGGAATAATCAGACAGCCACTGAACTGACCGGTAAACAGACTGTAGAATTGGATGGCTTTACCGACCGTCTATTCCATCTCTGTCCGATCCATGACGGATGGGCGGTTATCGGGATACAGGAAAAATATCTGTCACCTGCGGCCGTCCGGATTCTATCTTCGACACCGGACAAATTGGTTCTCAATGTATTGTCTCCGGGAACTCTGAAAATATGGACAGAGAACTCCGGAAAACAAGAACTGAGAAACATTCAGGTAAAGGAAACCGGAAAAATGACCATCAGAAAATAATCCTCTAATATATAATTACGATGAATAAGAAAATAATTATCCCCCTCGCACTGGCTCCATTGGCTGCCCCGGCTCTGCAAGCCCAGCACCAGCAGCCGAACGGACGTACGGACACACGCCCCAACATCATTCTCTTCATGGTAGACGACATGGGCTGGCAAGATACATCCCTGCCTTTCTGGACCCAAAAGACACACTACAACGAGGTATACGAAACTCCTAATATGGAGCGCCTTGCCAAACAAGGTATGATGTTCACCCAAGCCTATGCCAGCAGCATCAGTTCGCCCACCCGTTGTAGCCTGATTACAGGAACTAACGCCGCGCGTCACCGGGTAACCAACTGGACATATCCCAAAGGCCAGCAAACAGACCGCCCGAGCGATGTATTCAATGTAGCGGACTGGAATGTAAACGGGGTTTGCCAGGTTCCCAATATCGACCACACGTTTCAGGCAACCTCACTGGCAGAAATCCTGAAAGACAATGGCTACCACACGATTCATTGTGGGAAAGCACATTTCGGCGCCGTCAACACTCCGGGAGAAAGTCCTTATCACATGGGCTTTGAAGTCAACATAGCCGGACATGCAGGAGGCGGATTGGCAAGCTACCTGGGTGAAAATAATTACGGAAACCGGACGGACGGTAAACCGAATCCCTGGTTTGCCGTTCCGGGATTAGAGAAATACTGGGGAACCGATACTTTCGTCAGTGAAGCTCTGACGCTCGAAGCTATCAAAGCACTCGATCATGCCAAAGAATACAATCAGCCTTTCTTCCTCTACATGGCTCACTACGCTATCCATGTTCCGATCGATAAAGACAAACGCTTCTATCAAAAATATATCAATAAAGGATTGACTCCCAAAGAAGCTGCTTATGCGGCCCTGATCGAAGGTATGGACAAAAGTCTGGGTGACCTGATGGACTGGCTGGATAAAAACGGAGAAGCAGACAATACCATCGTCATCTTTATGAGCGACAACGGCGGTCTGTCCAGCGAACCGGAATGGCGTGACGGAAAACTGCACACGCAGAACTCTCCTCTCAACAGTGGGAAAGGATCGGCTTACGAAGGCGGTGTACGCGAACCGATGATCGTCCGCTGGCCGGGAGTTGTAAAACCGGATACCAAATGTGATAAATATTTAATTATCGAGGACTTCTATCCGACCATACTCGAGATGGCACAAATCAAACATTATAAGACGGTACAGCCGATCGATGGAATTAGTTTTATGCCTCTGCTGACACATACCGGTGATCCGTCCAAAGGACGCAGTCTGCACTGGAACTTCCCTAATCATTGGGGAAACGACGGTCCCGGCATCGGCCCGACTTGTACCGTACGCAAAGGTGACTGGAAGTTGATTTACTACTATGACAGCGGTAAAAAAGAGTTGTTCAATATTCCGGAAGATATAGGAGAAAAGAATGACCTGGCAGCCCTACATCCGGACATTGTGAAAAGTTTATCTAAAGAGCTGGGTGACTATTTGCGCAAAGTAGGCGGCCAACGCCCTTCATTCAAAGCAACCGGAAAGCCATGCCCATGGCCGGACGAAATCAAATAACCGAGCGAATATAATTACTTTTTATAGAGAGGAGAACCTAAGACATTACGCATCTTTCGGTTCTCCTTTCTGTTTTCTATCAAACAATAGACAAAATAGTTTCCGCCTTGTCTACTATATAATCCGGACAGAATGATTCAAGCTCCGTACGGGGGCGGAATCCCCACGTGACTCCACAGGAAGTAACTCCGCTATTGATAGCCGTCTGCATATCCACTCCCGAATCGCCGACATACAGCACTTCGTCTTTCGAAACACCGGCAATCTGTAAAATATCATGCACCACAGCAGGATCCGGCTTCACCTTCACTCCCTCACGCTGCCCAAATACAGCAACAAACCGGATTCCTGGGAAATAATGTGCTATCAGCTTCTCGGTGGCTGCCTGATATTTATTGGAAGCCACGGCCAATTTATAACCTTTATGCTGCAATGTTTCCAACAATTCCGGAATTCCCGGATAAGGGCGACTCTCGTCGGCATTATGCCGGTCATAATGCAAAAGAAATTCTTTACGAACGCGGAGCACATTCTCCTCGGTTTTCTCTCCTTCGGGCAATGCACGCTCAAACAATTTGTTGATGCCGTTACCCACCATAAAGTTATAGGAAGCGACTTCATGAGTCGGATATCCCAAAGTTTGCAGAGCATGATTCGTACTATGTGCCAAATCGGCAATGGTATTCAATAAAGTACCATCCAAATCGAATATTATCAGTTTCTTCATATCTTTATACCTCTATGTTTACGACAAAGATACGGATAATTCAGCGGTAACTTTACTGCCATCCCACCTACAAGCTTTATAATAATTGTTAACGGAAAAACAGAATCAGTCCGAAAAGCTCCTTTTTCAAAGAAAATATTTTAAGTTTGTGAAATAGCAACAAAAAGGGAAGAATTTGAACTTAAAAACTGAAAAGGAGACGCTTATGGGATCAAAGAAAACAGACTTAATGCGTATTTCATATTTTGTAGCCATCGTGATATTGGTATGTCTGATAGGTAATCTCAAAGACCTTTGGCTACAATCGTGGACCGACCTGATCATCTATCTGATAGTCCTGTTTGCCGCAGCCGAATGTCTGTTCAGTACATTTGCACGTATCCGTGCGGTCGGAGAGCAAAAACAGCCCCGTTGGCTGACTTCTATCTCCCTGCTGATTTACGGAATCTTTTTCCTCGGAACTCTATTTTTTATCGGAGATTTCTTAATAAACAAGTTATGATAAAGAAAAATCTACTCAAAGGAATCTGCCTGCTATGGCTATTGCTGGCAGTAACTCCTGTATTGCAAGCCCAGGATCGTGCGCAACAGGCATTCGAACTTCTCGACCGACTGATTGCAGGCCAAGGAGACAGTGTGTATGTACATCTGGACGATAACATCCGGAAAATGCTTTCCGTAGAGATGTTGAACGGACTGTTCAAGCAATTGGAACAACAAGCAGGTAAGTATCAGTCGCACGGAGAGTGGAAAACCGAACCAATAAACGGAATGACTATTTATTATTGCGACGTTAAGTTCGAACGCTTACCATTGCGTTTTCTCACAGCGTTCAATCCGGACGGAAAGGTGAATACCATTCGTTTCGTACCTGTTCCGGCTGAAAAGACCACTCCCCCGACGACATCGGTACAAGACAAAATAAAAGAGACAGACATACAGGTTTGTACGGGGAATTTCAAGCTTCCCGGCACACTGACTCTTCCTAAAAACGGCAAAGATCTGCCGGTAGTCATTTTGGTACACGGTTCGGGGGCCAGCGACCGGGACGAAACGGTAGGTGCCAATAAACCTTTTCGGGACCTCGCGTATGGACTAGCCGAGCGTGGAATAGCCGTAATCCGTTATGACAAGCGCACCAAAGTATATGGAGCCGACAGCGCACCTGCAGGCAAAGAAATTACTTTCGATGAAGAATCAGTGGATGACGCCCTTTCGGCAATTAAACTTGCCCGTTCCATACCGACAATAAATCCCGAACGGATCTACATTCTCGGACATAGCCTGGGAGGCACCTTGGCTCCCCGCATCGCCCAACGTAGCGATAAAGTTCCGGCAGGGATTATTCTGCTTGCCGGTGCAGCCCGTCCACTCGAAGATCTGTTTATAAGTCAGGTGAAGTTTCTCGCCTCTGCACTCCCATCGACTAAAGATATTGAAAAGGAAATAGCCGAACTACAGAAACAAGTGGACAACGTGAAAAGGCTGGGTACAGACACATTCGACATTACAACTCCTTTGCCCATGAATCTCTCTCAAGCTTACTGGATGCTTGCCAATCAATATAAACCTTTGGAAGTGGTCCGAAAACTGACTCTCCCATACTTGTCCTTCAAGGCGAACGTGATTATCAGGTCACCATGCAAGATTTCGAATTATGGAAATCCGCCCTGGCAAAGCATCCGAATGCGATATTTAAATCTTATCCCCGACTCAATCATCTGTTTCAGGAAGGAGAAGGGAAGTCAACCCCTCTTGAATACAGCCGTCCCTCCTCTATTCCTTCTTACGTGACGGATGACATCGCAGCTTTCATCAACCGATCCAAGCCCGGTAACTGATGACAACGGAAACAACAGTTCCAACAAACAAGCGTTATTTATCCGTACAAGATCACCCATCCTTCTCAATCGCCCCTTCCTTCTTGAAATCGGCATCGGTATCACTGTGTTTTGATAAATTACCATCTATCATCACACCCCGACAAGCAGGATAGCAGAAAAACTAAAAACAACAACGATCCACTCTGTATCAACAACTTAAACGACTTCACTTTCAGTATATAAAATGCTTGATTTAACAGAGTGTTAAAACAAGTGTTTTGTTTGCAAAGAACAAGTCTTTTAAACACAAAACACTTCTTCTTTGCCAACAAAAAGAAAACACCCGGAGAACCGCATTAACAATGTTAACGAAAGAGGAGACCACATTTATAAGTCCATAAGGTTGTCAGTCCGCCTCCCTTTCCACTCTTACTTATTAAATTTCCAATCAAAAAGATGCTCCTTCCGCTTTCTTTTACTAAATTTGCATTTAAATTTGCCCGAATCATGAAGAATGAACCAACATATAGCTTGCTAAACGCCATCAATTATCCCAAAGACCTGCGCCAACTGAGCGTAGATCAATTGCCGGAGGTATGCGAGGAATTAAGGCAGGACATCATTAAGGAACTATCGTGCAACCCGGGACACTTCGCTGCCAGCCTCGGTGTGGTAGAACTGACTGTAGCACTGCACTATGTGTACAACACTCCTTATGATCGTATTGTCTGGGATGTGGGACATCAGGCCTACGGACACAAGATACTGACCGGACGGCGTGAAGCTTTCTCTACCAACCGTAAACTGGGCGGTATCCGTCCTTTTCCCTCACCGGAAGAGAGTGAATATGACACATTCACTTGCGGTCATGCCTCCAACTCCATCTCGCAGCGTTGGGTATGGCAGTGGCAGCCGAGAGAAAAGGAGAAAAAGACCGCCATGTAGTAGCCGTTATCGGTGACGGATCCATGAGCGGAGGACTTGCTTTCGAAGGATTGAACAATGCTTCATCGACTGCGAACAACCTGCTGATCATACTCAATGATAATGACATGGCCATCGACCGCAGCGTAGGCGGCATGAAACAATATCTGTTCAATCTCACTACTTCGAACCGATACAACCAACTGCGTTTCAAGACATCCCGCCTGTTATTCAAAATGGGATTGCTCAATGAAGAACGTCGGAAGGCCTTGATAAGATTGGGAAACAGCCTGAAATCTCTGGCAGCCCAACAGCAGAATATCTTCGAAGGAATGAATATCCGATACTTCGGTCCCATCGATGGACACGATGTAAAAAACATAGCCCGTATCCTGCATGATATTAAAGATATGCAGGGACCAAAGATTCTACACCTCCACACCATCAAAGGAAAGGGATTTGGTCCGGCAGAAAAACAGGCTACTATATGGCATGCCCCGGGTAAGTTCGATCCGGTAACAGGAAAACGTATTGTAGCCAATACGGACGGGATGCCTCCCCTGTTTCAGGATGTATTCGGGCATACGCTGGTAGAACTGGCGGAAAAGAACAAACGGATCATGGGAGTCACCCCCGCCATGCCGAGCGGCTGCTCCATGAACATGCTGATGGATCGTATGCCGGATCGCGCCTTTGACGTAGGCATTGCCGAAGGACATGCCGTGACTTTCTCCGGAGGTATGGCAAAAGACGGATTACTGCCCTTCTGCAACATCTATTCCTCGTTTATGCAGCGGGCTTACGATAACATTATCCATGACGTAGCGATACAAAAACTAAATGTAGTATTCTGTCTTGACCGCGCCGGACTGGTAGGTGAAGACGGTCCTACGCACCACGGTGTGTTCGACATGGCTTATCTACGCCCGATCCCCAACCTGACTATCTCGTCACCGATGGACGAACATGAGTTGCGGCGCTTGATGTATACTGCCCAATTGCCCGACAAAGGGCCTTTTGCCATCCGTTATCCGCGCGGGCGGGGTTCGTTGGTGGACTGGGAATGTCCGTTGGAAGAGATTCCGGTGGGAAAAGGACGGAAACTAAAGGACGGAAACGATCTGGCAGTAATTACAATCGGCCCTATCGGCAAGTTGGCTGCCCGTGCCATCGAACGTGCTGAAGCAGATACCGGCATTTCCGTAGCGCATTATGACCTTCGTTTCCTCAAGCCGCTCGATGAAGAGCTACTGCACGAAGTCGGCAAAAAGTTCCGCCATATCGTAACGATAGAAGATGGAATCATTAAAGGAGGTATGGGATGCGCCATACTCGAATTTATGGCCGATAACGGATATTATCCCGAAATCAGGCGCATCGGTGTACCGGATCAGTTCATTGAACACGGATCGGTGCAGCAACTCTACCACTTGTGCGGGATGGATGAAGAAGGAATTTACAAGGTAATTACTAAAAACGAATTACGAATGGATGCTCCTGTGGAAAGCTGCATGGCTACCCATTCTTAATCCCCCAATACGCAATAGAACCGCAATTTGCAATCACAATGAAGATAATTATTGCTGGTGCCGGAGCTGTAGGCACCCATTTGGCTAAATTACTCTCACGCGAGAAACAGGACATCATCCTGATGGACGATGACGAAGAGAAACTAAGTACGCTTAGTTCTAACTTCGACCTGATGACTGTTACGGCCTCTCCTTCGTCCATATCAGGACTGAAAGAGGTAGGCATCAAAGAGGCAGACCTCTTTATCGCCGTCACTCCCGATGAAAGCCGGAATATGACCGCATGCATGCTTGCCACCAATCTGGGAGCCGAAAAGACAGTAGCCCGCATCGACAATTACGAATACCTGCTGCCAAAGAACAAAGAGTTCTTCCAGAAACTGGGTGTCGACTCCCTTATTTACCCGGAAATGCTGGCTGCCAAGGAGATCGTATCGTCCATGCGTATGAGTTGGGTGCGCCAATGGTGGGAATTTTGCGGAGGATCACTTATCCTGATCGGTACAAAGATGCGTGAAAAAGCCGAAATACTGAATGTCACGCTGGCCGAACTAGGTGCGCCGGATATTCCCTATCACGTAGTAGCCATCAAACGGGGTACCGAAACCATTATCCCCCGTGGAGACGATACCATCAAACTGCACGATATCGTATACTTCACCACTACCCGGAAATACATCCCTTACATCCGAAAAATTGCCGGAAAGGAAGAATATGCCGACGTACGCAATGTGATGATTATGGGCGGCAGCCGCATCGCAGTCCGTACAGCACAATATGTACCGGATTACATGCAGGTAAAAATTGTGGATAACGACATAAACCGCTGTAACCGCCTGACAGAGTTGCTCGATGATAAGACCATGATTATCAACGGAGACGGACGGGATATGGACCTGTTGATTGAAGAGGGACTGAAGAACACGGAAGCTTTCGTAGCCTTGACCGGTAACTCTGAGACCAATATCCTGGCCTGCCTTGCCGCCAAACGCATGGGAGTGAGCAAAACAGTGCAGAAGTGGAAAATATCGATTACATCGGTATGGCGGAAAGCCTGGACATCGGTACGGTAATCAATAAAAAAATGATTGCCGCCAGCCACATCTACCAGATGATGCTCGATGCAGACGTTTCGAATGTGAAGTGCCTGACCTTTGCCAATGCGGACGTAGCAGAGTTCACAGTACCCGAAAACGCCAAAATTACCAAAAACAAAGTGAAAGACCTGGGACTGCCCAAAGGGACCACTATCGGTGGCCTGATCCGCAACGGAGAAGGTATACTGGTTACGGGTGATACCCTTATTCAGGCAGGTGACCACGTCGTCGTATTCTGCCTCAGCATGATGATCAAGAAGATAGAAAAGTACTTTAATTGATGGTATGATAAACTCTAAAATGATATATCGCATCACAGGTTTCCTCTTACTGATAGAGACAGGCCTGTTACTTTGCTGTGCAGGTGTTTCGCTGATATACCGCGAGGATGACCTGAGCAGTTTCCTGTTGTCGGCAGGATTGACTACTTTAGTCGCCATCCTTCTGCTGGCTCTTGGCAAAGGAGCCGAAAAACAACTTAACCGCCGAGACGGATATGTCATTGTCAGTGTAGCATGGGTCGTGTTTTCCTTATTTGGAATGCTCCCGTTCTACCTCAGCCATTATATACCAAGCATAACCAATGCCTTCTTCGAAACGATGTCCGGATTCAGTAGTACCGGAGCCACCATTCTCGACGATATCGAAGCACTGCCCCACGGACTTCTCTTCTGGCGAAGCATGACACAGTGGATAGCGGATTGGGCATTGTCTTTTTTACCATTGCCGTACTGCCCATTTTCGGTGTGAGCGGCGTACAACTCTTTGCCGCCGAAGCCAGCGGGCCTACCTACGATAAAGTACATCCCCGTATCGGTGTGACGGCCAAATGGATATGGACTATCTATGCCGGACTGACAGCCATTGAAGTGATTCTTCTGTTATTCGGAGGCATGGGACTGTTCGACAGTATCTGCCACTCATTTGCCACGACCGGTACAGGAGGTTATTCTACCAAGCAAGACAGCATAGCCTATTACAATTCACCTTATATAGAATATGTGATAGGTGTTTTTATGTTTCTCTCCGGAATCAACTTTACGCTACTTCTCCTGCTATTTACCGGTAAACTGAAGAAAGTATCTCAAAATGCCGAGTTAAAGTGGTACGTGATGTCAGTGATTCTCTTTACCGCATTCATTGCGGCAGTGCTCTACCGCACCACCCCGATGGGAGCTGAGGAATCTTTCCGCAAAGCCTTTTTTCAAGTAGCTTCGCTGCATACTTCCACCGGATTTGTAACAGCCGACTACATGCAATGGGTACCGGTACTTTGGGGTACCCTGACTGTCATCATGCTGATAGGTGCCTGTGCCGGAAGCACCACAGGAGGTATGAAATGCATCCGAATGGTGATTCTGCCAAAGTGTCACGAAATGAATTTAAACACATCGTACATCCGAACGCCGTACTTCCGGTGCGGGTGAACAAACAGGTCATTTCTCCTGCCATCCTGTCGACGGTACTGGCATTCTCATTCATCTATGCCGTCATCATCATTGTCAGTGTACTGTTGATGCTGGCAATGGGCGTAGGTTTCACAGAATCTATCGGGACGGTGATTTCAAGTATCGGAAATATGGGACCGGGATTGGGGAGCTGCGGTCCGGCCTATTCATGGGACGGACTCCCTGATCTGGCCAAATGGTTATTGTCGTTCCTGATGTTACTGGGACGTCTGGAACTATTCACCGTCTTACTTTTATTCAGTTCTGACTTTTGGAAAAGGAATTAGAAACAAGTAAAGAAGCTTCATTGTTGTATCATACAAGATAATATATAGTAGAGGCGGGTCAGAAATCGGTTGATAATCCCTCCAACTTCTGACTCCCTTGATTTATTAAAAAACCTTTTTTGTCACGTGGAGTTTGCAAAAGAGATAAAATTAAATTCTATATTTGCAACCGTTTAAGAAATAGGAATGAAACAAAACTTAAAATATTATATAATAATAGTGCTTGCCGTGCTGCTTCATTCGGTAACGATGAAAGCGGCAAACACCTCTTATATAATAGAAGATCCGGACCAGGAAGAATGTTTCATTTCGCAAGCTACTCCTGCAAGCCGGAATATCCTGGAACGCTTTCATTTCTATTGTACCATTATGCCCTGTGAAATGGGGCATGCAGATATTTCTCATGTACCAACGGACAAAAGTTTTATCCGTCCTGAAATGATCTTTCATAAATACAGAATGAGAAATAATCCTTTTTCTGTCCATTCAAATCACTCACATACATACAATCCGTCTGATCCACTGACCTACTATGTCTACGGATTAAGGAAAATCATCATTTAAAGAGTCACAAGCCACGAGTAGCCATGCTATCATGTAAACTGTTTCACTGATAGCTGTCAATACTCTTTCAATCAGTTGTCACTCAGAGGTGTGTCAACTTATTGCTTACTTCAGATTATTCAATCTAAACATACTATTGGATTATGAATTTTACATTGTTAGTTGTCGTTCTGCTGACCGCAATTGCCTTTGTCGGTGTGGTGATAGCCCTTTCAAACGCTATCTCGCCGCGGTCGTATAATGCACAAAAGTTCGAAGCGTATGAATGTGGTATCCCTACGCGCGGTAAATCATGGATGCAGTTCCGTGTAGGTACTACCTGTTTGCCATTCTGTTTCTGATGTTCGATGTCGAAACAGTATTTCTGTTTCCCTGGGCCGTCATAGCCCGTGACCTGGGACCTCAGGGATTGATTAGTATTCTCTTCTTTTTAGTTGTGTTGGTTCTGGGCCTTGCCTATGCCTGGAAGAAAGGAGCACTGGAATGGAAATAATGAAAAAGCCTAAAATAAAGTCTATCCCGTATGAAGACTTCATCGACAACGAATCGTTGGAAAAGATGGTCAAAGAACTCAATGAAGGCGGTGCAAACGTCTTTGTGGGAGTACTTGACGATCTTATCAACTGGGGACGCAGCAACTCGCTGTGGCCACTTACTTTCGCAACCAGCTGTTGCGGTATCGAATTCATGGCACTGGGTGCCGCGCGTTACGACATGGCCCGCTTCGGGTTTGAAGTAGCCCGTGCCAGTCCGCGCCAAGCCGACATGATCATGGTATGCGGCACCATTACCAACAAAATGGCTCCGGTACTGAAACGTCTGTATGATCAGATGGCAGATCCCAAATATGTAATTGCCGTAGGAGGATGTGCAGTAAGCGGAGGCCCGTTTCGCAAATCCTATCATGTGGTGAACGGAGTAGACAAGATTCTCCCGGTCGATGTATATATTCCCGGATGCCTCCCCGCCCGGAAGCATTTTATTACGGTATGATGCAACTGCAACGGAAAGTGAAGATAGAGAAATTCTTCGGAGGAGTAAACCGGAAAGAGAAAAAACCTGAAGGGAAATGAATCTGCTTTAATTAGTAAAATATGGAAGAAATAAAATACATAGAACCCGCAGCACTACACGACGAAATGCTGCGTCTGCGTAACGAAAAACAGATGGACTTCCTCGAAAGCCTAACGGGTATGGACTGGGGAGTGGCAGACGAAGGTGACGCACCGAACGTAACCCGGGGACTTGGAGTAGTCTATCATCTGGAATCGACCGTAACCGGCGAACGCATCGCGATAAAAACATCCACAAATAACCGCGAAACTCCGGAAATACCTTCCGTCAGTGACATCTGGAAAGCGGCCGACTTCAACGAGCGTGAAGTTTTCGACTATTACGGCATTGTATTCATCGGACATCCCGACATGCGACGTCTTTATCTGCGTAATGACTGGGTAGGCCATCCGATGCGTAAAGATAACAACCCGGAGAAAGACAATCCGCTACGTATGGACAATGAAGAGACGTATGATACGACCCGGGAAATAGAGCTGAATCCGGACGGAACGTATCAAACTCAGGAGAATGTGATCTTCGATGACCGTGAATACGTAGTCAACATCGGGCCACAGCACCCGGCAACCCACGGAGTGATGCGCTTCCGCGTCTCACTTGAAGGCGAAACCATCAAAAAGCTCGACGCCAACTGCGGATATATACACCGTGGGATCGAGAAGATGAACGAAAGCCTCACCTATCCGCAGACTTTGGCACTGACCGACCGGCTCGATTATCTGGGAGCACACCAGAACCGCCATGCACTTTGCATGTGCATCGAGAAAGCAATGGGTATCGAGGTCAGCGAACGCGTGAAATACATCCGTACCATCATGGACGAACTTCAGCGTATCGACTCTCACCTCCTATTCTACTCCTGTCTTGCCATGGACCTGGCGCATTGACAGCTTTCTTTTACGGATTCCGTGACCGTGAAATGATTCTGGATATGTTCGAAGAAACTTGCGGCGGACGTTTGATAATGAACTACAATACCATTGGAGGCGTACAGGCAGACCTGCACCCGAACTTCATCCCGAGAGTAAAGAAGTTCATCCCTTACCTGCGTGGAATCATCCACGAATATCACGATGTATTCACCGGCAATGTCATTGCCCGGCAACGTCTGAAAGGTGTAGGGGTGCTGAGTCGCGAAGATGCCATTTCTTTCGGATGTACCGGTGGAACAGGCCGTGCCAGCGGCTGGGCATGTGATGTACGCAAACGTATGCCTTACGGCGTATACGATAAGGTGGATTTTAAAGAAATCGTTTATACCGAAGGCGACTCTTTTGCCCGTTACATGGTGCGTATGGACGAAATCATGGAGAGCCTGAACATTATCGAGCAATTGATTGACAATATTCCGGAAGGACCGATACAGGAGAAAATGAAACCCATCATCGGGTACCGGAAGGAAGTTACTATACCGCCGTTGAAGGCAGCCGCGGTGAATTCGGAGTGTTCCTCGAGAGTCATGGCGACAAGACACCTTACCGTTTGCACTACCGTTCGACGGGGTTGCCACTGGTTTCGGCTGTCGATACCATCTGCCGGGGAGCTAAGATTGCCGACCTGATCGCTATCGGCGGAACGCTGGATTATGTGGTACCGGACATCGACAGATAAGGAAGCCCTGACGGCTCTTATCCTAAATCCGGATCACTCCAATCGTAAATAGTAAATCGTCTAATCGTAAATATAGTATATGTTTGACTTTAGTATAATAACAAGTTGGATACACCAGACATTAACCTCCGTCATGCCGGAGGGATTGGCTGTATTCATAGAATGTGTCGTTATCGGGGTGTGCATTGTGGCTTTGTACGCCATACTTGCCATTCTCCTTATTTATATGGAACGCAAGGTGTGCGGTTTCTTCCAGTGCCGACTGGGTCCGAACCGCGTAGGAAAGTGGGGAAGCATCCAGGTGCTCTGCGATGTGCTCAAGATGCTGACCAAAGAGATCATCGAACTGAAGCATTCGGACAAATTCCTTTATAACCTGGCTCCGTTCATGGTGATTATCGCCTCATTTCTCACCTTTTCGTGCCTGCCTATCAGTAAAGGGCTGGAAGTGCTGGACTTCAACGTAGGTGTCTTCTTCCTGTTGGCAGCTTCGAGCATAGGCGTAGTGGGTATCCTGCTGGCCGGCTGGGGTTCGAACAATAAGTTCTCACTGATCGGTGCTATGCGAAGCGGTGCACAAATCATCAGTTATGAATTGTCTGTCGGACTTAGTATTCTCACAATGGTGGTCCTGATGGGTACCATGCAGTTTTCTGAGATTGTGGAAGTCAGGCTAACGGATGGTTTATCTTCAAAGGACACATCCCGGCCTGATCGCTTTCGTTATCTATCTGATAGCCGGCAACGCAGAATGTAACCGTGGTCCGTTCGACCTTCCCGAAGCAGAAAGTGAACTGACGGCAGGATACCATACCGAGTATTCGGGTATGCACTTCGGCTTCTTTTATCTGGCCGAATACCTGAATATGTTCATCGTAGCTGCCGTAGCCGCTACCATCTTCCTGGGAGCTGGATGCCGCTGCACATTGTCGGGCTGGACGGATTCAATGCAGTGATGGATTATATTCCGGGATTCATCTGGTTTTTCGGAAAGGCATTCTTCGTAGTGTTCCTGCTGATGTGGATCAAATGGACTTTCCCGCGTCTGCGTATTGACCAGATACTAAACCTGGAATGGAAATATTTGGTACCAATTTCAATGGTCAATCTGGTAATCATGGTATTAATCGTAGTCTTCGGACTGCACTTCTAACCCGGAGGGCTAAAAGATGAAAAATGAAGAATATACATATCTAGGCGGCCTGATGCAAGGCATCGGCTCCCTGCTGACGGGTATGAAAACCACCATCAAGGTATATTTTCGAAAGAAAGTGACCGAACAATACCCGGAGAACCGCGCCGAACTCAAAATGTTCGACCGCTTTCGCGGTACATTGAACATGCCTCACAACGAAAACAATGAGCACCGTTGTGTAGCCTGTGGGTTGTGTCAGATGGCATGCCCCAATGATACCATTAAAGTGACCAGCGAAACCATTGAAACCGAAGAGGGCAAAAAGAAGAAAATACTGGCAAAGTATGAATACGACCTTGGTTCGTGTATCTTCTGCCAGCTCTGTGTCAACGCTTGCCCACACGACGCAATCACCTTCGACCAGGTATTTGAGCATGCCGTATCGACCG
>ENA-OQIG01000743-OQIG01000743.1-human-gut-metagenome-genome-assembly--contig:-NODE-743-length-17235-cov-3.627718_pt1 | contig 17235 bp, 19 predicted proteins | sample MGYA00242576_ERZ504741 | MGnify/ENA primary metagenome ERZ504741 (study PRJEB26092, sample SAMD00036436) | human gut metagenome | host: Homo sapiens | study: EMG produced TPA metagenomics assembly of... | reverse complement strand
CAGTCTGCTGGTGATTAAAGATAACAAAGTGATAAAAACCATCGCTTTGGAAGGCACACCGACAGGAGTTGTAAAAGCTTCGGATGGCAATGTATGGGTCTCTGTCAACAGCACTCCGGCAAAGATTATGAAAGTATCGTCTAAGGACTACTCAATCTTGAAAACAAACGAATTAGGAAGTTTCCAGGTATCAGCCGGCTGGGGAGCCACTCCGGCAATCAGCGCCAAAGGTGACAGCATTTATTTTGGTAACAACAGCACTACTATCTATCTCCATGATTTCGCGAAGAATCAGACCAAAGAGCTGGCTAAAATCGGTGATTACATACAAAATGCCACAATGACTTACAATAACCTTGCGGTAAATCCGAAAAACAGTGATGTATACGTCACTACAATCAAAGGTTACGGTAACGATTACCTGACTAACAGCATCGGTGTATTTAACTTCACAAGTGGTACCACTAAACTGGTGCAGGACTACAAAAATGCAACTCGCTTCCTGCGGGAGTATTCTTCACTTACGACTTTGAATAAAAGTAAAAAGGTGTAGTCCCCGGCATACCGAGGTATAGCCATACTATCAAAAGGAGGTGAGTACGAGTTTCGACACATCTCCTTTTGTTTTTTTACTATTGCACCGATTCATTTTTAATATTGTACCGGTGGTGTACTCCAGCTACCGGACAGCGTCAGGTTATCGGTTCCAAGCAAAGGAAGATTCACCGGAACAGTAACCGTTATATTGCCAATCAATAATCTAACGGTTCCATTCAACACAGGACCGAGCACAGGAATTCCTCCCAAGATACCATCCAGGTTAGCAATATTCTTCAACTGTACAGAGAGTGTCAGCGAATGGTTTCCGTCGCTCTGCTGTGCATACGATTTTAGCCCCAGGCTGACAAACGAATAGTTCGAACGATATCGGTAATTCGTATTGACTGTTGCTTGTATTGGATCTGTGATATTCACAAACACCCCGTTCAGTAACAACGGACCGTCAATCACGTCATCCACCAATAGTCCGGAGATCAGTCCGGGTTTGGCAACATGAATCTCCCGCACATCATATAGGCCATGAAAACCTCTGATCAGAATATCTTTCTCACTATTTGTCGTACCGGGTGTAGGTGTGAATCCATACCGGAAACGATGATTGCCCGTATAGAAATCCTTTACATTCAGGTCTAAGTCCATAGTCTTCGGGAAGTTGTTTATAGTCACTAAAGCATAAGCAGCATCACTGCCCCGCCAGGGATTCAGTAAATCGCCCAACGCTCCCAATGCACCGTTCTGCGTGGCATTACCGGAAAGAGTCAGCCCTATCTGATTGACCAGCCCTTGCAAAAGTTGTGCATACAGTGCATCCACGACCGGTTCTACCAATGCTGCCACCACCAGATTGACTGCGGCATCGAGTCCGCCAACAACGTCATAGACAAGATTACCAACCGGCCCCAAGTTCATTGCCGTCTTCAGTAACCCGGGCAAAATGCCTTGTACCGTCGTCCGGATTATATTCTTATACCCTACTTGCGTCACAATATTATTGGTCAGAGAATTCAAAGCGTTTGTGCATCCACAAACACTCTTCGCAAATTCAGCATACTGATAATACGCTGCAACAATACATAAGGTTGAGCAGAGGTATCCGAGAAAGATACATTGGCCAGATAAAATTCCGAAGTGTCGGTAAACTCGGCACCGGGTAACACGATCCGGGCATTCGCACGCGTTATCTGGTAGTTCGTCAGCACATCCGCATAGTTGGTTCCTCCGCCCGAAACGGGAATCGGGAACTGTGTTTTCTCTACATTGGCCAGAAATACAGCTGTATATTGTCCTTTCGGAAGCGTATCTTTCAAGGCCGCCATCGGCCAGGAAGGAGCGGCATCCGTAGTATTCAGCACCACCTTTTCTTTCACAAACTCACCTGTCGACTTATAAATGACGTAACGCAGGTGGCGAACCCGTGAATCAGTCCCTGTGACGGGTGTACGGGTATCTCCTCCTCCGTATCCGGCTGAGAAGGTTACTTCAAAATATCCGTCGGGCAAGTCCGAAGGCTTACCTTCCGGAGGAAGTTGCCCGGGAACTTCACCGGGCACTTCGACCAGTTCTTTCTCACATCCCGTCAGGAAGAGAGAAATAAAAAGGCTCATCATTATTATCACTTTCGTTTTCATCTCCGGTTCTTTTTGCTTTCAGTTTCTATTGAAGGCCATCCCAGGCATTGTCATCCAGATTGATGTTTCCTGCCAAAGTGAAACCTATATTGATATTCGCATAATTTCCGGTCACTTTCACCCAATGATTAGGAGTAAAGATAATCCGGTTTCCCGAAACCACACCCGGAGTATCCGGCAGTTTCACCGTATAACGTTCGGTGAAGATTCCATAGGACACATCCAGATAGAACAGAGTCTTTCTACTATCCGGAATAGCCAGTAGAAACTGGTTGAAGCTGACTTTTCCCGAAACCGGTGCCTGAGTAGCCAACGTCTTCGTACCGCCGTCACCGGCTGTTTGCCATGTCAGTGCCGTCCCATCCGTTGCACGGGTAGCCGTCACAAGTTGCTCGGCTATCAATGTCATAGAGTTGACATACGCAGGAACATTGGTCACTTCAAGTGTAAAACCGCTAACCAGCCTTTTCAGCGTACCCGTCACATAGTTGATCTGTGAAGGTTTAAAAATGGGACCAACCAACGTTGTACCCCGGTAACCGTTTCCGAAACACGAGAAGAACTCCGGAACTACCGTCGGATTGACCGGTTGCAAATACAAATTAGCCAATGTAGCCGGAGTATCTGTCGAACCGATATTAAACCGTTTCGTCGCACCCCCGCCACCGGTAAAATCATAATCACTCCGATTATATCCGATCACCAACAACTGATAGGTAGAGGCTGCCGAAAGAGTAAGCATCGTGACTACTGCCGGAAACGAGTTGACGTCCAATTGTCGGGCTGCACTATATTCCGGAATGAAATTAGCTGCATCGTTGGACGATGCTCATCCGTTTTCCGAAAAGGCAGAATCAATATCCTGTTGACAGAAAGAGCTGCATCTCCCGGCGCACGACTCATGATCCCATCCCGCTTTATTTCAAAACGAACCTGAACCCCTTCTTCCAAGGGGAGTTCGGCAACATCATCTGTTGAGCAGCTACCCAACAAGAGCGTTGCCAGAAATCCCGTCAGAAGGATAGTTATATAGCCTGTCTTTCTCATAGCCATACCATGATTCTGTTTTTGAGTTACTTTTACTGGATCACCAGGTTATGAATCAGTTCCCATGCCGGACTGATAGTGATTACAATGTTCTGGTCGGTTAATAAATCTACCGGAGCGTCATCGTCACCCGGATTCCCCGGTGTTCCACCATCTACACTGCCCGTAGCACCTTTCACACCCAATGAATAAAAATGATTGGCCATCAGATTGAACTGTGTTGCTCCCGAACTGTTAGTATCACTCACGGTCCACTCCTTGATAGCTACACCACTTGCGTCATAAAGTCCCAAAGTCATGCTCACGCTACTAACCGGTATATAGAAAGAACCTCCCAATTGCGAATTAGGTACTTTTACCACTCCCTGACCAGAAAGATCGTTACCTACATACACACCGTTGGAAACAGCCTGCCCGGAAAGATCCATGTCTATTATATTATAAGGAGTAGGCGCTGTATTGATCCCCACACCATTAGTCAGGTTCACCTGTTGGTTGGAGTTGCTGACCTTCAGACGCAGATACTTCACGGTACTTCCGTTTAGCACTTGAGGAACATTCTTGAAGTATCCCAGCACACCGGCCACCTTACGGGTCATCTCAATGCTGACACGAGTTCCTCCCTGGGCCATCACTTCCGCATCGGCCGAACCCGCAAAGATTTCCGATTCATCGCCCGAGTTCACAATAGAAGCAAGCATATCCGTATAATTGGTATTGCCGGAAGTGGGTGTAGTCACAGAGAAGCGGTCAGTTGCATCACGTCCTACGGCCAGAAACTTATATACGCCGACAGGAAGTTTATCCGCATCGGGAACAGCGAAACGTTTAAAGGTAGTACCATCGGTCCAGCCGGTGATATCATAAGTCTTTTGATGCAGATAGGTCGAGCCGTTCTGCACAAAAGCATAAACACTGACACGAGTGACATGCTGTGTGGCCTCCTGGCTATACACCGGCATCCGGGTTCCAATTCCGTCTGTCAGACCATTAACCGCAGACAGCTCAAATGTAATTGCAGCATTTTCAGGATTCACTTCGGGTGAAGAATCATCTTCGCTGGAACAAGCAGCAAACACAAATAAGCTTGCTGCCACCAGAAACATTAATTTTTTCATAATAGCAAAGTTTAGTTTAATAAATAGATAAGAGAAAAAGTGATCAGAAAATATCCAGGCGATGTATCGTGATCCATTCTCCACGGATGAACATCTTGATTTCCCAGATTCCTTCTGATGTATTGTAGTCTATAGAAACAGCAGTTATTTCATTACGCCGCATATCCATCTCCATCACCGGCAATTTCAGATATGGAGTTTCTGATGCACGTGTACCACCGGTATAGAAAGTCAAAGTTAATTTGGAATGTCCCTCTGCCGAAGTAGGAGCAAGCAATGTCTCCAGGACACTGGTGAACGGCACATTTTTGTCAACTTGAGTGCTTCCGGAATAGTTGAGGCCGGCATCCGTCGACTGATAAACATGACTTACATTCTGTTCAATGCGTGTTATCTCAGACGGGAAATTTGAACAGAGCAGTAACAACTTTCCCTTCGTGCGTTCCAGTGTCAATTCTTCTGTCTGATAATCGGGAGAGAAATGCAAGTCCCCGCTTGTCACATAAATATCCGTATGTTCCTTCCCATCCTGATGCAAGATACCGGCGGGATAGTCCGTGGTCAGATTTCCCCATACGGCCAATTTGTAGTCACCGTCGGGTACGCCCGGAAAAGTAAGGGTGTATTCCTTTTCTTCACCTTCCGTAGAGACGACCGCCGACTCTCTGATCAATGCTCCGTAGATGCATCGTACAAGGCGTAATAGAGAGTTCCCGCATAAGTCCGGAAAGGCAGATTTTCGTCTACCGGGCTCAACTGTGGAAACTGCGATATATTCAAATAGTTCTTGTCCTTAACAGATACCCTAACCGAGTAAGGTTGTTCTACCGGACATTCGTCTCCGCAAGAGGAAGCAAGTACCATGCCAACTACCATGCAGAAGATCTGTATTACTCTTCTATTCATAATCTCTAAAGTTTAAATATAAAACAATTCGTTCAATCACTCAGAAATCAGTATCCTAAAACCGAGATACTTTCCCTATGGTAGTTTTGTAAGCGAGGCACCGTTGCTCCGCATAAGTCAAATATCAACAGAAAGATTATGCATTTGTTTTGCCATGAATCATTATTATCTGTTAAAGTTATATCCCGTCATCCAATTGTTTAAATGATTCATAAATAAACAAGAGGAGAAAACAAAGTTTATCCTCTAAATGTTGTAGAATAAAACAAGATTTAAAAGTAAGAAGATTATGACTGAAAATTATGAACTGATAGATAATGAAGAAAAACATCAATATGAATTTCATGTTGAAGGTTATGTTCCCCGGATAGAATACATAAAATCTTTAAATGGAGAGATCTATCTGACACATACCGAAGTACCGGCCGCCTTGGGAGGACACGGAATAGGTTCACAACTTGCAGAGAAAGTTCTCACTGACATTGAACGGCAGGGATTGCGCCTGGTTCCTCTCTGTCCGTTCGTTGCGGGATATATACATAAGCATCCGGAATGGAAGCGTATTGTACTTCGTGGTATTCACATTCAATAATATAAAAACAGTTATGGGAAAACAAATAGAATACAGCAATGGCGAACTGACCATTGTATGGCAACCGGAACTCTGCCGGCATGCCGGAATCTGCGTAAAGACACTACCTAACGTATATCACCCGAAAGAACGTCCGTGGATAAAGATGGAGAATGCTACCACGGAAGAACTGATTGCCCAAATCAAAATGTGTCCGTCGGGAGCGTTGAGTTATAAACTAAAGAAATAAGATAAATCGCCGGAAACATCTTTCAAACGATATTCCCGGCGACTTTTATATTTCCTCTCCGTCCACAAACTGCGGTTATAAGATTTAGTCTGCTCTCCTGATCACTCTAAACTCACATTGATCAGTCCCTAAAAGTCCTGTTCCATCTACTCCCTCTGCCACTCCAATAAAACCGGTATTAATGTCGGAGCAATAAAAAGAAACGGTAGCCTCACCTTTTTCGTCAGTCACTACGGACGGAGCCCATAGCAATGTATTGCGGGCATCAGGTACAGGCAACTGCATATCTATTTCATCCGGTTGGTAAAACTCACGCTTACCGTAATACCCTTTCACTCGCCACATATTATTCATACGGAGCAGTTCCTCTTCGGTAAATTCAGCAGCATGATAAACCACGGAATGTGCATCGACCACACTAAAATAGACTCCCCCACCTTTTGCGTCCCCATAATATTTATACTTGGCTATCCTATAAGTTTCTCCGTCAACCGGTTGTTTCCTTCCCTTAGCCGGACATCCACCTTCTCCCACCAGTGCATGATGTCCTGATAATCCGGATTATAATTCAATAAAAGCCCACACGAAGTACAAACATAGACACTATTCAGATTCATTTGAGCCAAACTATCCAGACGTCCCATAAGCTTATCTCTGAACGGCTTACGAGCCTTGCGGGCAATGACCACTTCATCCAGCAGAATGGTACTGTCACCACTCACGACCGGTACATCGTAAATCTCCTCTTTGGGTCTCTGTGTACAATTTATCAGCGAGCAGTCAAAAGACTTCATTCTCCGTATGCTATCGATGGCAGGGAAGTAATCCTGAATCTCCAATTCAGGTTTAAACTCTTTCGACAACATGGGTTTCAGATACACATACCCGCCACGAAGTGTCTTCATCAAATCAGTATCGACCGTAAAACGTCCCAAGGAATCCGTCATCAGATAGGTGGAATTTCCTTCGGCGCCCGAAACCTGAATAAGTTGTTTAGCACCTCCCGTTCCTTTACTTTTCTTCTTACTGCCCAAGGTCTGAATTCCCGTTACATCATCCCTCAAAAACATCTCGCCATGACGGACCGCTCCGTTAAGTTCCCAGACGTATCGCCTCCACCCCTGAGTCAGCAACAACAGATCCATTGCCTGCATACGATCAGCATTCTTCTCGTCAAAGTAATAAGCCGGCCGGCAGACAGCACCACGTATCTGTGATGACAAATAACAATAAGCCAGCATGTTCACCCGGTCATCCGGATTGCTGTATGCTTTGTCAAACACACTGATACCCAAATCGGCTTTCACGGGCTGTCCATTATCATCTGTCACTTTTACTTTCAATGTAGCTTTTTCCCGAAGAACATAGCTCTCTTTCTCCGTTACAATATCAATATGAAGCTTCTTTTCCGGATGCACATATACCAACCTTTCCGCCACAGGCTGCATAGCCGCATTGAACAAGGTAAACTCCGCTATGCCCTGATAAGGAAACTCCGAAAGAGGTATCTTCATTTTCAAACGATCTTTCAGCAACCCTTTTGCCACACAGCAGACGGTTCCTCGCATCTGTCCTACGAGATATACCTCCTGATCGGACAATCCTTCCGTTTGGGAAATAAGGAATTCAAGCTGTTTCCCGTCCCGCCCGGATAACCGGAGCCCCATCCCCTGCCGATAGATTTCAGGTAAAGCATAACTATACCCGTTCGCCAGCTCTATCCGGTATTCTTTGCCGGAGGAAGGAGTAAAAGGTATGACTCCCATCCCATCGTGGCTACTTTTAAAAGACAAAACAGGAATTTCATCCTGATACAATGTTCCTTCCACATCGACCGGACATCCTCCGCTACCGGTCGCTTTAAACGCCAAACGGAACGGTAAACCTAAGACCAGATTTCCTCCTTCGGGAAAAAGATTGAACCGGAACTCACCCGGCTTCTCTCGATGCTCCGGCAAAGAATCAAGAGCGATATTCCTGACTATCCTGATTTTACGTTCCGGAGATATTCCGGTCGTATCATTATAATATGAGTGGCGGGTATAGGTTCCCAACCGATAATTGCCCTCCGATAATTTTGTATCTATATATACATGGCCCTCAGCAATCCCCTTCTCTATGGGATACTTTTCGGCCCAAACCACACTATCCTTATCATTAAGCATCTGCAAGTAGAGCGTTTCGCTTTGTTCCGACAGCGCGAACGATTTGGCATCCAATTGATAGGCCTTAAACCATAAATCTTCTCCCGTTTCATATATATCTTTGCCGGTCTGCAATAGATGAGTTCAGAGGGATGACCGGACAAACGTTGACTGACAGACACAAACAAAGTATCTATGCTGTTTTGAGCAACGGTTGTCATACCACCCCCAATAACGATCACCAATAATAGGATACGTTTTATCATTGTATTTTCTTCATAATATCACATTCATTCACGGAATACGCAGATGTCACTTGCCACGTCATCACAAAGTCCGGATGCAGCAAATAGCGGATCATGAACTTCTTCTTATGTTCCGTACGGTATTCTTCCGCCGGAAACTCCCCGTGTTCACATACCTGGAACGGCATGATGCGAAGATGCTCCCTAAAATCGACCTCTGAAGTATCCATACACTTAAACATCACTTCTTTTGCTGACCAATGTAAAAGTAAAGACCAGGTATCTTCTCCCTGATATTCAGAAATCAACTCGTCCGGACGCATATATTTATGAGCGACCTTGTGCACCCGCTGCCCGTATTGCTCGATATCGATTCCCACTTCGGACACGGGACTCAGTATAACTGCGACATAGCCGCGAGTGTGAGAAATGCTGATGAAATAAGAAGAATCCGCCAAATGGGGTTTGCCACTGGGAGCATATTCAATTGTCTTTTCCTCCCCCAGCAACTGATATAGCAATACACGTACGGAAAGCCATTCCAATTTACGATGAGGTGAAGAAAAGAGCGTCAACTGTTGCTCATATCTTTCCGGATCGGGCAACAGTGCCAAAAGTTCTTCCGGGGACTCTTCTGTTTTCCAGATTCCCCACTGATAAGCAATTTCTTTATATTCCCGTAACAAAGCCATGGCAAAAGCTGATATCAGGAGCTTCTTCCTCTGTGGAAGGCTCGTTAACGGTAAACTTCACTTTCAGGATTCTCCGGCTATCCATAGCCAGCACTTCAAATTCGTATCGATGATAGAGAACCTTCTCATGGAGTGCCGGAAATTCTCCCTTTATCTCGAGCAACAGTCCGGCCAGTGTATCGGCATCTCCATCTACTTTGTCAAAATCATCTTCGTCGACCTTCGTAATCTTATAAAAATCGGTCAACTGCGTTTTAGCCTCAAACACCCAGGTATGATCGTTAATCACCGTATAGGTACGCTCTTCATCATCATATTCATCATGAATCTCCCCAACGATCTCTTCAATGATATCCTCCATTGTCACAATTCCCGATGTACCCCCGAATTCATCCACAACAATAGCAATATGAATCTTATTTGCCTGAAAATCACGTAAAAGATCATCGATCATTTTAGTTTCCGGCACAAAATACGCCGGACGGATCAGTGACTGCCAACGGAAATTGTCACCCTTATTAAGGTGGGGCAACAAATCCTTGATATAAAGTACCCCCTTGATATTATCACGTGTGCCCGAATAGATGGGGATACGGGAATACGCATTGTCGATAATACATTGAATTACATCTTTAAAAGGAGTACGTATATCAAGATCGACCACGTCGAGGCGGGAAGTCATAACCTCCTTGGCTGTTTCGCCACCAAAACGAATGATGCCTTCCAGTATATTATTTTCTTCCGTAAGTTCGGCCTTGTCGGTCAGTTCAAGGGCATGAGAAAGTTCGTCAACCGATATATTGTGATTCTTTTTGGCAAAATGTTTATTCAAGAAAGCCGTAGAATGTACTAACACAGCAGAGATAGGAGCAAATACTTTACGCAACATATAGATGACCGGAGCGGAGAAACGGCAGAAAGCCAATGTCTTCTGGGCCGAATAGATCTTAGGCATAATCTCTCCGAAAAGCAACAAGAGGAAAGTCAGGATAACAGTCAGTATCAAAAACTCTGCAAGAGGCGAATGAAAGACAAAGACATTCATGAAGAAGAAGTTACAGAGCATGATAATGGTAACATTCACAAAGTTGTTTGTGATAAGAATGGTTGCCAACAAACGTTCGGAGTCTGCGAGCAGATTGCTGATTTTCCCATCAGAAGGATGATTGCCTTCTTCTATATCATTCAGATCGGAAGGCGAAAGTGAGAAGAAAGCGATTTCGGATGCCGAAGCAAAGCCCGAGGCGAGCAGGAGCAAACCTGCCAGAATAATGGCTATTATTGCCGATAATGAAGGTGTGTTTACGGATATTCCGTTAAAAATTTCTGCCAATTGGCATAAATAAGCGTCTGGGTCCAAAATATTGGTTTTAAGTTAATAATAAGTAGCTACATGCAAATCATGTGCCACAAGTTGTCAGCTAAAAGTTATCACTACAAGTTAAGGTTAGATGCCGGATGGCAATTCTAACTCTTACTTGTAGCCATTAACCATTAAAATGGCAGGTCATCCGCCGAATTATCTTGCGAAGACATCGGTTGCTGCGGTTGTTGCGATTGAGGTCTCACGGGAGTAGCAGCCTGCTGCTGTGCCGGAGCATACGATCCCGAACCGGTACCTTTCGGAGTGAGCATTTCCATATTATCCACAAAAATCTCGGTAACATAGCGTTTAGCCCCATTCTGGTCATCATAAGAACGGGTTCTTATTTTCCCCTCCACATAGAGCTTATCACCTTTATGTACATACTTTTCGGCAGTTTCTGCCAGTCCGCGCCAAAGGACAAGATTGTGCCATTCGGTCCGTTCGGGCACTTGTGTACCATTCGACAAAGTATATGCGCGGTCGGTCGTAGCCAAAGGAAAACTGGCTACAGCAATACCTGTATCCAAATATCTCACTTCAGGGTCTTTTCCGACATTTCCTATCAATATCACTTTATTTACTGACATATTCTCAGAATTTTATGTTTCTAAATACCGAATTTCGTTGCCAAAATTAAATAGAATAACAATAGAATGCAAGAATTGTTACAACTTTTATAAAGCTCTATAAGTTTTATTGCGCACTTTTCTCAAAATGGTTTGCAATTCAAAAAGCTTGGCTGGATTCTTCTCTGCAAGATTCTCCTGTTCATAATCTTTAGTCATGTCATACAATTGCGGAATGCTCAGATTACCCGTTTCTATTTTAGGTCCCCAGGTTATCATGTGAGGGCCGTCGTTAGGTTCAATGTATTTCCAGCCCTTGGTACGTACTGACAGTGTGTGGTTAGAGGCTTGCTCAATCACCCAAGGACGGTCGGTAGAATCCGTTCCCAGCCAGTTGCCCAGACGGTCAAAACTATCGGGAGCCGCTCCTTTGGGAACCCTTGCATCAACCAGGGAAGCTAAAGAGGCCAGCCAGTCGATTTGTGAAACCAATACATCCGACACCTGCGGCTGAGTAATTTTCTTAGGCCAGCGCACAATGGCGGGAATACGGGTTCCACCTTCGAAAGCACTATATTTGTTGCCACGCAGCGGACCTGCCGGACTGTGCCCGTTGAGCAACTCCTCTGCACGATCCTGATAACCATCATCCACAACAGGACCGTTATCACTGGAAAGAATAATCAATGTGTTTTCAGAAAGTCCCAGCTTGTCAAGTGTTTCCAGGATTTGCCCTACACTCCAGTCGAACTGTACAATGGCATCTCCGCGCACCCCCATCGGATTCTTACCACGGAAACGCTCGTGTGGAAAGCGTGGAACGTGCACATCATTCGTTGCAAAATACATAAAAAACGGTTCATCCTTATGTTCGCGAATAAAGTTGATGGCATGTGTAGTGATCGAGTCGGCAATATTTTCATCTTTCCATAAAGCCTTGCCTCCCCCTTTCATATAACCGATGCGGCCGATTCCGTTTACGATAGCCATATCATGTCCATGACTGTGTTTCTGGTTATACAACAGCTCCGGATGATCTTTCCCTAAAGGTTCTCCTTCAAAAGGTTTGCGGTAGCTGACTTCGATAGGGGCACTCGGGTCATAGTTTGCCACTTTTCCGTTTTCAATAAATACACAGGGCACACGGTCGGCAGTAGCAGCCATAATGTATGAATAGTCAAATCCCAAATCCCCCAATGCAGCGGGAAGTGGAGCATTCCAGTCTTGCTCTCCGCTTTTATCTCCCAGTCCCAAATGCCATTTACCGAGAGCAGCAGTCACATAACCGGAATTTTTAAACATATCGGCCATCGTGTAATCTTCCGGACGGATAATCATTCCGGCATTTCCGGCTGCTACATCCGTTCCCGGACGACGCCAGGCATATTCTCCCGTAAGCATGGAGTAACGTGAAGGAGTACTGGTAGCCGCAGTAGCATGCGCATTAGTAAAGCGAATACCTTCGGATGCCAAACGGTTAACATTAGGAGTTTGTACATTTTTAGCTCCATAACATTCCAGATCGCCATATCCCAAATCATCTGCATAGATAAACACCACATTCGGCAGTTGTCGGTCATTCACCTTCTGTTTGTTTTTTCCTCCTTTTTGTCCACTTGCGGCCATCAGGCAAGCTACGGGAGAAAGACAGGCTAATAGTAAGTAAGGTCGTTTCATAATTTTAGATATTTATAATTCAACAAAATATATTCAGTTTCTATTTCAATCGATGTATTTCTCTATAAAGCATGCACCAATTTTGAGACGGCATATTGTTCCAGCTCTTCAGCCTTTATTTTTTGATAAGCAGTAAACGAATGACTATCTTCCGGAAGATCTACTATATAAAAATTGGCATAAATCACCCGGTGGGAAAGCACGTGTTTCACGTCCCGGCAAACCGAACGGACTACCGGAAGTTCCTTGGGGGCAAACAATGCCTTTAACTCGGGCAGTGCCAAAAATTCCTCCTCCGAAACAGCAACCGGAGTTTCAATCAACGGAAGCTCGAACAGATTTCTCCAGATATCATTTCCCGTCCTTTTATTTATGAAAGTATGCACGCCCATGCGTACATATATATAATTGAAATAACGATTGGTCGTTTTTATTTTGTGCTGCTTGACCGGAAGCTCCGCCACTGTCCCCTTTGCCAGCGCCGCACAACTGTCAGCCAATGGACAAAACATGCAGTTGGGAGTTTGAGGAGAACATTGGATCGCTCCGAAGTCCATAATAGCCTGATTGTATAATGCGGGGTTCTTTCTATCCAGCAATTCATCCGCCACAGCCGCAAACAATTTTTTCCCTTCTGTAGAATCAATCGGAGTATCGATGCCCAGATAACGCGACAGTACTCGATATACATTTCCATCGACCACCGCATAAGGCATGTTATACGCAAAAGAACAAATGGCAGCGGCTGTATACTCCCCTACCCCTTTGAGGCGCGCACCTCAGGATAAGTTTTCGGAAACACCCCATTCATGCTCTTGGCAGCAGCATGCAAATTACGGGCACGCGAATAATAGCCCAGTCCCTGCCAATACTTCATCACTTCGTCTTCATCCGCCTCGGCCAAAGTGGCAACATCGGGAAAACGTTTCATAAAGCGGACGAAATAATCGTACCCCTGCACCACACGCGTTTGCTGAAGAATGATTTCCGATATCCATATTACATACGGATCTGCCGAATCCCTCCAGGGAAGTTCACGTTTATATTCCTTGTACCAATTCTCTATTGCATTGCTGAAATTCCGGTTCATGCTTTTTGGACGGATTCTACTTTTTGTTAACTTTATCCTTGCACAAAAGTAGTCATTTTCGTTTAATTACGAACTAAGAAAGCTTAATGAAGCGACTTTTTTAGAAAATTGTTCGGGATATATTTTTTTGGGAGACTAAAAAGCTATATATTTGCAGTCCAAAAAATTAGAAAGAACATAGTAATAATATTTTTTTTAAGGAAAAATGACTAAAGCAGATATTGTAAACGAAATTGCAAAGAACACCGGTGTTGACAAAGTAACAGTACTTACAACAGTTGAGGCATTTATGGATGCAGTGAAAGATTCTTTGTCTAAGGACGAGAATGTTTACCTCCGTGGATTTGGTAGCTTCGTCGTAAAGAAAAGAGCTCAAAAAACCGCTCGTAATATTTCTAAGAATACGACTATCATCATTCCGGAACACAACATTCCGGCGTTCAAACCAGCTAAGACATTCACCCTTTCGGTAAAGAAATAATAAACAAGAGTATTAACCCATAAAATTTTGAAGCTATGCCAAGCGGAAAGAAGAAAAAAAGACATAAAATGTCTACGCACAAGCGTAAAAAAAGACTAAGAAAGAACAGACATAAAAGCAAAAAGTAATTTTTAGTCTGAATCTGGACAGAAATAAAGAACAAACTTGTGAAGCTATGTCTTTCGAGTTTGTTCTTTGTTTAAATGCCCGATTGAATGAACAAACCCATTGAGTTATTCGTTCATTTTTTACAAAATTAAATAATATAGGAAATAGAGGTGACAAGCGAACTAGTAGTAGACGTACAGCCCAAAGAAGTATCCATCGCCCTACTTGAGGACAAGAGTCTGGTGGAACTTCAAAGCGAAGGAAGAAATATTTCTTTTTCGGTGGGCAATATGTATTTAGGCCGTGTCAAGAAATTGATGCCCGGACTGAATGCTTGCTTCGTGGATGTCGGTTATGAGAAAGATGCTTTCCTTCATTATTTAGACCTGGGTCCTCAATTTAACTCACTCGAAAAGTACGTAAAGCAGACTTTAAGCGACAAAAAAAAGCTTAATCCCATTTCGAAAGCAACCCTGCTTCCCGACCTTGACAAGGATGGCACTGTAGCCAATACATTAAAGGTAGGACAAGAAGTAGTGGTGCAAATCGTAAAGGAACCTATCTCTACCAAGGGACCACGCCTGACTTCCGAAATCTCGTTTGCAGGAAGATATCTGGTACTGATTCCTTTTAATGATAAGGTTTCCGTTTCTCAAAAAATTAAATCGAGCGAAGAACGTGCGCGCCTGAAACAGTTACTGATGAGCATCAAACCGAAAAACTTCGGAGTGATCGTACGCACAGTGGCAGAAGCAAACGTGTTGCCGAACTCGACGGAGAGCTTAAAGTATTGCTGAAGCACTGGGAAGAAAGTATCACCAAGGTACAAAAGGCTACAAAGTTTCCTACACTGATTTATGAGGAAACCAGCCGTGCCGTAGCCTTGTTACGCGACCTTTTCAATCCCTCGTTCGAAAATATCTACGTCAACAACGAAGCGGTATTCAACGAAATCAGGGATTATGTGACACTGATTGCCCCCGAACGGGCAGGCATTGTCAAATTATACAAAGGTCAGCTTCCCATTTATGACAATTTTGGTATCACCAAACAGATTAAATCGTCTTTTGGTAAAACAGTATCCTACAAGAGTGGTGCCTACCTGATTATTGAGCACACTGAGGCGCTTCACGTAGTAGACGTGAACAGCGGTAACCGCACCAAGAATGCCAACGGACAGGAAGGTAATGCACTCGAAGTTAACCTGGGAGCTGCCGATGAGTTGGCACGCCAGTTAAGACTAAGGGATATGGTGGTATCATTGTGGTGGATTTCATCGACATGAATGAAGCCGAAAATCGTCAGAAGCTTTACGAACGTATGTGTGCCAATATGCAAAAAGACAGGGCGCGTCACAACATTCTGCCCTTAAGCAAATTCGGACTGATGCAAATTACACGCCAACGGGTTCGCCCGGCCATGGACGTGAACACTACAGAAACCTGTCCGACTTGCTTTGGTAAAGGCACCATCAAATCGTCCATCCTCTTTACGGACACACTGGAGAGTAAAATTGATTATCTGGTCAATAAACTGAAGATAAAGAAATTCTCACTGCACATCCACCCGTATGTGGCTGCTTATTTGAATCAGGGACTTATGTCGCTGAAACGCAAATGGCAGATGAAATACGGATTTGGTATTAAAATTATTCCGAGTCAGAAACTCGCTTTTCTTGAATACGTATTCTACGATTCACATGGAGAAGAGATTGATATGAAGGAAGAATTTGAGATTAAATAAAAAGAAAGGCGGCTTGCAATCAAGTCGCCTTTCTTTTTATTGAGCTATCACTTAATCCTTTTCCAATTTTCATGTATAAGTTCCTTATACCTTTCTTTGGTTGTTTCTTGTATAAAAGAACATCTATAAACTCTTCCCATTTAGACTGAAGGTGATCAAACTTATTAAAAACATTTTCAATAATCTTATCTTCCAAGCCGATCGAGTTCATTGCAACAACAAAGTCCGACTTCTTTATTTTCTTCTCCTTCCCATTAAGTTAATGCCAATTCCTCAGAATCGGCAGGAAGGACTAACTTCGTTGACAGTAAGTCATAAGCGGGTGTCAGATATAATTAACAGGTTTCGTACTATATAAAGAAAAGTTCTTCAAATGCATATCAGAATTTCCCGTAATCCAAGAGAAGAGTACTATCTCCTATGCAATCCTTACAACAAGCCAGCAGCAAAGCCATTCTATCCCGACTACTTATCTTCCAACTTTGTTCCGCAATATCAAGCAACCATCCTTCAGGGATTAATCCATCAAAGAAAGGAAACAGCACAGAGCTTGTATAGGGGACATGAGTTATCGGAAGCGTCAGACTAACAGTCGTCGGTTCCCTTTTGAAATATATTCGTCTGTATAAGTGAAAGAAAAACCATTTTCATCTTCAATCAAAATGCCGGCTAACTGATTGCTAACATAAATTTCAGCCTTTTTCATAACTCTTCTTTTCTAGTTGGCACTACTCCTACCTGACTACCAAATAAGCTAAGTACCTGATTTACTTTATCCAGCCGGAGAGATTCTTTTCCCTGCTCCAGCTCTCGTACAAAACGCAATCCGACACCTGCCTTCTCTGATAAATCCACCTGCGTAAGCCCTGTTTCCCTACGCATCCGCTTCACATACTCTGCTATTGTTTGATTTCCCATATTATACCCGTTTAGGTACAAATACAATAAAAAGACTCCCACTTTTATACCCGATATGGTATAAGTGGAGCAAGACAGGAATCTATACCCATTTGTATATTTTCACTCATTATATCTGATTACA